>Ga0115005_10004005_pt1 | contig 11768 bp, 6 predicted proteins | sample ArcOceMetagenome_FD_87163 | JGI IMG/M metagenome (GOLD analysis project Ga0115005, IMG submission 87163) | Marine eukaryotic phytoplankton communities from Arctic Ocean - Arctic Ocean - Greenland ARC118M Metagenome | ecosystem: Environmental > Aquatic > Marine > Oceanic | place: Arctic Ocean...
CCGAGTACTCGGGACGTGTGAAATATAAAGTATGATTTTCAAGTCGATTATTTTAGAAAAAAATAGAAAGAATCAATCCTCAAATTTAATTAATTTCAAATTAAAAAACCTTATAAAAAAATAGTATTTTTAGGCATCAAATTATTTTAATCTAAATATTCGGATTCAATCCAAAAAATTAAGAATATGAAACGTTTTCTAAAACCAATAAAACAAGTTACGTTAAAAGCCTTTACCCTAACAGAAGTGATGGTAGTCCTTGTTATCATTGGAATATTGATGTTAATAGCCTTACCTAACTTTACGGCTTTGTTTGAAGATGCCCATTCCTTAGAGGCACAAACGCAATTAGAACATTTGGCAAATCGTCAAAATATGCACTATAATAAGCATTTTAAATATGTAGATGATTTTGGAGCATTAGGCTTTGAAGCACCGAAGACGGTACAGGAAGGCGGAACTGCAAAGTTTGCTTATGACATTGTGAAGTCCGATGCAGTAGAGTTTTTGGCTCGAGCTACCGCTGTAGTCGATTTTGATAATGATGGCATTTTCAGTGTTTGGGAAATTGATAAAGAGGGAAATCCTGCACGGATTGTTCCGGATTGATTTTTTAAAGTATTTTACCTTCTTACAATTTTCGACTAACATTCGGGTAAACTGGAGAGTAAGTACCATGACACAAATAATCAACTATTAAAACTCGCTCTTTTCCTGTTCTACTTCTTTAAAAAATATTCACGTAACTCGGCTATGTTCATATTTTTTACATCGTAGAACAAAAAAATAGTTTCGCTTTAATTAGTTCATTATTTATGTCATGGTACTTAATGCTACTTTATGACCATATCCCTTTTACAATTTTTTTTACTGCTTCTGTTATTCGTCACCGCCTATCAAGATTTTAAATATCGGGCGATTTGGTGGGGTTTAATTCCTTTGCTGACAATTGCCATTGGTGTATTAGGTTTTCAAGAATTGGGACATTATTTGTGGCGATTTTGGTTAGTGAATGGATTGTTTTTTGGTTTGCAACTACTGGTTTTGACCATTTATTTTAGTTTGAAATCAAAGCAAGTCATTAATATTACCAATAGGCAATTGGGATTGGGTGATATTTTATTTTTTATTCCGCTAAGTGCGTTGTTTTCGTTGCGGAATCTGATTGTCTTTTTATTATTTGTGCTTTTGACGGCAATTATCACGGCTTTTTTATTACCCAAACATCGACAAAATATTCCATTGGCAGGGATTTTTTCGGTTGGCTTGATAATCGTTTTGGGGTTGGAATGGTTGAGCATTGTTGAGGTAAATCGTTTTTTTTAGTACTATAGTATGTTTAAAATAGTTCATCCCGAGGTTTTACGACAGGCTAATTTTGAGTGAACTCGAATACAAATGTAACGACGGATTTATCGGTCAGTTGACCTAACTGACCGATAAATCCGCCGTTACATTATTTATAATTCATCATTGATTTGAATCAATTAGAAAATATATCAACGGAAGTCTTGCAACTTTTGACAACCGAACAGGCTTGGCACTATGAGGTAATTCCTTTTCAGACACAGCAGGGAACAGTACATTGTTATAGCAATACCAAAGATTTAGATACGAAAGCGTTGGAATTAGAAGTATTATTGGGAAAAGAAATAGTATTGAAAGCCATTGATAATACTGTTTTATATCAGTACTTAGGAAAACTATATCGTAAGAACCAACAAGATAAACGACATCAAAACACGAATAAAAGCATTGATTTTTCTAACACTAAAGACTTTGTTCCTAACCTAATTTCGGAAGCAAAAGCTTTAGGAAGTAGTGATATTCATATTGAACCTTATGAAGAAAAGGCTCGAATTAGAATGAGAATAGATGGAGCATTGATTGAACGATATGTGCTATCGAAAGATGGTTATCCAAGTTTAGTGAATAAAATCAAAATTCAAGCTAATTTGGATATTTCCGAAAAGCGATTGCCACAAGATGGGCGAATTTTCTTTGAGCAAGGAGGTAAACGTATTGATATTCGGGTGTCGATTCTACCAACACTACATGGTGAAAAAGTCGTGCTACGTTTATTAAGTAATGATGCTACTGCGATTGATTTGACTTCATTGGGATTTAATCAAGAAGATTTAGACAATTACCTGCAAGGAGCAAAAAAGCCAAATGGCATTGTTTTGATTAGTGGACCAACAGGTTCGGGCAAAACAACGACTTTATACGCTACACTAAAACTCCTCAACGAAACTTCTCGTAATATTTTAACCATAGAAGATCCAATTGAATATACCTTAGAAGGCATTAATCAAGTACAGTTAAAGGAAAGTATTGGGTTGGATTTTGCGAGTGCATTACGAACTTTTTTACGTCAAGATCCTGATGTAATTATGGTTGGAGAGGTGAGAGATAAAGCAACTGCAACGATGGCAATTCGAGCGTCATTAACAGGTCACTTAGTATTGACAACGATTCACACTAATCGAGCTTGGGGAATAATTGCTCGTTTGATAGATATGGGTGTTGCTCCATTTTTGTTAGCAGATACCTTGAACTTAGCGGTTGCACAGCGTTTAGTACGTTTGCTTTGTCTTCATTGTAAGGAAGAACAAATCTTGAATGTTTCAGAATATCCAAAGGCATATAAACCACCTAAAACCTTAGTACAACAATACATCGCAAAAGGTTGTTCCGAATGTTTTTTCACAGGTTATCGAGGTCGAAAAGCAGTTTATGAAGTGATTCCGATTGATAGTGAATTGAGTTATTGTATTAAAAATGAAGAGCTAAATGTAGAAGATTTATTAAAGAAAAGAAATATCCGTAGTTTAGCAGATAATGCTTTTGATTTTTTTGAAAAAGGTCTAACTTCGCTCGAAGAAGTTTATCCGATTTTAGCAAGTAGTTAAGCTTAGTAACGATAAAACAATAAGTCGGATTTAGACTATCCATCAACCTTTATAATCTCTTATGAAACACATTTTTCTTCTTTCAATATTACTAATTTCCAATATTGCTTTCAGTCAGATTGATACTTCAAGAATTAAAAAATTAGAAAAAGCATTAGACACTTATGCTAAAGACAATCCGAAAGTAAAAGAGAAAGCCGATATTGCTTTTGATGGAAATTTAAAAGATTTTATTACAGCTTTAGCCGTCAATCACGAGTTAAATTTGACGGTAAACTCAAAGATAAATGCTCAAATCAGTAATAACTTTTCAGATGTAGCTATCCGAGATGTACTACTGTTTATTTGTCAAAATTATAATCTAACATTAGTGTTTACAGGGTCAATTATTTCTATTGAGCCTGTAAATAATCCACCATCGGCTATTCCTCCACCAAAAGAACCTACGATTGATTACAATACTTTTAATCAATTGATTACCATTCGATTAGAAAATGATACACTTGCTAAAGCATTAAAAAAAATCAGTACATTAACAGGTATAAATGCTATTCCGACACGAGAAATTCGTAATGATTTGGTTGGTTTTGAAATTACAGGGGCAACCGTAGAAACCGCAATTTATGCTTTAGCTACTGCTCAACAATATGAAATTGATGAAGAAAATGGTTATTTCACATTGAGTAAAAAAGGAACGAATGAAAACACGGGAAATAATACAACTGTTGCAGGAAATAATAATCGAAATACAGGAAGAAATAATACGGATAATAATACTTTCAGTAATACACCACAAGGTTCTGTAAAAGTTAGGGTTAAAAATGATTCTTCAAGATTGATTACGATTAATGCTGTAAATGTACCGATTGTAAAAGTATTGAATGAGGTATCGAATAAACGAGGGATTGATTATTATCTTTTTGCGGAACCTGAAGGTTTAACAACCATTCAATTAACGGATATTACGTATGATGAGTTTTTAAGATTTCTGTTAGAAGGGACGAACTTTACTTATCGTCAAGAAAATGATATTTACCTTATCGGAGAACAACAGCGAGCAGGTGTCCGGATGACAAAAGTATTGCAATTACAACATCGACCGACTAAAGACGTTCTGCCTATCATACCTGATGAACTCATAAAAGGAGTTCAAATTGATACTTTTCCTGAATTAAATGCCTTAATTATTAGTGGTTCAAATATTCAAATATTTGAAATTGAAGCTTTTGTTAAAGCTATAGATAGACCCGTTCCGAATGTAGAAATTGAATTGATTATTATGGATGTTCAATATAATCGTATCATAGAAGCAGGAATAGAAGCGGGAATCGCAAGTGAACCGGTAACACCTGGTGGTCAACTTTATCCATCAGCGGATTTTACACTTAGTGCCAATTCGGTAAACGGTTTACTCGACTTATTAGCCAATCAAGGCAATGTAAACATTGGTAGAGTCCAACCAAATTTCTATGTTTCCTTAAAAGCAATTGAAGACAATGGTTTGGTAAAAGTAACTTCTAAACCACGAATTGCGACCTTAAATAGTCATGCTGCAGTTTTTAGTATAGGTGAAACACGTTATTATCAAGAGCAAACTTCTAATGTTCAAGGTGGAATTACACCGGTTGTTTCCAATCAAATTCAGTTTAAAGAGCTAAAAGCAAACTTTACAATTGAAGTTACGCCATATATTTCTGCTGATGAAAACGTGACTTTATATGTCAGTGTTGACCAAACAGACTTTTTAGGAGAAATCCAAACCAATGCACCATCTCCACAGGTGACGAGAACATTATCTTCACAAATTCGAGTCAAGAATGGTGAAATGATCGTTATTGGCGGTTTAGAAGGAAAGCGTCGAGAAGATAGTGGTCGAGGTGTGCCGTTTCTATCTCGTATTCCTGTTATCAAATGGCTTTTTAGTAGTCGGAAAAACACTAAAAACAATAGTAAGTTATTGATTTTTATTAAACCAACGATCACGTATTAACGAACATCAAAGATGAATCAACGAATTGAAAATTGGCTATTAAAAGCAGGTTCAAAGCAATTTGCAGGTGTGGAAATTGTGGAGTGGAGTGGTACGCCCATTTTTCATATTGTGGTTTTGGAAATAATAAAGGAGGAAGTGATTACAGTGGACAAAGTTTTGAATTGTCAAGAATTTGAAGAACTAAATACTTTTTTTGATAATCTAAAAAACGGAAAAAATATTCCGCTACATTTGATGTGTTCACAGCGAGGAATTATTCACCGACAACTATCACATTTAGGGACAAATCCACTACAACAAGTTTTGCCGAATGCAAAAGCGAATGATTTTTATTATCAAATCCATGATTTTGTGAATGTCGTTAGTGTTATTCGTTTGGAAGTCATGAATGAAATTTTGAAAGCATTTGAACAACAGCAATTTCATGTCTTGAATATTAGTTTAGGTGATTTTGGCTTGTATCATTTATTGCCGTTTATCAATGATTTTGAAGTAATTCAAACTACGACACACCAATTTCATTTTGAAAAAAATGGCACTAATTATAATTTACGTCAATTTGAAAAATTAGCAGAAGATACAGAAAGTGAAACAATTACCTTAGGAGAAGAGCGACAAGATAGCCGATTGTTAGGTGCTTTTGTTGCTGCATTTGATGGTTTGATGTTACAAACGCCAACGAATCAGCCAATTGAACTTCTGGAAAATACACAATCCACATTTATTCAAAAACAACTATTTCGAGTTGCAGGTCTTTCTGTCTTAGGTATTTTCTTTATTTCTTTATTAATTAATTTCCTATTATTTTCTAATTACACCGACAAAAATCAAGTCTTGCAAATGCAAGTCAATTTACAACAAAACACCTTACAACAATTAGATTCTTTAAAAAAAGAAGTCGAAAGCAAACAAACCTTTTTGCAAAATAACACCCTAAACCAAACTTCAAAAACTTCCTATTACGCGGATGAAATTGCTCGAAATTTACCCAACGATATTCAATTAACAACCTTAAACCTATTCCCAAAACAAAAAGAAAAACGTTCCGCAAAAAATACTCTACCTCGATTTAATCAAGAAATTATCATCAAAGGAAAAACCAAAGAAAGCCTAAGCTTTAACGATTGGAAAAAAGAATTGGAAGGCTTAGAATGGATTGAAACCGTAAATATTATTGATTTTGGTAAAGAAAATGATATTAGCACTTTTGAGATTCTACTTAGGTTTGAATAAAACAAATAATAATTGCTTCCCTAACGGGTGTAATTGAATTTTGCACCCAAAAATATAAAACATTAATTAAGAACACTTTTTTAAACATTAAATCATTTATTTTTAGTGATTTATACATGTGAGATATATTCATAATTCAATGAAACAATTTATTCTAAATTATATTTCAAAATACATTTTCATTTGTTTTACGGAGGATAAAGCTTACAGAAATGTTACAAATTATTAATTATCAGAGAATTACAAAATGAATTATTTAACATACAAGTATAAATAAGTAAAAAGTGGAACAAAATCTAATTTGCACCCTTCCCTAATTTATATCGGCATTTCACATAATTTAATTTGTTGTTTTATCTATTTTATTTTATCTTGCCGTATTACATTTTTTCAAAAAAACCTATACTCAAAATGAAAAATCTTATCACAAATTTCAAACAATTCAAGTTTTATGGATTAGCGACTATTTTAACTTTATTATCCGTTGGTCTTTTTGCAACAAATTCTGTTGTGAAACATCGAGTGAAGAAAGCGAAAGCAGAGGAAAAAGTGGAGAAATTGACTCAAACGACAAATGCCAATAGTTATATTGGTAATACTGTCCCTTCTTCACCTAATGTAGCTGCATTAGAGAAATTCGTTAATTTCCCTGTCAGTAATTTTACGGGTGTTCCCAATATTGATGTTCCTATTCATACGGTTTCAGAAGGTTCTTTATCCTTACCTATATCTGTCAATTACAATGCTTCGGGTATAAAAGTAGAAGAAACAGCAAGCTGGGTCGGTTTAGGCTGGGCTTTGAATGCTGGAGGTTCTATTTCCCGACAAGTGATGGGTGGACCTGATGAAGGAAATAGTAAATCTGGGTGTAACACACATTCGGGTTGGTACGCAAATTATGGTTTTTCAAATGTTATTACCGAACCATATATATTAAATCAAGGAGGACAACCGACTTGTGTTTATACAGGGGGATGTTCACAAGGTAGTATAAATCCTGCTTATCAATACCCCTGTGAGCACCCTTATGGAGGACATTGTAAATATTTAGATGCTGCTAACGGTTGTATAGATACAGAACCTGATGTTTTCTTTTTTAATTTTTCAGGCTATGGTGGGAAGTTTTATTTTGATGAAAATCGTAAGGCACATATTATTCCTGAACAAGATATTGTTATTACACCTAGGTTTGATGCTACAAATAAAAAATTTACAGGTTGGTCAATTACTACATCTGATGGCAATAAATATTATTTTGGAGGAACAACAGGTACAGAAACACAGGAAACTTATTCTACTTCAACAGGGGTATTAGAAGATGAAATTACTTCAAGTTGGCATTTATATAAAATAGAATCTTCTGACGGATTATCTTCTATTGATTTAAATTATATAGATGAAACTACAATAAATGTTAGTTTAGGAACACAATCTGCGAGAGTTCAAGATAACTGCTTACCAGTAGCAGGAAGTTCAGGGAGTTTAAATAATTGGTCAACAACTGCGGGATTTTTATATACTCGAACATATGGTAAACGTTTAACCTCTATTCAGTCTTCTAATCAAACTGTTAATTTTATAGCAGATGCTATGGTGAGGCAAGACTTACATGGTTCAATAAATTATCTTAGTACTGTAAATACAACTGCAAAGGCTTTAAAAAGAATAGAAGTTTTTAATGGAACAAACTGCAAAAAATTTGATTTCACAACAAGTTATTATCAATCTACAACAACAAGCACTATCATAAATGGAACTGCCCCTGATCAAAAGAGACTACGTTTAGATGCCATTCAAGAATTAACTTGTAATGGAAGTGTTCAAAAGCCCTCTTATACTTTTAGTTATAATGCAACGTCATTACCACGTAGATTTTCTTTGGCACAAGATCATTGGGGGTATTATAACGGTACAAATGGTAACACAAGTTTAATACCTAATTTAGTTATTTATACTTATACGCAAATCTGTGGTAATGCAAATAGAAACCCTAATGCTTTTTTCATGCAAGCGGGAATATTAGAGTCTATAACTTATCCTACGGGAGCTGTTCGAGACTTAGAGTATGAATCACATCAAATTCTTGGAAATACTATTGGCGGACTTCGAGTTAAAAATGTATCTACTGATGATGGACTAGCTAATATTTCTGAAACTAATTATAGTTATGACCAAGGCTTTCTTTATGTAAATCCAAGTGATAATTATAAACTTAACGTCAGAGATTATTTTAATCAAGTTGAATATTGGTTACAACCTCATACTCGCTCCTACTGGGTGATTAGTTCCAGTAGTTTACGTCCTCAAGAAGCAGCAAACGGTAGTCATATAGGATATGGTAAGGTACTCGTTCAAAATGGAATAAACAATGGGAATAGTGAATATAATTATAATATTTACTCCGTACCGCCTCAATCAAATAGATACCCTGCCTTACCTGCCCTTTTAATACCTGGAAGGGGGAGTTTACATAGGGAAACTCACAGAGATAAAAATAATAATATAGTTTCGGAATCTTTTAATACTTATAGTGTTGAAGATTTAAATACAGTTACAGCTCGAAAAGTAGCTACTGTTACAGATGCAATTCTTCCGGATTTCCAAGTTTATCATGACTACACCTTAGAAATCAAACGTCATCGCCTATCACAACAAATCAACACCCGTGACGGCATCACAACAACGACAGATTATACCTATGGCACAAATCACAATAATCCGATAGAAACTCAAACAACCAACAGCGATGGGACAATACATATATCAAAAGTAAAATACAGTAAAGATTATGGAAATGCCGAACACGCTGGAGCATCAGATCCAACAGCTTTTGCCATTAAAAAAATGCAAGACCGAAATATTATTATTCCGATTGAGCAAACAAGTTTGACGGATAATGGAACAACGGGACGAAAAATAATCGGAAGTTCCTTTACGAAGTTTAAATATGATGGAACATCAAATTCGATTCTACCTGATGAATTTTATCGTTTAGAAACGACAACACCAATTTCTGAATATCAATATTCTTATTTTGATATTAATAGTAGTGGCAATTCAATAAGTCATGACCAAAGATACGTTCACAAAGCAACGGTACAAGAATACGATGACAAAGCCAATATTCAACAATTTGCAAGAGTAGATGGACAACCGATGAGTTTCATTTGGGGACATGACCAACAATTGCCAACGGCTAAAGTGATTAATGCGGAAGCCGATGAAGTTGCTTATTCGAGTTTTGAAGTCGAAAGTCATAATAGTACTGAAAACGGAAATCTACAAATTATAAGAAGTTCAAGCAGTATTCCTGATGGATGGCAGAATGATGCAAAAACAGGTAAACAAAGTTTATTAATGCAGCAAAACCTGAATAGTATTGTAAGACGATTACAATTTGATACAGATGCAGGAGATTATATAGTTTCTTTTTGGTATAAGAATGGAAAAGTACAGGTTCGACCAAGTTGGACAACACCTATCTTAACAACTGATACAGAAACGGAATGGACTTATGCAGAAACAGAAATAACAATAACGGGAAGTCAATATATTAATATTCATGCTTTAGGAGGAACGTCAGCACTAATCGACGAAGTTCGAATCTATCCTAAAGGAGCCTTAATGTCCACTTTCAGCTACGATGATGACAAACGGCAATTAGTAAGTATTACCGATGAAAATAATGTATCTGCACATTTTCAATACGACGATTTTTCACGTTTAGAAGCGGTAAAAGACCAAGATGGAAATATCGTACAAGCGTATGATTATAATTATCATACAGGAAACGCTATCAATAATGTAGAATCTTATAGTGTTCTAACAGAAGGAAAAACGACTTTAAATGCGGTTAAGGCTTTAAGTGCAAGTACAGGCGATGTTTCTAAAGCGATTCAATATATGGATGGCTTAGGTAGAGGTATTCAGTCGGTAGCTGTCGCACAATCCCCTACGGGTAAGGATATTGTACAACATATTGAATACGATGAATATGGTCGTACACCAAAAGCTTATTTGCCGTTTACCATTACTTCAAATGGCGGTGCTTACCGAAGTAATCCTTTGACCGCACAACAAGCATTTTACGGACAAGAATTCGGAAGCGGTTCATTTGCATATAGTGAAACCGTTTTTGATGGTTCTCCACTGAATAGAGTAACACAACAAGGTGCTATTGGCGGAGCTTGGCAACCGGATGTAACAAATCCGAGTGCTGCAAATACCGCAAAGTATAGCTATCGTGCGAATGTAGTAGGCGATAATATACGTGATTTACAAAATGGCGGAATGTACGCTGCCGGAGAATTATTAGTAACAGAGGTAACGGATGAAGAAGGTATTTTAACTCGTTCATTTACCGATAAATTAGGTAGAACTATTCTATCTGAGCGAGAAGTTGATGCAACGACAACCGCAAAAACCTATAATGTTTATGATGATTTTGGTCATGTTGTCACAGTTGTTCCACCTAAAGCAGTAGCAGCGATGGGAACGTCCGGTTCTTTAGGTACTGTCTATGAATTACTATATGAGTATCGCTATGATTCTCGTGGACACTTAATAGAAAAGAAAATACCAAATGCAGAACCGATTGTGATGGTTTACGATATTTTAGACCGTTTGGTATTAACACAAGATGGCAAACAACGGTCAACAAGTCAATGGTCGTTTACGAAATATGATGAACTAAGTCGACCAATTCAATCTGGAATTACAACGGTAAATAGTGTAAATGTTGGATTAAAAACAGGAACGGTATCGGCAGCAAATAATACACGATACACGATAGATCCTGTCAGTAACTATTTAGTGCCATCATCCGGATATGACTTATATGAAGCACCAAATACGTCATCAGACAGTTACACGAATAATGCCTTTCCAAATACAACGGATATATTAAGTGTAACGTATTATGATGATTATGATTTTGATAATGATGGTACAGAAGATTATAGTTTTGAATCTCGATTAGGTATTCCTACAAGTACTTGGTTCAAGCGTACTAAAGGAAAACTAATTGGAACAAAAGTGAAAGTATTAGATAATGCAACGACACCTACTTGGCTACATACCGTAACTTTCTATGACAAATATGGTAGAGTGATGCAAGTAGAAGGTCAGCATCATTTGAATGGAGAAGATTTGACAACATCAAAGTATGATTTTGCGGGGAAAGTATTACAAACAGAGCGAAAACATACCAAAACAGGACAAACAGATTTGTATATCTCGAATCAATTCAATTACGATCATGCAGGACGAGTTTTATCACATGATATTTCAATAGATGAAGCAGGAGGTGCAAGAGCGACAACAATCCGTCTGACAGAAAATGAGTATAACGAACTATCACAAGTAATTGAGAAAAAGTTACATTCTACGAATAACCAGACCTTCTTACAAAATGTAGATTATAAATATAATATCAGAGGATGGTTAACCGATATTAATGATATAGAGTTCGGAACGATTACCGCAACAGAGTTACAAGATCAATTAGTGAATGGCTTAGTGACACAAGTGACGAATGGTAATATTGAAATAGAAATGAATGTTGCTGAATTAGAAAGTGGTAATAGAGATAGAGTTGAAGTCACAGAAGGTACAGAAGAGGAAGTATTGGA
>Ga0115005_10004007_pt1 | contig 11764 bp, 10 predicted proteins | sample ArcOceMetagenome_FD_87163 | JGI IMG/M metagenome (GOLD analysis project Ga0115005, IMG submission 87163) | Marine eukaryotic phytoplankton communities from Arctic Ocean - Arctic Ocean - Greenland ARC118M Metagenome | ecosystem: Environmental > Aquatic > Marine > Oceanic | place: Arctic Ocean...
CCCTCTACTGTCTACACTAAATACATATATGTAGATCTGGGGAGACAAGGGCGGGAAACCTGTTCGTTCTTTGAGTGCGTTGAGCACAAGACTGAAAATGATAGGCTATTTCAGTCTGAAATGAGAACAAAATTGGTTCAATTTCGCCGAAGGTTCGTATCATCGCCATTTTTCACTGTAAATCGACGCGCAGTTCTTTTCCCCTTTTCCTTTGTTTCTCCTTTTTATTCACTTCTTTTTATTCGTTCAAACCTGGCTCCAGAAAGAGGAAGCAAGTGCAAGCGTCGCAACAAGTGAACGAAGTACAGTATCGTAGTACGGTAGCAGCTACTCTACTAGGTAAGATGCAAGGACCACTCTACAGTACTTCGAAGGCAGAGCAGGTTTATTCAAGGTTTTGTAGGCAATGAGCACAGCCGGTGGAGCATCGATTCCCAACGAGCAGTTGAAGGCTCGGTATTTAGGTACAGGTGAGTTGCCGTATTTTTAGCACAAAGAAAGTCGACTCGGGAAGGAATCAATTACGTGTACACTTAGGTACACTACACTTCATACTCACACATTGAATTTCTTCATCTCCCTACCTTCCTCAGGTCATGCTGATATAAGTAAGCAGTAAGTGCAATGTATGATATGGTGATTGACTTTGACCACCTTGGCAATGGAGTGCGTAAAGTTTCCATTGTTCCCACCTCACACATTTTTACAAATAGCGATTGGATTACAAACCAGCACCGTGATACCTTGGCAAGTCATGTAGGCCATTATGATCAATTATCTTTTTATGCCGTGGCACAGAATGAGAGCATCGAGAGAGTCAGAATTCAGATGCTGGAGAAGATTTACCAACCGTGCGGACCGTAAGTTTTTCAGAATTTTCATGGGAATGGGCATACGTGTACGCTGCCGCATCATTTGGCAACAGTCTAATTCATCACCGTTTTCTTTTTCATTATTAGACCTCCACCTAAGAGAAATGACTTGTAAATATCCTTGCTTCTTCTTGGCTAAAAAGGGGGTACATACGTGTAGTTGAAGACGACTGACTCTGTGGGAATATTTACAAATGAAAATGTACGAGATGTATATGCACGCAAGAATAATGCCTAAACTCATGTCTTCACTAATAATCTGTACACTCTTAGGAGTACACGTACAATATACTGTTATGTCCCAGTTGCTCTGACGTCTAGGAAGCGAAAAAATCTAACATATCAAACATCCTTCTATAAACCGACTTGATCACATCAGAAATCCTTGGCCGATTGCCTAATTGATTAGACGATGTAAAATTAGGATTCTGCAGTACCATACGAGATTCTGTCGCAATAAATTTGATTTGACTTACCATTTATAAAGTAAGCGTAAAGAAAACAATTATGCTTGACGCCGTCTATAACGTAAAAGTCTGAACATTGTACGAAGTTTGAGTTGAGTGAATGCAATGCACCAAGGCAATGGATATCGTAGCAAACATTTAATTAAATCACGCACCTTCGATCTCTTCAATTCGATAGAAGCCAAGCCTTTCATAGAATTTTATTGCAGCAGCGTTGTAAGTTATGACATGTAGATAGATTCCACCACAACTAGGAACTTGTTCTACCATTGTAAGGCAGTCTTGAATCATTTTTGTTCCTAATCTCTGCTTACGATACTCTTCAGTTGTGCCCAATGTCATGATATAGAAAAGATTTGTGTGCCGACTTGGATCTCTGGTCAATTTATGAGACACATTGTCTTCAGTATCTTCCTCAGGATGTTTCATGAACGCCCCTATAATGCAACCTATTATATGATCTGTCTTAGTTTTTCCATTGTTCGATATCGTAACTATATTTTCAAGCTCATCTTCTTCAAATGCAGGTATGCCAACGAATTCGGCAAGCTCCACGAGTGAATCATTTTGAGGCTCTAAAGATGAACAGCTTTCTTCATCGAATCCTTTTATAACAGCTACCCGCGACAGCAGCGGGCACCCACCCGTCGTTTTGTTGCACACAACATTGTCATAAAATTCGGCGCTATATTTTACTGGAAACAATGCTTCGTGAAGCGATTTGATCTGGTCATGATCACTCTCTTGCAAGGGGCGAAAATGGAGTACCGCCTCGTCATTTTCGGGAAAGGGAATCGACTGAGACATTTTTTATCTTTTTATTGTTCTCAAAATGAAATACGAATCTTTCCAAGGCACCCAATACTTCGCATTAGTATATTGTATAGGTTTGTTGCGGTGGCAGGCGAAGAGGTTTCGGTTTGCTTCTTGAGATTGAAGATGTGGTGCAGTGAGTGGTCGCGGTTTAGCTGTAAATGACCGGAGATGCGTTTTGAAAGCAAAGTTAGGGTTGTAATTTGCGTAGTTCGTGGCGCGCGTCAAGAGATTCATTCGGACAGAATTAGAAAGAACGAATAATCCAAAAATTGATCAACTCCAATACCATACTCGTAAGATCTCACATAGGTAAAACGAAAACAAAGAAATATGTTCTACTCGTACACACGTAGTATTCCCATGAATATTATTTTATAAAATAAAAAGTAGTACAGATGATTGGCTTCCAAATGTTCAACAGATTTAAATGGTGTTGTACTTCATCTGAGTAGGATCGAATCCAGGCATAGGGAAGGTAGTTGCGAATTTGTTGACAGCAAGTCTCAATGCAGCAACTTCCTCATTTCCATCCAACAAAGCAACAAAGTCCTTCAACTTGGGTCCACTTTTTTCTTGAATCTTCAACGCAATCTTCAATGTCTGATCTAAGAATGTTGCAATCTGCTCGAAATCAGACTCTACGAATTTTCTGGTAGTCATTGCAGGTGCTCCAATGCGTACTCCACCGGGAGTCACTGCAGATCTATCTCCAGGTACGCAATTCTTGTTCAAAGTAATACAAACAGCATCACAGGTTTTCTCGAACTTGGATCCAGTGATTTTTTCGGGCTTAAGATCCCAAAGGATAAGATGGTTATCAGTTCCTCCAGTAGCAAGAGTGTATCCCATTGAGACGAGTTTGGCTCCAAGAGCAGCAGCATTCTTCTTGATCTGCTGAGAGTACACCTTGAATTCAGGTGTCATGGCCTCCTTGAGTTGAGTAGCAACTCCAGCAATCTGGTGCTCATGGGGTCCTCCCTGAAGAGCGGGGAAGACAGCCTGATTAATACGAGACTCGAAACCACGCTCGTCCTTGCGGAAGAAAATAATACCAGCACGGGGTCCACGAAGGGACTTGTGAGTGGTGGTCGTTACAACGTCAGCGGTTTCAAATGGGGAAAGAGCCTCCTTAGTTAATACAAGTCCAGAGATGTGTGCCATGTCCATCAAAAGAAGAGCACCGTTATCGTCGGCAATCTTACGGAACTGGTCATAGTCCCACTCACGAGGGTAAGCAGATCCTCCCATGATAATCATGGCAGGTTTGAAGAGAGAAGCATCACGAGCAAGCTGTTTGTAGTCGATGATTCCAGTCTCTTGATCTACCTGATAAGGAAGGGATTCGAAGTAAACAGATGTAGCAGATACAGCTTTACGGGTATTCTCTTTCTTGGAATAGGTGTAGAAACCGTGAGTCAAGTGACCACCAGAAGGGAGGTCAAGACCCATGATACGATCGTGAGGCTTAAGAAGAGCAGTGTACACAGCGAAATTTGCTGGGGATCCAGAGTAAGGTTGCACATTCACTCCCCACTTGTCCTCATCAAGTCCATATGCCTGAAGTGCACGCTTTTGGCACAACATCTCGACCTGATCAACAATCTCATTTCCTCCGTAATAACGAGCGTGGGGAAGACCCTCAGAATACTTATTAGTCAAAGCAGATCCAAGACATTCCATGACAGCCCTGGAGGTGAAGTTCTCAGAAGCAATCAACTCAAGAGACTTCCACTGACGGTTCTTCTCCTGCTCAATCAAGTCATACATCTCGGGGTCATGTTCCTCGAGAGAAATGAGTCCAGTGAATTTCTGTAATCGTTTTGGAGAGTGAAATAATCTGAGTTAATAATTCAAAGGAGGTTGTCAAATAGATTCATACCATCATTCATCCATACGGACAAGGACACCAATCACTCAGAAGTCGTAAACCCCCGATGATTGATTCTTTATTCGACATGGTCTCTTCCATAATTTCACTCTAAACCCAGGCATGGGACTGCGGAACAAATAGGATGTTGAAAGTGCCGAAGACGTACCTGATCTTTGAAGGAAGCCATTATTGATAATCAGGTGTACCGATTTAATTTATGGTTGTACGAAAGTCCGAACCCTCCGAGTTGAGGAGCTGGTGGTGGTTGGTGGGAGACACGGTCTTCGTCTGCGCAATGAACGTGCGACAGAACGTTCATTTCCCATTCCACGAGATTATGCCATACAAAATTCTCGTACTGTAGTAGATACCGGTAATATAACGTCTATCTCACTTTTCCTTTTCTCCCCCGCCACATCATCCATTCAACAATAATTTCAAATTCCTGTTCCGTCCGCGGAGTTTTTCATTCTTTTCACAAAATATTAAAACCCCAAGCTCGCCTCGTCTGAAAGGGAATTAATTACATACCAATGTTGATTGTAGCCAATTATAATAGTATTATCTACTCCATTATAGCGCATTTTGTCCGTGATCGAGCAGTTCCTATTGTTGGCATCGCCTGCAAAAGGAAGCATTTCGGTTTTCCTCTACCTTCTGGCATCCGCCTCAATTCAAAGCCAAAGCATGTTGCATCTTTGATACACAGATTCTTGCACCTTTTCATCTTTGCTCTTATCATTTTTTTCTTTATCCCTTTTCTGTTGCATTTCACGCCGTCAGATATTCTAAATTTCTTTTCATTGGAGGGCAAGTCGGACTTGGTGAGAGGTCTCGACCAGACTTTCAGATCATCCATCAAACCTACATAAGGTTCCATTGCAGGAAAAGCGTCATCGTATCCATTAGAAGAATATCCGAAGGATCCAATAGACATGCGCCCACTTGTTGTGGTGAAGATGTGCTTGTCTACGGCAGGACCAACAGTGTTGATAAAATTTCCATCAACATAGAGTTGGACCTCCGCCAACAAACAGCTTTTTCTCGGCATTGAAACGCCGACATGATGCCAGTTCCCGTCAGCAAGATTGATATCCTCACTGGACTTCATATATCTATCAACGCTTGTGTAAATTCTTGGGTATCCATTATCCAAGGTGAGAGTGAAAAAGTCCTTTGAAGATCGAATGTTAGAACCAAAGATAGAACCATAATGAATAAGGACCATCTCAGATTTTAATTGCGATGTGTTTATCCAAACCGAGAAGGAAACAATGTTACCACCAGCATTTGGCCCAGTTCCATACAAAGCAAGTCTAGACGATTTATTGAACGAGCCTGCATACTGACCAACCTTTCCACCAACAAAATCAACACTTGCAACTTGGGCATCAAATTGCTCTGTGTACAAATGAATGGTTGCAAATTAGAAAACATCCCAGAGATTGTGATTCAAAATATTCAGTTTACTTACGACCAAAGCTTCCTTCATTTGGCATAGATTCAGTACATGTAGCACCTCTTATTGTGATACTGGTTCCGACAAGTTTGTCATCAAAGTCATCATGAATCATGCCAAGAACTTGTCTCTCCTCCAAAGGAACCACACCCTCAAATGTAAAATGTACCAAAGGTGAATACCTGTCCAACAGTTCCAACGCACCACTTGATGATATGTTTGTTGAAGATGATGACTTATCGATAGTTAGATGCCCATGTTCCACATGATTATTGTTCCACTTTGTTTTATTTCCAATTTCATTGTAAGATATGATATCAATTCGTTTGTCGTTTACTTGAATCGTTAGAAAATTGTCGAACATGTTACCTCTCGAAACTACCTGTATGCATGAGGAAAGATGTTGTTGAGACAAAGAGATGACAAAGCTGTCGTTGACTAAACACAATCATGATGTCACTTACCTGAACTAAATCTGAATCATCAGACTTCGTTGCCGTATTTGCATGGACCTCACCAGCAAAATACACATCGACACCATATTCATTCATTAGTCTCCAAAAGTCTGATTCTTCTCCGTAATCCATAAATTGCCCTGAGCAGACAACTTTCCGAACTGGTTGAATTACTGGCAAATGTGATTGCACAAAAATATGATTTATCATAGCATTCTCCCTGGCCTCTTTTAAAATCAGTTCGAACCACGCGAGATGTGTGCCAGTTACCGTCCCGGTGACGACTCCTTCTCCTCCGACACCATTTTCTCTATCTAGAAATGGTTCATCAGAGTCAACTTGTTGAAATGCATCAATTGTGATGAAAAGAGCATTCTTATGCCTATAGGCATAGCTTGTATGCTCGTAAATAGTTCCAAGTGGCCTTGAAACCACGTTTCCAATATATTCTGGAAACAACAAATTACCATTTTCATCCTTATTGAAGCCCTCCACAAACCCTTGACGGTATTCAGGCAGTGAAAGAACCTTAGAAGACCCCCCTCTCCAGCTATTCCCGCCTATTTCGTGATCTCCTATTGCCAGTAGCATTGTCTGAAAGCCACCTGACGAAAACAGATCTTTTATTGAGCTATAGCAATTTCTACCTGCTGTCAGGACGGCTTCTTGGGGTGATAGAGAAGGGTCTAGTTTTTTAATGAATTCTGACGTGTCCCATTTCCCATTGTTTGTGTCGCCAGGTAGTATCATGAGGTCGATTGAATCTCCACCGTAATTTTGCTTGATATAATTTAGTGTTTCGAGGTTCTTCGTCCATACCTCGGAATCCTCTCCTGGATACAAGGCAAATGATTCACCCCCATGCCAGTCAGCTAGTGCTATGAAGCTCCATGTTTCTTCAGCTCGAGATTCGTTTAAAACGATGGTTGCTATTGTGAAAAGTATAGAGCAAAAATTTCTCATGTCAGATGAATGGATTCAAAACCTCGTGAGGTTTCAGTGGAATATTCTTTTAAGTAAGTAAGTTTGGTGCATCGTCTCTGCTCTTAGTCGTCATGGTGCAGTAAATATGTTCGAACGGTGCACCGTAAAATATGAGAGTAGAAATCCGAAATAATCCGAAATAAATTGCGGGAAACGTCCCATAAATTGAAAATGGGAATGTGAAAGGAGGATGATGATTGATGAATGAATAAAAATGAATGAATGAATCCATCCACCAATGACACCTCGGTTTCATACAGAGCCGCGAGCCGAGCACAGGAGCAATTGACACGAGTAATCCAATAGCAAAAGCTTGGTAAGCTGGGCACCAGGTTCAAGGTGCAGAATTTGATCGAACCATTTCACCATTTCACCATTTCACATTACGTTCCTTATGCTATACTTCGAAAGATGTTCCGGCGCAGATGGCTTAGTGGATCTTGGTTTCAAAAGAACACTATTTTTGAATACTTGTAACTCCAAACTAATGTTGTAACCGTCATGTGCATACATTTTTATTTTAACTTGCTATTATTAAAAGTATAATCCCCAGTGCAATATTTAGTGAGTCCAATTCAAAACAGTCTTATTCACAAGACGATTGTAGAAGCAATCCTATCTCCATTCGCTGGACTCAGCGGCATGCATTTATCCTTGCTCAGTCCTTTTGACCCAAGATAGTGGTTCTTGATCATCTTCCAGCCATCATTTTTATCCAAGAGAATTGATTCCCACGAATCATCACTTGTTTCATCATTAGATCCTTGCTTTATGTGTGGCATTGCAGAGCCGAACTTGTTCACGCTTTTGTTCATTGCCAACTGACAGAACATTGGAAGCCTGGCTTTGTTCTGTTCAGGGTCTTTTTCCAACCTTTCCTCATTGAAATTAGCGTTGGAACTTGAAAGAAACTCTTCCCAGATCGAAGTCACCTGGGAAGATTTTGAAGGAATGTATTCACTACTACATTTGGGAACCGAGGTATCCGCGGAGATAGTCTCTCTGCCTTTGGCAACAGGCCATTTTGATTTGGTCAAAGCCTTCTTGATGTTTTGAAAAGACTTCCTGAGTTCAAAATCCTTTACAGTGATAAAGGCTCGAACTTCAGCATCACTGCCAGCATATAAACGGTACTCCCTCTGAAAGAGCACAGCAATGCGGTGATAAAGCATATCTTTGATGAGTTGACGTGTTACTGCGATGTTCATAGATGGCTCCATACAATAGAATGGCTTGTGTGGATGCGTATCAAATGATGATGGCGTTCTTGCCCGTGAAGAACTTGGCCTGTCGCGATGAAAATTTGTGACAGTTCTCTCAGAACCAGGATACGGCATTATTTCCTGAATCACATCATTGTTTGCACTTGCGTTGATTCTCTGCTTGTTACGTTTCAAACGTTTAATTTCTTGAGGAGAGAGTTCTTTCAAATAATGGAGGTCAAACCACAAAGACGTCCTGGAAGCAGGCTCTCCCGCACATCCAAATGCAAGTTCATGGACCACAACCACCTCTTTATTTGAGTCAGACTGGTCTCGATTCCAAAACGAGGCAACTGCTTGAAATTCTTCTAGAGTGATCTCAGATACAATTGATTCGATCCTAGGAACATCAGTAATATCTACAGATCCTGACAAATTATCTGGCGTCAAGAACCGGAAGTATTTTGTCCGAAGCTATTGTGATTATACAGTTGCGTACCAGAACTAAGTGAGAACGATGCATCGATAACACGCAGTCATAAATCAATCAATATTGAAACTCACCACCATACAAAGCTCATTATACACAAGGTGTTTTGGCTTGTATACAAAACTGCTAGTAGTTGGCTCACTACCACAGGCCATCTGGACAGCAATACAAAGTCTTTGTAACTCGCTAATCTTCACCTTTGAGAAAGTACTGGGCTTGAGCTTATTGGTAGGGTTCAAGTTCGCCAAATTACACACAAGAGAATATGTGTCCCTCCATTCAGATTCCTCCATTTCATTTGTAGCAATAGCATCAGGATTTTTCATTAAAGAAGGACGGTAATCCCATAGAAGGTTTTGAACCAGAGGATTAGTTTGACTCAGCTCTCTCAAAATATGATGATGCGATTTGTCCACGATCAAGTCAGTTTGGATGCTAGAAAGTGGTACATCACAGTGAGGGAGCCAAGATGACTCAGATCCAACAACGCGAGGATCATGAAGGTGATTGCATCTAAGACCGAATGGACTACACGTAATGGTTGATTTACACGTGAGAAAAAGTTATCATCATTTGATCGAAATACAAACCAATGACAATAAAAGCACTTACCATGCACCGGTAGACACCCATGAGAAGCAAGGATAGGCACGGTAAGCATCGATATCTGCCACCAACCCTGACTTTTTCAACTCGAATAGTTTGGTGTACTTCAACTCATGTTCACCGTGGGCATAGTTACAACGGGTCCCGAACTTACACTCCAGTCCACGTGAAAAATTCAAGCACAATTCAGTCTTGACCTTAGCTTGTCGGTGAGGGTCGCCCTTTAGATTCTGTGGCAGCGAAGCATTTGGCGACGAAACACTAGGGACAATTGGAGATCTTGCACAAGGGCTACTCTTCGGGTTCGACGACGCATCCAAAGAATTTCTCCGATACGAGGGTGTGAGAAAAGTGCCAGTCTGCGAGAGCTGATTTCCTCTCATTGCAGTGCTGAGATAGCTGCGATTACTTGGGATTGTAGCTCTTCCCAAAGTCGAAAGGGGCACCTTGAGGCTCGATTCACGTCTAGATTCCGCTTCGGCATACTGCGGCAAAGTCGAAAGGGGCACATTGCGACCCGATTCACGTTTAGCTTCGGCATACTGCTTTGAGATCGGTGTGAACTGCCTAGTAAGAGACGCTGCATCCGTCGAAACTGGTCTGCACTGAGGAAGAGCAGCATGGAGTTTCTTCGACTGAAATCCTGGGAAATTCTCTGGGGATTTAGAACTTTTGATACAATCATCCTCATCTATCTTGACTGGAGTGAAGTAATACTGGCTAGAAGAAGGACTGAAAGGCGTATGCACCGTCCCTTGCATCGGAGTGCCAAAACCTTCAGTACTATCATAATGAGTGTGCATTGCATTACTTTTCCCATCACTGGGAAGAGGACTTGGTGCCTCAAACGGATATGGCGATACAGAATACTCTGAGGAAATAATAGATGGCACAGGTGATGCGCCAGAATAGGGAGAGAAAGCACCAACATGGTAACTTCTAGAACGTTCATTTTCAAATAGACCCTGACCGTTAGCACAAAATTGCTGTGTAGCGTCGGAAGTAGCACCATCGCTAGACATTAGCATTTGGTCTTCAGACGTTTCGAACTCCATTTGATAGGATCTGTAAGGAGGTATGTAACCTGCAGTTTTCGGAGGAGTTGACATATTTTTAGTTTTCATTTCATCATCTTCGGAAAGAAGTGGTAATGAAGCTGTAAATAATGGATTATTTCTTTTCGAAGGAGCAGAAGATCCAATCGCTATTTTCTGTGAAAAGGGAACATCAACGAAAAAGTTAGAAACTACGGGACCGCATTTCTCGTGTTGGGATATGTTCAACTTTAAATCATGAAGAATATATAAAATCTCGGTTTACAAGGTCTTGTAAGACGATAACGAGAAGCCCTCAAGTCAACATTGAAACATCAACATTGAAAAACGGGATGTCATATCCCCAGACAAGTATTTACAGGGCCTGTTTTCCCTACTTCAATGTTGCCATAAAATGAGATTGTATCTTTCTAGTTACACTGGATTGCCACAAAGTCGGATGAATCAGATCATCGAGTGGGCAGAGTATCAAACGCCGATACAAATTCACTACCGAATAGAAGGAACCTTCAACATGGCCAACTCGATGTCAGGAGTCAGGAATCAGGACTTCTCATCCGAGTTGCCTGTCAAAGAGAGGTCCCCAACTATTAAAGTATCGAATCACGCGAATTTCGAATACCGATCCCAAATCACGTGGGACAACAATCTATTCACGGCTGCGTGTACAATCACCTCACTTACCTTGCGATTACCGCCATAGTCCTCATCATAAAGCATACCCAAGGAGTTGTCAAAGGTAAAGATAGGTTCGAATGCCATGATTCCAATGATGTTTGATAATGGGAATAATGCAGAAACTATGAGCTGAACATTGAACATTGCATCATTCGCTGCTGGGAAAGAAAATCCAATGCTTATCTTCTTATCTTTCTCAAATTGAATTCCTACAGATTCACTAATAAATCCGATGAGGGCTTATGTCTCCTCTAACCACGCGCCCAATATGCTATTTTTTTGCCATGTCCTACCAAATTTCGAAAAAATGGGGCTATAACATTATGGCGCTCTTTCAAAACTTGTCACTTGGCCGGATTTTTGAAAGAGTGAACTTCAAGTACCGGATTTTTCTCGGAACCCTTTTCAGTCCTTTTTCATTTCACGGTACCGCGGGGTGGATTCTGAGATCAGATAAATAATAGGACGGTCGCGGTGCGGTGGCCCTTTTCTCACTAAAAGATAAGTAGTTGTGGTCGACGACTTCTTCTCTGTTTCAGATATTTATGGGAGAAAAGTAGAAAAAGCAACCGCACTAAAAAAACAAACAACTAGTGGTGCAACACCTCAATCACTCAGCCGCTGTGCTGTCAATACCAACATCTCTAAATCCCGGATTACCTCTTGATTTAGCATCTCAAATGCGTTCCCGACGAATTGGTCGAGGTAATCCGGGATTTGGACGCCCAGAAATCAGTGATATCGTCGATCCATTACCAGCAGTCGGTACCTCCCATCTCAAGTCCAGAGACCATACCTTTGAAAACTAAA
>Ga0115005_10004008_pt1 | contig 11759 bp, 10 predicted proteins | sample ArcOceMetagenome_FD_87163 | JGI IMG/M metagenome (GOLD analysis project Ga0115005, IMG submission 87163) | Marine eukaryotic phytoplankton communities from Arctic Ocean - Arctic Ocean - Greenland ARC118M Metagenome | ecosystem: Environmental > Aquatic > Marine > Oceanic | place: Arctic Ocean...
AATGATAACTGTGTACGTGTGTACAGTACTGTAGGATGGTTATTGATTCTGGTTCAACTAGAAAGGCTCGTAAAACTACGGCGATCCTGCGAGTATTGTTGTTATCCCCTGACACTGATCAAGTTAAACTGCACGCCCAAGCTCTGAAGTTAACCACTGGTCATGTCCATGACAGCACCAGAATATGGAATCTCTTCATTATCATCATACACTCCCGTTAAAACTTTTAACGAGTCCAACTGAATACCGCCACCACTCTTCTCAAAAAGACTGGACAAATTTTCTGGGCCTCTTTCAAAATAAGGTCCCAATTTAGATGATGCAAAACGAGGTCGTTGCCCTTGAAAAGGAACCACCAGTGCGTCAGGTCCAAAACTTATACCGTAATTGGGATCATCGTTTGCACATGCTAACCCTCCTCCACCACATTTCTGCAATTTTTGAAATGAACGCATGGGGCCAATACTTGGATCGTGGTCTTTTTCATAGAATAGGAACGCGGCAACACTAGGCCTAGCTCCACCGTTCGAGGACCACCCCTTGGGGTTGTACCCACCCACCGCTTTTGAGAATGAAGACCCAGAACTCTCCTGATAGGTAGCAACTACCACAGCAGCACCTTTTCCATCTACTCTCTCGTGAAAACTACTTGGATCCCAGCCATGCAATTCGGCATCATAGACTTTCTGCAATGCTCTAGATTCTAGCATAGTTTGTTTGAGGAGGGGTCTTATCATTCCTGCCTCTTTTGTTAAAGACACATCGGATTCTAATGTTATATCATTGAGCTCGTAGGTGGCAAGATATTGTTCTGGGAAATCTGTTCTTCGTTGGGAGTCATCGGTGTTGTCAATTGGTGCTGGGAGGAAATTGTCTAGCCATCCAAAGAGGGCAGAGGAGGAGGGGGGTGATGACGACGAAAGGCTTATAGAGTAACTTGTTAGTGGTAGTATACTTGTGGGAGCTTGCAAGTGATGATTTGGAATGAATGCTTTGCAGTAGATTGGTGCGAGGAAGAACAGGTATAAATTGTTCATTCTCAAAGTTTTGGTCGACGTATTTCTGTGCAATCCTTCTGTTTCAATTAGAAAAAGGTTTGTCCAATGAAGTGTTGAGTGTTGAGCCAAGGTTGAGCCAAGGTTGAGGAGGCGGTTGAGGGTCTTGAGTCTTGAGGCAAATGAATAAAGACTGGATTTTTCGATCGAACTACCAGCGAGGGAGTATGTACATGGAAAATCTATACTAACTGTTGTACAACGGGTATTGTTCCGGCCAGCAAGTTCCGAATAATATTAATACGAATAGAGGTGCGTCCAAAGGCAGCTGTGCAAGTTACGAGGTACGAGGGGTGCGCACCAGCTTAGAATAGAAAGAAATAAAGCCTTTATCTTCTCCAAAACTAAACGAACACCCTACCCAGCAGCATGAAAGTCGATTTGTTCGAGGCGACTGTCCTTTTTGCAATATCGACAATGGCAGCTTATGTCCAACTCATGGACGAAACTACCGTCTCGTCCATCAATGAAACTACAAGTTCTCCCATGCAAGGATTCTCCTCTGAAAGTCGTTTTGCCGTGGAATGGAAAAGTGAAAAGTTTGAATTGGGTGAGCAGGAGTCCAATTGCATTGCTACATCGATGCCACCGGGGGAATGTAGAAAGCCAATTTCCACTAACCTGCAATATTTGTGAAAAGTATGCATGTAAGGATTCTCGGCGCAGATTTGTTATTAAGAGAAACAATAAGCGCATTACTTGGTAAGTTTGTGTGGCTGAAAGATTTATACAGACGAACAACAATCACATTGTGAAAAACTAACAATTTAATGTATGATATTCTTTTCGTGAAGTAAATGGGTTCGTAAAAATCCCGATAAACGGTGCAAGATATACGGCGTTCGAAAAACTTGTAGAGAAACATGTCGGTTCCGTGGTCTATGATGTGACTACTAGTGATCCGCTGATGACGCCAGACAAAGTTTGTGATATGCATTGTTGAGCAATTAGGAAGATGAAAGAACGTTCAACCCCGTATTATCTGGGATAAACGAAGGCCAATGAGATTGATAGGAGCAAACTTGGACACGCAAAAAAGTTTTGAAGGCTGAGAAATGAATGTATGTAAAATTAAAAAATTGATTCCCACTCATTTTCTATCCTTGTGTTCGGGGGTAAACCAAACAAATGAAAATCTTTCGCCAGTGTATACGCCAGTCCAGTGTCGCTGCTTCCATCCATCAAATTCTAATGGTTTATACCTAATAGGATATGAATCTCCCTCGACAAGGAGCTCTCCACCATTGTACTCTCCGAGTCCAACGATCATTGAAAGGCTCTGGCCAAGCCCCGTTCCACTATCGACATGAGGTGTGAAGCTTGCATTGAAATTCACTGCACAGTGGGTGGACGGTTTCCTAGCTTTGTTCGTTTCGGCGATGAGAGGTTCTAATTCAAAGACACTTTGAACTAACTCAGGAAATAACTCGTTCCCGAGTGGAACATTTTGAGTTGGGGTAGGCCGAAAGAGCTCGGGATTGACAATAGTGAAAGATCCAAAGTTGTTCCCACCGTTTTCGCTATCGGATTCCAATTTCCCTTTGTCGTTTTTAATTACTCTGGAACGTGCAATAGACGTTTCGGGCCAACCAGAAATGGTTAATTCTCTCAATAAGGCAAGCACTTTTGAATAAACATCTGGGGCTGGATCCAAAAGTTTGCATACTTCGTCACCTTCATAACATTCATCAATCAGGCGTATTTGATTACGTACTTGTGGTGCAATAGTCTCTTCTAAATCGCGAAGCCACTTATTTTCAATGTCTATTGTCCCCTTTTTCGATGACTTGAGAAATATTTTTTGTTGCAACCAATTCGTGCTCTTCCTTGAGACACCACGACTATCTTCTTTGTCGTGGTTATCGTCTTTACAAAACCCCTCATTGGATTCGTCAAAATGGAACCTCACATCTCTGAGGTATAGTCTTCTAGAAGGTGCCAAAGCTGTCACAATTGCAGTGTCTGGGCGAGTGGCTATGTCAAAAGTGTTTTGAGGAAGCAAACCATTAGTAATACCCACAGCGGTACCAACAACTCTTCGAATTTGCTGAGGGAGAAAGGCATCACCTCGAAACTCCAACACTGCAACAACTTCGTCATTTATTGGATTCTTTGTTATTCCCGCTATGCGGGATCGATCGACTACTCTCCAAACTGGTTCTTGATTGGGTGAGGCGTCTCCCTGTAATTTTGGGTCCGCAAAATTGTGCCAGGCTCTTCGCTCCTTATTTGAGATGGTCCCCATCCTTCTCGTTGCCACCCTTTCTATTTTGCGATCCCTGGTGACATTATTTCCTTGAAGTAATCTTCTTCGTACACGACGATTAGGCAACGAGATACTTTCGGCGCTCTTCAATGCACTTCTCAGCATCTTCAAAGATGCGGAGGGAGGTTGTGATCGAAAAGTCCCAGGATGTTGCTTCTTCATTTCTGAAGATGTGGTTGTACGTTTGCCGTTGTCGGCCTCCTTTATATTATTTTCACTTTCGGATAGCAGCCACCATTGTTCTATTTGTTCTCCGTCTTGAAGCCACTTCAATGGCAAAAGATAGTGATATATGTATTGAGTACAGCTATTTTCAGCGTGGAACGTCGAGGAATTTAAGTACGATATTTCCAGTATCCGAATATTGATAGCGGTTATCTCATCCTGAAGTATGGAATTCATTTCATCCAAGAGGCCAAGCAAAATCTTCTTTCTTTCAATAAAACTTGAAAAGCTGATTGTCATGATATCATTTGCTGCTGCGCAACCCACTTCTTGTGTTAAGGATCGGTGCCGCTGATTTGCCACACTAGCCTGAGTACTGCTTAAAATTTTAATTTCCTGTCTAAACCCCATGGCACGCCGAAGAGTCTCTTGAATTTCTCGGCCAGCTATTTGAGCTTCTGGTTCAGTTGAATTGGGAGAATTGCAAACATATGCAAAACGAAATCCAAGAGTATGACGTCTCGAGTCAGTCAATTTATGCTTCAAACTAGTAGTCGCAGCAGATTCTTTTGCTAATGCATCTTCTTGTGGACGTTGAGAACACAGGTCAATGTGCCGAAATAATGAGTTTCGCGAAGAAAACGTTTCGGCGCAAAATTTACATTCATGAGCTATTGACTTTGTTGTAGTCGAGGGCGAAGTCGAAGACAAAGTTGTAGATGTGAAGAATCCATTTTTCTTTGGTCGCATCAGAACATAGGATTGATGATCCCTCACCATATGACCCTGCTGATTTTTATGTATACCTGTTTTTCTGGATATCCTGCTGCCAGCATCGCAAACGACGAGCCCATGTACCCCCCCCACGAAGTTGCTTGCAATGATGACAAATATGATATAAGAATAAAGAGGTAAACGTATGTGACCTTTTGGAAACTTTTGACAGATAGATGAATCCATCACGAATACACAAAGTGATGCTTGATAATTTTGTGCAGGTGCAAGGTGCAAGGATTGGTGCAAGCAATGCAAGTAAGGTGACTGGTTTTGAGAGGGCGGAAGGCGCCCCCCCCGCGGCGGAGAAACTTTGAAATTTCAAAAATTCGCCGAGCATCCTGTGATCTTTTTCAGATCTCCACCACCACCACCAAGCTGCTGTCTCGCGTGCTATTCAATACTGACTGGCTAAAATGATATAATAAAAGATATTTTTCACCATCTCCATTTTTTACAGCCTGACAATACATTCAAAACGTCTTCTTTCTACATGTCAATAATTCTCTATCGATCTTTTTAACTAATTCTTTTTTAACTAATTCTAAGCATATACTATCTGAAAGTAGTGAAAGACAACTACCGCCCGCAAGCTTTCAGGGAACGCATAGAACCTTTCTGTATGCCTTTGCTTTAATTAAAAATCATAATGGTTTCTTTTGATTATATCGGTCCCGGTGGGCAATTGTGCCTGCCACAAGATCCTACGTTATATCTCTTCAGCCAAGTAGCAGCCTTTTCCGTGTCCATGCCTATCAAAATATTCTACATACTGTAGTCAAAATCTTTCTACACTTTTATTTGACGGAAAAACGAATGGCAAAATACTCATTTCAGGGAAGAGTTCACCATGGATTGGTTTCAGAAGAAAAATGGATTTGTGCATGAATATTGAGCTAGCGTATTGAATGCATAAGCCCTAAACATATTGCCATCGCTTCTTGCGACATTGGGTGGTTCTCTATTATATCGAATAATCCGTTTGCAAGATCTGCCTTTCTCATCAGCTTTCCGCCAATACAATCATGTTGAAAGATGTTGTTATCAAAATCATCAAATCGGTGAACAATCTGTCTTAGTGCGGTGGGATTGGATACAAGACTGCCGAATGCTGAAACATGCTCCGGCGCAAATCCGATGCGGCCAATTCTTGCCACAAGGTGCAGAATATCATTAAAACCATGTGGCAGCAACGATGTGTCATTAATTTTGGTGGGTGGGTGCAACCATGCTGCAACAATCTTTGCCATTGTTTGTACCAAAGAAATTCCAGCGGTGACGGTGGCAGCATCTGCAATAAGGTCGGTATCTGTGTGTAGGTCAAATTCTTTGGTTACAGCCTTTATCTTTTCAATAAAGGCTTTAGGTAGACATTGCTCTACAGACATTATGTTTGCAGAAGATGCATTGAGCTCGTATATGTTTTTTACGAGGCTTTCATCGAATGACGCTGAATTTGGATGTATTTTCTGTAGTTTTGGGTCCATTGTGCCATTATTTTTCGGATGTAGTTGGGAATCAATCGCTTTTTTAGCTTCGGTACGGACCAACGAATTGACCAAAACCTCTCCTTTTCGTAATGCGTGGTCGATTGAAAGATTTGTTGCAATTTCTTTCACGGTCACGTCTACATAGGAAGGGACTAGAGTCTCCATCGCATTGGTGATGTAATCGTGTAACACCTGTTTTGTATAATGAGAGACCGTGCATGTTGCACCCTTCTCAATGTTCTCCAAGATTTGTAAATACCAGTCTAGATCGATCGGGGAGGGTATTACATGCTTGGAAGTACTTGCAATCGCAATACGTCGGACTGCAGGGGTAATACACTCTTCTAAACAGCGTTTCGACAGGACGTGATCGATGCAATAGTCAATCACAAATTCACACAAATGCTGTAGATGTTTGTGCTGATGAAAGAAAGTATCAACAAGTTTCCCAGGTCCATGCCGCTCGATAGTAGTGTTTTTGCTCAAGAAACCTTGCAGCTTACCTTGATCCAAAGCGCTTAAAGGTCCAAATCGCTCATTATCAATGGCCATGCCGGGTTGGAGCAATGCACTGGTTGGACTTATTTGATTAGTGCTCAACATGTACGGTTTCAATTTCTTCGAAGCACCGCTTGCAGTGGGAAATTTCCATTCGCGCGAAAGGTCAGCTACAAGCTTGTAAAAATCATCCAAATGTGTTGAAGAAGATAAAACAAATTGTGGACTGAATTTGAAAGGAAGCGTATCCAAGGACTTGTAGTCCTTCACATTTGTCTTTCTTGGCAGTTTGTAATCGCTAAGAAGCTCAGCTTCCACAAGACCAATGACGTCCGGGAAGAAGGCATCCAGCTGCATTTCAATAGATAACATATTTGTACCGAGAGGGGTGTACCCTTCAAATATGTGTACGAACATTTGCTTTTGAATGCTCCTCAACATGCTGAAAGTTTCCGTGTAATAAGGAAGCTGTTTGGAAACTGAATCCCATGACATCATCCGTAAAAAGTTCAGTACCCATGGAACGACAAGAATCAAATTTCCTTCTTTGTATGCATCTTTGACGATATTGTTAATCGGAATAACAGGCGCAAAATGATGGCATAAGGAGTCCCCGATCATGTCACGTGCGTTCACATTCCAGTTCGGAGAGAACACAAGTAAACCCAAAAATTTGGAAAGCATCTTAAGTTCAGAAATTCTACGTTCCAGTCCCTTGTCTTCGTGAGTTGAAGATAACGTAAGAAGCAGGTGAACGAGCCGCCTTTGTAAATGGGTACTGAAGACATAAGAATCGACCGATTTGATGAACAAATAGAAAAATTCTTGATGCTCAGTGAAGAACTCTTCCGGGGAAGGACCTGAAGACGCATCGTTGCCACGTAGAACTAAGGCTTTGCTACTCTTATTCTTCTGTGCAACTTTCGAAGTAAATCTGCTATGCAATTTCTATAAATGCCAAAATAAACAATTAGTAAACCGTGGTGAAACATAATATCAAGGAGCCGAATAGTACATGTGGACCCAATTCGTACATTCGTACCTGAAGACGATCCTTGTCCGCTACATTTTTCAGAATATCTGCATCAAGTTCCTGCATCGGCACCAATCCTATTTGAAGAAGCAAATCTGTAAAGAGTTCGGCAAACCAGGGTGTATTTGAGGGAAGCAGTTGATCGATCATTTGGCGAAGTGCGAGTATTATAGTATTGAGACACTGATGGACTTGAGTAGGATTAAGTACAGTCCCCCTCATTTGTTGGAATGCTCTAAGCTGAAAAAGAAAGGCGTCTGCACAGAAAGGCGATAGACAAAAAAATCAGTAGGTGTACACGTCAACGTACCACAATGAAAAACTTAATTGGGAGAAGTATACAAGGTTCTTACCTCTGCATTGTTCTCGGTTGTTGTAAATAGAAGTTTGATCTCTTGATCGATAATTGTGTCGGCTGTCCCTCATTTCTTGGAAGGGCACAATTATTATTGGAGTTTTACCTGAGACCGCGAGGCTTGTTGTGACATCGTCCTGGCCATATTTTCCTTCGGATAACAAGGCGTTACGGTGGGATTCTAAACTCGTCTGTATCGATATTGCTAGTTCAGGCATCTGATCTACAAAGGACTTCATGCCTAACAACGATACGAGAATATCGTGATCAAAATTCACAATCAAATTCTGTAGCTTCTGTAAGACTTTCGAAGCGAATTGTCGGCAACTACTAGGGCGTTTGAACAATTTTTCCAGGCCTTGAGTTTCGTGCCCTTCATCATTATTTGTAAAATAGTCCTCGTCACACAGAGCTAACATCCTGAGTATCAACTGAAGTTCCACAGCAGTAGAAGGAGCTAGTTGACTCGTTATTATAGTGCAGTAAACATCGACCGTATTACTCATAAGCTCTTTTAGTTCATCTACAGTAGCTGAAGGCTCAAGCTTCTTAATACCATCTTTTTCTGCCACAGAAGTGCGTGTGGAAGCCTTTGAAGCTCTTTCTGTGGATACATGAACGCGAGAAGATACCACCCGATCCATTGGATCCTGCAATGAATTGGGTTTTGCCATAGTCATCGATGCTGATTTATTACCCGATTCAACTGGGGCAATGTATTTGTCGGACATTATACGAGCCATTGGGTCCTTCAAATTAGCTGGCTTGGTATTTTTCTGAGCCTTTGGCCAGGAGATGGTCATTGGCGGAACAGTTTGCAAAGCAGATATATTTCCCCAGGGTGTTTGTTGCTGCGGGGCAACAGGTGCAGGTCTAATTCTTCGCTTGACTTTTATCTTATTGACATTGATACTCTTTACATGTGTGCCTACACCAACTAGATTTCCGGTTGGTTGAGAATTGCTTGCAGTCGATAGCTGTATTGGCTTCAATTTTTTCTTCAACTTCTTTTTTGGCTTCAAAATATTAGGGGTCGGCGTAGAAGATAAAGATGGAAATGCTTCATCGTATTTTGGCTCATCAACTGGCATTGTTTTAGCAGCTTTTTCTTTTGTCGCCCGTATTTGCTTTGTTTCAACTATTTCATTTTCTAGAAAAACTCTACACCCGTCACGAATTGCGTTTAAAATGCAATACGCGGCACCGACACGATGGACACATTTAGTTGGTTGGCCATCCACTCTCTTAAATCCAGCATTTTGGCTACGTCCACACATTAGATTCTTGGAGAGAGAAATTTTCTCAAATTTCTCCCCATCGTCTTGAATAGATCCTCCTTGTATCCATTGCATGAGTCTCTCAGCCTTTTCTGTAGAAGAAAGAGCTGAAACCACCTGAGCTGATGATGAAAAAGATATGCAGGGGCAAATGAACATTTGGGCTGAATCCACTTTCGTTTCTTCAAACCCTTCATCTGAAAAACCTTCGTCTTTGTGTAGAGGCATGTTCCAAAACCAATTCAATGGCTCCAATTCATGACAAAGTGATGGTGTTCGTTCAACGCTTAGACTTGTGATGGATGAACCTACCTGGCTGTTTTTGGTGTCGGTGGTCGGTGATGTCGGTTTTTGCTTTTGAGTTTGTTCTCTTCTCAAAAAAGTTATTGCTGAAAAAGGACAGAGAAGTGAAAGTGTGCAGGAGAGTGAGCCACCCGTGCCGTGACTGAAAAAACGAGAGGAAAAGCGATTTAGCGATTTTATGCTGACGGACAGACGGTCGCGTCTAAACAATTCTATTTTGCGAAATGCGCCACCTCACTCACTCACTAAACGAACGAGGAGTGTTCCAAAAGAAGGAACACGACATGACACATGACACATGACACATGACACATGACACACTGCGAGCATGCGAGCATGCGACACTGACTGCGCAGGTGTTGCTTGTTATTTGTCCCCGCATCCTTCATTCTGCATTCTAACAAATTGCTATTGTGTGAAAAATCTGAATCAATCAAAATGAAGGTATCTATGATAATGGCTCTCATAGCCGCCTGCGGTGTTAATGGTTTCGCACCCATGAGACAGAATTTGAAGCAGAATTCTTCAGCTCTCGGAATTTTTGGAAAATTCTTTGAAGAGTTGGACGCATTTGTTGACGATGCAACCAACCGCAGACTTGGTAACGGTGCTGCCTTTTATGGAAAGAGAAAATCTACTTTTTATGGCGAGCAGGATTTCATGAAGAAGGATGACAAGAATGTTGAGGATTCCACCGAAGATTACCAGGTAAGTTTGAATCCTGTTCAGCATGCCTATGCTCAACATATGCATACATTTCATTAATTTTAACAATTGTTCACAACGGCGAAGGGTCCCAAGAAGGCTGGATACTTTCAATGGATGCCTGATGAAAATGGTCAGATGCGCCCAGTAACGAGAATGAAGAAGCAAAATATTGAGCGTAATCCAAAGTTTTGGGACAAGACGGACGAAGAATAACTTGTTTACCCCCAATCTCTAGTAGTAGAACAAGAACAAGGGTTTACATACAGTATACATCTTAAAATAGGGGATTTATGATATTTGTTCAATTAAATATAATGCAACAGAACCATCTTCAGCACCACTTATGATCGAGTACCTTGTACGCTTGGAATTTGTAGAAACGACGCTAAGAGACGTAATTCCGGGCGAAGATGTACCATTAACTGCTTCCCATGATTTGAATTCCTGATGATCAAAATGTCCTCCGTCATTGACAGTAACAAATCTCACACAGCCATCGGCACACCCCGCAAAGAAGTTATGGCTGGATTCAATGACGGCCAAACATTGCACCTGCAATGGGGTTATTTTAAAATGTGAGAACGAAGAGTATTAACGGCGAAAGAAGAGACCGGAACAGATGTACTTACCGGTGAGCCTACATTTAGCTTGCTAACCGGGTACATCCCATCATGTTGGAAAGCATAAGTTGATACTCGACCATTCCCAAATCCTACAAAAAGGATAATGTCACCTTTACTAGACCATTTCACTGCGGAACAAGGGTCGTTCCCTGACCTTACATCCTCTTTGAAAAGTACACTTTTCTCTGTTTAACAAAACGATGAAGTGTGAGATGAACGAATCTGAATGAATTCCGGAATAATTTCATGCGGAAGCACTTACCCCCATCATTAGTCCATAACCATACAATCAAACTGCCGTCAGTGCCTCCTGCTGCGATGACCAGCCCGACATCAGGTAGACTCATGGCATCTACGCAATTCACAGACGATTCAGCGTCATATAATTCCGCAAACGGGTCCTTGCTAATTTTTACCTTTTCGCCTTCATCAATGGTCACATGCCATAACTTGACAGATGAATCCCAACTGCTACTGACCAGGATATGAGTAGCTGTCCCTGAGCTAGAAGAATTATCTATCAATACAAGCCCTGTAACGGCATCTCTATGCGAATATACAGACGCCAAGCCACAGGCAGATTTAATACCGTAAGCCATTATAACATCGTCATGGCCTCCAGCAAAGGCCACGGTACCTCCATTATTGTCATCAACAAGCGCAAGACATGCAAGTGGATCTGAAGACTGGTGAGATCTAAATGTATGAAATTGTTGTGGACTTGATGTGGCAGGTTTGGGATTTGAATAACGAGAAGAAGACGATGAAAAACTTCGTCTTCTTGATTCCTTAGTTTGTGCGCTGGGCAACAAATGGACCATCAAACCACCATCGAGTGATATTGTTGTAACGTAGCAATTATCACCCAGGGAGAGATGGCATCCTGTCACAGCTCCGCCATGCATTTGCTTCATAGTGACTGGTTTGAATTTCCATCCATCGTTATCCTGCGTACTGGTATCATTGCGAGGAACGGACTTAGTCTCTTCAACTGGCATGTTGGTCGGTGCTTGAGATTCCTTCTCTTCAGATCCGAATAGCATCGACCCATTCACATCATTTCCTCGAGTAGACTCCCCAGTGCCGCTGAGTAACAAATTGTTAATCTTCGATTCTGATGATTCTATATTCTCGACACTATAGTCGCTGGCATTTAATTCAATAACATCATTGTTCGATCCATTTTCTGGCACAGTATCATCCCTCTCTTCC
>Ga0115005_10004010_pt1 | contig 11752 bp, 10 predicted proteins | sample ArcOceMetagenome_FD_87163 | JGI IMG/M metagenome (GOLD analysis project Ga0115005, IMG submission 87163) | Marine eukaryotic phytoplankton communities from Arctic Ocean - Arctic Ocean - Greenland ARC118M Metagenome | ecosystem: Environmental > Aquatic > Marine > Oceanic | place: Arctic Ocean...
ATTTGAAATTGACGATTTTCGCAAAATTGAAGAAATCTATGATTGTGATCTCATTGAAGACATTTTGCTTGAGACCAGCAAGCGTCTGCGGCACTTGCTTCAGGCCTCGGATGTCGCAGCAAGACTAGAAGGACCGCGTTTCGCGATCGCACTAACACCGTATCGCCGTTTGGACCTCGCCGGTGCTATTCAACTTGCAGCAAGCATTCAGCGTGCAATGGCCGAACCCATTGTGCTTGCACAAGGTAATTTGTACATTACGGCGTCTGTTGGGTTCGCCTTGGCATCCCGTCTAGACAAACCTATTGGTAGGCAACTTCTCCGCGCAGCTAGCGTCGCGCAGCTAGAGGCGTCGCGCGACAGACCCAATGCAATTCTTAGCTATTCACCAGCAATGCATAAACGCATAAACGCGTCCAAGGGTTTGCGTGATGAGGTACTAGCTGCCTTGGACGACCAATCAATCACCGCATTTTTCCAACCACAAATTGACTTGACGTCAGGTGTGGTAACCGGCCTCGAAGCCCTTGCACGGTGGCAGCATCCACAACGCCGACTAATTCCACCTAGCGACTTTCTGCCAGTTTTAGAGAAATTTGGCCTAATGGAGCGCCTAGGTCAGCGGATGTTGTCCGATGAGTTGGCCGCTTTGGCAAACTGGAATCAATACGGTGTGCATGTACCTGCCATCTCGATCAAGATGTCCAACAGTGAACTGCGAAACCCGCATTTAGTCGATCACATCATGATGGAATTGGATCGCCACGAGTTAACACCTGAAAGGCTCGTGGTTGAGGTCCTTGAGACAGTCGTCGTAACAGGTAAAGAAGGGATTATGGAAACCAACCTGAGCCGCCTCGCCGCAATGGGGTGCGGGATCGACCTCGATGATTTTGGGATGGGTCATGCGTCGATAACATCGATCCGCAAATTCGCCATTCAACGCATTAAAATTGACCGTTCTTTCATCACAAACGTTGACCGCGATACCGAACAACAAGATATGATCGCAGCGATTCTGACAATGGCCGCACGCCTTAAGGTTTCGACGCTTGCCGAGGGCGTCGAGACATCTCAAGAACAAGAGCAACTCGCTCAGATGGGGTGCCAGCACATGCAAGGATTCGCCCTCGCCCGTCCAGCCAGTTTTAAGGATATTACCCGTTGGATGCAGGCCTATCAGCCTGTTCCAACAGACGCGGCCAGTTATAATCAAGCCACCAATCGATGGGTTAATTAGTGCAGACTCCGCGCAACCGATCACAAAGCTTGCGCATCTGCGCAAAATCACTGAAAACAGCTTGACCTTTGGCCCCTGTGGGGGTTGAACGACCTTCATATTTTCCTTTGATGTGGGCAGTTTCAGATGGACGACCAGAACAAGAACCTCATCTTAGCAACAGTGCTAAGCTTTCTCGTGATCCTCACGTGGTTTTGGCTGTTTCCGCCAGAAGAGACAGTAATTCTGCCAGGCGCAGAAACAACCGTTGCACAGATCGATGGTGCGGTCCCCTTGGCCCAAGATGACACAGCGGCAATCGCCGCCGTACCGTCTGAGGCGCCAGCCCCTGATGTTCCACGTGTCGCCATTGAGACTCCTGAATTGTCCGGGTCATTGTCCTTGCTCGGTGGTCGCATTGATGACCTTGGGTTAAGCCAGTACCGCGAAACGCTTGATGATGGTGCAGAAACCGTGCGTTTGCTGCGCCCCGTCGGTGAACTCGATGCGTATTTCGCGACCTTTGGCTGGGCTGGAGCAGACGGCCTTGCCGCCGATTCTGTACCAGGCCCAGAAACACTATGGACCCTTGAGAGCGGCGAGGTACTCACGCCTGATAGCTCCGTCACTTTGGTCTGGGATAACGGCGCTGGCCTTACATTCCGCAACACTGTCAGCGTCGACGACAAATTTATGTTTTCTTTCGAACAAAGTGTCGAAAACGACACTGGTGCAACAATCTCGGCCCGTCCTTACGGCCTGCTTCGCCGGCACGGCGAGCCATCCTACTTGAAAAACTTCTTCATCCTTCACGAAGGTATGGTCCGGATGTCGGACGGTGAATTGGAAGAAACAAAATACAGCAAGATCGAAGACTATGACGTTGACGACCGTGAAGGTACCCAAGCCGAACGCATCGACGTAACTGCAAACGGCTGGGTTGGCTATACAGACCATTTTTGGATGACGACGCTGATCCCAGATCAGACGCAACCATTCCGGTCGGTCAGCAAGTACTTTGCGTCCCGCAATCTGTTCCAAGTCGAAGCAGTCATGCCAATCAAGACGGTAGAAGCGGGTGCAACGGCAACCGTCACGACCCGTCTGTTTGCCGGTGCGAAAGAATGGGAAGCGATCCGCAACTACGAAGAAGCTGAAAACGTCACTGGTTTCCTTGATAGCATCGACTGGGGCTGGTTCTTTTTCTTGACCAAGCCGATTTTCTGGTTGCTGCACACGCTCAACATTTACATCGGCAACATGGGCTGGTCGATCATTGCCCTGACTGTGATTCTAAAGGCGTTTGTTCTGCCGTTAGCCTTCAAATCACACGTGTCTATGGCCAGAATGAAAGAGCTTCAGCCAGAGATGGAAAAGCTTAAAGAGCGGACTGGCGACGACAAGCAAGCAATGCAGCAAGGCATGATGAAGTTGTATAAAGATAATAAGGTGAACCCCGCGTCTGGGTGCCTGCCGATTTTCCTACAGATTCCGATCTTCTTTTCGCTGTATAAAGTGATCTTTGTCACGATCGAATTGCGCCATGCCAGCTGGATTGCATGGATCACAGACCTGAGCGCGCCGGATCCATCATCGATCCTGAACCTCTTTGGCCTACTGCCGTGGGGCGTACCAGAGGTCGGCAGCATCTTTGCAATTTTCAGCCTTGGTGTCCTGCCAATCCTGTTGGGTATTTCGATGTGGATGCAGCAAAAGCTGAACCTCGCGCCGACTGACCCGACGCAGAAAATGATCTTTGCTTGGATGCCGTGGGTGTTCATGTTCATGCTTGGCTCTTTTGCCAGCGGCTTAGTCATCTACTGGATTGCGAACAACACGATCACGTTCATTCAGCAGTATTTGATTATGGCCAGCCACGGCGCGAAGCCTGATGTCTTTGGCAACATTCGTCAAAGCTTCTCGCGCAAAGACAAGGCTGCGAACGACCCCAAAGCACCGAAAGGTAAGTAAATGGGGGCCGTCGCATCTCTGTGGCGGTATCCGATCAAAAGCCACGGCCGAGAGGCACTGGGCGCTGTCGAGCTGATCGCAGGGCAAACATTGCCTTGGGATCGCCACTGGGCAGTGGCCCACGCCGATACCAAATTTGACTACGCCAATCCCGCGTGGGTCTTTTGCCGTAACTTCATGATTGGGAACCTGACCCCTGATCTTGCTGGCATATGGGCCACCTTGGACGAGGCAACCGCCTCGGTCACATTGCGCCACGAGGCCTTGGGAGAAATCACTTTTCGCCCGGATGACGCAGTCGATGCCGCACGGTTTATCAAATGGGTCATGCCGATTTGCCCCGCTGACAAACGCACGCCACACGCGATTGCACATGTTCCGGGTCAGGGGCTCACCGATACCGATTTCCCGTCGGTGTCGATTATGAACATGGCCAGTCATGCTGCTGTTGCAGATAAGATCGACCAACCGTTTGCACTTGAACGCTGGCGCGGCAATATCTGGGTCGACGGCTTTAATGCATGGTCCGAATGGGATTGGGTCGGCAACACCGTTACCATTGGCGATACGATTTTACGGGTCACGACCCCTGTGATCCGTTGCAATCATACCGCCGCAAACCCAACTACCGGCAAACGCGACGTCGATACGCTGCGCGTTTTGCGCGAAAATTGGGACCATCAGAATTTTGGCGTCTATGCCGAAGTCATCCAAGGCGGTACCGTCAACCTTGGCGACAAATTGAAAGTAAATTGATATGAAAATCCGTTTCATTGAAGCACCAACGCCAGAACCAGATGCGCTTGAAAAAGGGCGGCTTTTGTTTGCAGGCGAAACCGACTTCCTAAAAGGGGTCGTTGCGATGGAAGGCTTGCCCGATGCGGACCGCGTCGAGATTTGCTTTGCTGGTCGGTCGAACGTTGGCAAATCGACTCTGATCAACGCATTGACGGGCCGCAAAGGTTTGGCGCGCGCGTCCAACACGCCAGGCCGTACGCAAGAGATTAACTTTTTCACTGCGGGCGACATCTATGTTGTCGATCTGCCGGGCTACGGCTTTGCCAATGCGCCCGTGGCCGTCGTTGAAAAATGGCAACGCTTGCTTAAGAATTACCTGTCGGGCCGCCAGACGCTGCGCCGTGTATTTGTGCTTATCGATGCCCGCCATGGTGCTAAGGCCGTCGATGAAGAGATCATGACGCTGTTGGATCGGTCAGCTGTGACGTTCCAAGTTGTCATGACCAAGGTCGACAAATTGCGCGGCGACGCGCTTGATGAATCGCTTGCGAAAACACGCGCAGCATTGGCCAAGCACCCTGCTGCCTATCCTGAGCTAATCTTGTCCAGCTCCGAAAAAGGCGATGGGATTGAAACGCTGCGGGCCGTTATCGCCGGTATCGCATGAAACAAAGGACGCGCAAGATGAACCAAGACTGGATCGCCACCGCCGCCACCCTGTCAAAGGCTCTGCCCTATTTGCAGCGCTACGCAGGTGCGACTGTCGTTATCAAATTGGGCGGTCATGCAATGGGCAGCGACGAGGCCATGTATAGCTTTGCGCGCGATGTTGTACTGATGCAGCAGGTCGGTTTGAATCCCGTCGTCGTGCACGGCGGCGGCCCAATGATCAACGAAATGCTGTCCAAGCTTGGGATAGAATCCGAGTTTGTGAACGGCAAGCGTGTCACAGATCAGGCCACCATGGACGTCGTTGAAATGGTCCTGTCAGGCAAGGTCAACAACCGCATCGTGCAAGCTATTAGTGACGAGGGCGGCAAGGCCGTCGGATTGTCGGGCAAAGACGCGCATATGATGGTTTGCGATCAAACCGATCCTGAGCTCGGCCTTGTTGGTACCCCCGCAGACATCGATGCGACCATCCTGCGCGACCTGCACGCTGCCAAGGCGATCCCTGTGATTGCACCGCTAGGCATGGGCCGTGAAGGCGAAACGTTTAATGTGAACGGGGACACTGTGGCTGGCGCTATAGCTGGCGCACTGCAGGCGGATCGTCTGCTTTTGCTGACCGACGTATCTGGCGTAAAAGACAAAGCCGGCACTGTGTTAACTGAAATGTCCCCTACCCAAATCGCTGATTTAATCGCGGATGGCACAATTGCTGGCGGCATGATCCCAAAAACCGAAACCGCGCTTGATGCAATCGCCCAAGGCGTGCGGGCCGTCGTTATTCTGGACGGGCGTGCGCCTAATGCGTGCTTGCTGGAATTGTTCACCGACCATGGTGTGGGGTCCCTGATCCGCGAGCCAAAGGCTTGAGCGATCTAAATCTTGCTGGCACTGGCCTGATAGAGATGGGCCATTGTCCGGTTGTGCCATCCGACGGGCTTGCCCGCGACCATGGCACCCTCGTTTTATTTGGCCCTGATGAACCTACATTTTGGCCGATGTTTAACCAGACACCCGAATACAATGATGACGCATCAGACTCTCTGGACCGCTGGTCTCGCCGGACTATTGACGCCATTGCCGCACGGGCCCATGGCGCCGCGTACTATCCGTTCGGCGGTGAACCGTTCTTGCCATTCTACACATGGGCACTGCGCACCGGCCAAGCATGGGCATCGCCAATTGGCTTTCTTGTGCATAAAAATGCTGGCCTGTTTGCCTCCTACCGTGGGGCCGTGTGGATATCAGAAGACCGACCGATACAGACGGCAACTCAGCCCTGCTTGACCTGTGACGCACCATGCAAAGCGGCTTGTCCTGCCGATGCATTTGCGCCAGGATATGACGTTGCCGCATGTAAAGCGCACTTAAACGCGCCGCAGGGTGCGTCATGTTTGTCGGACGGTTGCATGGCCCGCCGCGCCTGCCCTGTTGGTACCAACTTGCGGATTTCTGCCCAAGCAGCATTTCATATGAAGGCATTCCGCTAATGTGTTTGATCCTGATCCGCCACGCGAAATCAAGCTGGGACGACCCGTTTCAAGATGACCATGCACGCATGCTGAACAAGCGCGGACGTGACGCAGCGCGCGCCATCGGGACTTGGTTGCAGGCCAAGGGACATGAACCAAATCATGTTTTGGTTTCCGACGCGGCGCGTACGGTTGAAACCGCCGAACTGATCCTGCCTTGCCTGAATAGCGACCCGACAGTCGATTACTTGCCCGCGCTTTACCATGCATCGCCCGATACGGTCTTGGACCTCGCACAGCAGCGCCCAGACGGCTGCGTGGCCATCATTGCGCATAACCCTGGCATCGGCATGCTAGCGCGCGCTTTGACCGTCAAAGCGCCCGACCATCGCCGGTTTGATGACTATCCAACTTGCGCGACGACGGTGATTGATTTCAACGGACCTGTCAGTATCGGGAACGGCGTCGTTGTGGACTTTATAGTTCCACGCGACCTTATCGGGGCGGCAGGTCGCGAAGCCGATTAGGCACAAAAAAGCCCCGGCCAAAGACAAGGGCCCTTTCAAATTTTAACAGTCTTAGTGGCCCAGAATTTGGCTCAGGAACAACTGTGTGCGCTCTGATTTTGGGTTCAAGAAGAACTCTTCTGGCTCGTTCTGTTCCACGATCTGACCTTGGTCCATAAAGATAACGCGGTTGGCTACCTGACGGGCAAAGCCCATCTCGTGGGTTACGCAAATCATGGTCATGCCTTCTTCGGCCAGCTCGATCATCGTGTCGAGCACCTCTTTGATCATCTCTGGGTCAAGCGCGGATGTTGGTTCGTCGAACAACATGATCCGTGGCTTCATGCAAAGCGAACGGGCAATCGCCACACGCTGTTGCTGTCCACCGGACAACTGACCCGGATACTTCATCGCCTGATCAGGGATCTTAACCTTTTCAAGGAAGTGCATCGCGATCTCTTCGGCTTCTTTCTTGGGTGTTTTACGCACCCAGATAGGCGCCAGCGTGCAGTTTTCCAAAATCGTCAGATGCGGGAACAGGTTGAAGTGCTGAAAGCACATGCCAACCTCTGACCGGATCTTGTCGATGTCTTTCAAATCGGACGATATCTCAGTGCCGTCGACGATGATCTGACCCTGCTGATGCTCTTCCAGACGGTTCATGCAGCGGATCAAAGTGGATTTTCCAGACCCAGATGGGCCACAGACAACGATCCGCTCACCACGTTGAACAGTCAGGTTGATGTCACGCAGAACGTGGAACGTGCCATACCACTTGTTCATATTGCTAACTTCAATCGCAACCTCATCAGAAACCTGAAGCTTGCTACGATCAATTGTAAGTTCAGTTGTATCAGACATGTCTCAGCCCTTCCTTAACGATGTTCACGCTGGAGTTTGTTCTCCAGGTAAAGTGAATAACGGCCCATGCTAAAGCAAAAGATGAAAAACATCACGCCGATGAAGATGAACAATTCCCAGTAAATGCCATTCCAATCAGTGGAGGCACGGATCGCACCAGCCAAGCCGATTGGGTCAAACAAACCGATGAACACCACCAGGGTCGTATCTTTAAAAAGACCAATGAACGTGTTCACGATACCTGGGATCGAGATTTTAAGTGCCTGCGGTAAAATGATCAACTGCATGGACTGCCAGTATGACAGGCCAAGGCTATCGCCACCTTCATACTGACCCTTTGGCAAAGCGGCCAAACCGCCGCGCACGACCTCTGCGATATAAGCTGCAGAGAAAAGGGTCACCATTATGATCACACGCAGCATCAAGTCAAAATTCGTGCCGGGTGGCAGGAAATAGTTGAGCAGCAATGACGCTGTGAACAGCCAAACGATTAGCGGGACACCACGGATAACCTCGATGAAGGTCACAGCAGAATACTTGATAATCGGTAGGTTGGACTGACGGGCCAGCGCCAACAAGATACCCAGCGGAAGCGACAAGATAATCGCCACGATCCCAATGACTAACGATAGGGTGAACCCACCAAAACTTTTCGACGGAACAAATTCAAATCCAATGGGTGCATAAAATGTCAGCCAACCTGCGATTGGGCCCGCAAGATAGAGCCAGAAAATCAGCGGCAGGATGATGGCACCTATCGTGCCAAGCAAACCGTTTACTGGCGATAGAAACTTCATTGCGAGATACCCAACGCCAAAGCCAGCCACGACCATCAGTGGCAACCAAATCGCACCACCCCAAAGTAATAGGTACATCACCAAGGGTGTTAGTATAGTCAAGATCAGCATCTTGCGCGGTACGCTATCGAAAAGCACGGGCGTGATACCGACGAAGAATACCAGCAATGCCAAGACGGGGCGCCAGTAATATTCGCTTGGATAGAAACCAAAGATCAACTGTTGCCAGCGGTCCTTAATAACGCCAAAGCAGGCACCATCATGACCAGTCATTCCTTTAGCAGCCAAAATCTCGCGGCACTCGGTCAAGGAACCTGCATCCCAGACGCTATTCCAAAACCAAGGACCGATCTTCGATACGGCCCAATAGACCACCAAAATCGACAAGACAGTGAGCACAGAATTTAGAACGCTTGAGAACAAGTTCTCGCGCATCCATTTAATTGTCCCTGTTTCCGTCGACGGTGGTGCCGATTCCGCAAGCATGGATTCGCGTACGTAGGATACGGAGTGTGTGTTTGTATCGCTCATATCAACGCTCCCGAAGTTGTGTACGGTTGTTAAAATAGTTCATCACTGAAGAGATGAGCAGCGACAGCAGCAGATAGAACCCACCAAGAAGCAGCATGCCCTCAAGCTCGCGGCCAGTCTGGTTGATCGTAATACCGCCAAGCGTGGCACGCACATCCATGTAACCCACCGCGATCGCCAGCGAAGAGTTTTTCGCAAGGTTCAAATATTGTGAAATCAGTGGCGGAACGATGACGCGCATTGCCTGCGGCAAGATCACAAGGTTCATGGTACGGTTTGGACGCATGCCCAAGGCAAACGCAGCCTCTGACTGGCCTTTGCTAACCGCCAGAATACCGGCGCGCACAATCTCTGCGATGAACGCACCTGTATACAGCGACAATGCGATCCAAAGCGCGATCAGCGAGTTACGCAAATGCGTGCCTTCAGTAAAGTTAAAGCCCTTCAAGAAAGGCGTCACAACGGTCATACCTAGGAACAGCGCGACGATGACAAACGGTATCACCAATAATCCGAGCTGCAGGTACCACGTTGTGGGCCTATTGCCCGTGGCCTCCTGCAATTGAGATGCACGCGTGCGGACAAAACCGATTGCGATGATGCTGATCAGCAATGTGACACCGATCAGTGCCCAGTCGGCACCACCAGTTGCAACAGCGGGCAGGCCTTCAACAGACGCGACAGCCTCATTGCCCGAAAGCGAATTGGTAAACCCAAGACGTGGGATCCAGATACCCCGGTTGGTGACAGCCACATGATCACTGAAGATCATCGATGCGGCAGGTTCAGCCCCGCGAAAGTCCTTTGGTTGCGGCATGGATTCGGACATGATCGAGAAAATCAGAATAATCCATAGCAGCAAAGGAACGTTCCGGAAACCTTCAACATAGACAGCCATTAGACGGCTTACGACCCAGTTTTTGGACAAACGCAGCACACCAGCGATCACGCCGATGACAGTTGCAGTCACACAGCCAAGGAACGCCACAAGTAAGGTATTCAGTATACCTACCATCGCGGCGCGGCCGTGGCTCATCTGACTATTATAATCGATAAGTCGCTGGTTGATGTCGTAACCAGCAGAGTTATCGAGGAACCCAAAGTTAAAATCTTTGCCTAAGGCTGCAAGGTTTTGAACGGTGTTATTTACCAGCCATCCAATACCGAGAACCATCAACAGTAATGCAACAAGTTGAATTGTAATGGAACGGTAGCGGGTATCATAAATAAGTTGGCTCAACCGAAACGCAGGTTTCGGTGGGTCGGTCAACGTCGACATTTGTTATCTCCCCGGCTCCGCGCTTATCAGGTCTGTCGTGGAAATCCACCGACACCCGTACGGGATGCTCTTTTGATCTATTCTATAGCGTATAAACAAAGGGCCCAAGCGATGCTCGGGCCCTTTGTTTTAAGTATTTAGCGGAAAGGTGGCGAATAGATCAGGCCGCCTTCAGTCCACATTGCGTTCAGGCCACGTGCCAGACCGATTGGAGTGCTTTCGCCGATGTTCTTTTCGAACAATTCGCCGTAGTTACCACCAGCTGCAATCGCGTTTGCAGCCCAGTTCGCATCAAGACCGATCATGCTGCCCAATTGGCCTTCAGTGCCGAGCAAACGGTTAACTTCTGGGTTGTTGGTTGGTGCAGCAGCGAGTTCTGCAATGTTGGAAGATGTTACACCCAGCTCTTCAGCTGAAACGAGTGCATTCAATGTCCAACGTGCAATATCGCCCCACTCAGAATCACCATGACGGACCAGTGGACCGAGTGGCTCTTTGGAGATGATTTCTGGCAGAAGTGTGTGATCGTTAGGTGCTTCGAACGTTGCACGTGTCGCAGCCAAACCGGATGCGTCAGTTGTGTAAACGTCACATGCGCCAGAAAGATACTGCTGCTGAGCTTCTGCATTAGTTTCAATCGGCACTGGCTCATATGAAATGTTGTTTGTGCGGAAGAAATCAGCAAGGTTCAGCTCGGTTGTTGTACCAGTTTGGATACATACAGTCGCGCCGTCCAGATCTTTAGCAGAAGAAACACCCAGATCTTTTGGAACCATGAAGCCTTGGCCATCGTAGTAGTTCACGCCAACGAATTCAAACTTGAGGTCTGTATCGCGCGAGAATGTCCATGTGGTGTTACGTGCCAGCAAGTCGATCTCGCCAGAAGCAAGCGCGGTAAAGCGTGTCTGACCCGTTGTTGGAACGAATTCAACAGCTGTTGGGTCACCAAAGATTGCGGCTGCAACAGCGCGGCAGATGCCTACGTCGAAACCTTCCCAAACGCCATTGGCGTCCGGTGCAGCGAAACCAACAAGACCAGTCGTCACGCCACAGTTCAAAGAGCCACGTGCTTTAACATCATCAAGTGTCGCTGCGGATGCAACACCAGCCACCAGGGCTGCAACAGTTAATGCGCCAAAAAATACGGTTTTTTTCATTTTCTTACCTCTTCCAGAGTTTCTGCCTAAACATTGTCAGGCGGATCTTTTTTTGCCCTAAGGGCTTGTGTGTATTATGAAGGCTCTCACCTTCAATCGAAAGATACTGTGCGAAATCGCACCCAAAGGTCAAGACTGGCATTTAACAATGATGGAGTTGAATCGACCCGAATCACGTGATTTCCAGTGAAATCGGCGGCGGCGACCAAGTGACGCTAGGTCAATGATAGCCGATAGAAGAGTTCCGCGTGTGAAAAAGCTTGTTCTTTCAACAATTCGTTAGCGCTAGCATCGTCATCATCGCCCCATTGAGACGCTTGCCAATATTCGTCAACGCGGCTTTTGCCCCACGCGTCCGCGACCGAAATCGCACCGCGGGTCACAGCCAATGCAAGAATCAACGACCCGCTTATGCTTACAAGGTCATGCACACCGACCAGCGCAAAGTGGTCAAATGCCGCAACCTGAGCATGCAAGTTAGCAAGCAACGCCGGGTCTTGCTTCACGTGCATGACCCCTTCACCCACCGCCAATCTACTGCCAAATTCCTCC
>Ga0115005_10004011_pt1 | contig 11752 bp, 14 predicted proteins | sample ArcOceMetagenome_FD_87163 | JGI IMG/M metagenome (GOLD analysis project Ga0115005, IMG submission 87163) | Marine eukaryotic phytoplankton communities from Arctic Ocean - Arctic Ocean - Greenland ARC118M Metagenome | ecosystem: Environmental > Aquatic > Marine > Oceanic | place: Arctic Ocean...
AAACAGTTGGTGTAGAAGAAGAAGAAGTTCAAGAAACAGTTGGTGTAGAAGAAGAAGAAGTTCAAGAAACAGTTGGTGTAGAAGAAGAAGAAGTTCAAGAAACAGTTGGTGTAGAAGAAGAAGTTCAAGAAACAGTTGGTGTAGAAGAAGAACCTATTCTAGAAAAAAAAGGCCGACGAAAGAAAAAAGAAAAAAATTCTTTATCTGTTGACCTTTAAAGAATAAATTAAAAATATTAATATAAAATCAAGATATATTAATATAATATACAATGAACCTAGACGACCAATTAGCGAAATATAAAGGCCAGTTTTATTCAGATAATAAAAAAAATACATTTTTTAAAGGTAAACAGAAGTTAGAATGTGCAAATGAGATAGCAAAACAGATACCAATAGAGAAACTATTAAATAATAGCATATATATCATCCCAAACTGCGATTTTATATATATTGATTATCCCATGATAAAACAATATCTTTGTCCCGAAACATATGATGCGATAAGTGAACATATGTTCAAGTTGAACACCATAATTATAAAACAATACGGATATTTTAATATACGGGTTAACTTAAAATCATTTACAGTTACTGCGGCACAGAGGTATAGTGATCTTATAAAACAATTTTGCTCATTATATTTGAACGATACTACGCAAAGTAATTCTATACAATCCATTCAAATTTATAATCGTCCTACTGTAATGGAAATGTTATTAAATATGTTTTCGCCATTTATTAACAAGGAATCGCGCGATAAAGTAGAATTTGTTAAATAATGAATATAATAAAGGCAGTATGAACAAAATAATCACAATTTTTGTGAATTATCCTGTTTATTTATAATATATTTTATAGATTTTTAAGTGTTAAAATGTGTAAACAAAATTGATTTACAAAAGCAATAATATAAAGTATTAAAAATAAACTTTGCATTATGGAAATCGTCATTCAAAACCCAACACGTGCCGAAATTTTCGCAACATTGTTTCAGCATATGAAACTCTTTACCGAGAATATGAATATTCATTTTAATACAGACGAAATATTTATTCAGGCAATGGACAATTCACATGTATCTATTCTTGAAATTAAACTGCCGAGTGAATGGTTTGATACATACAATGTGAAATCAAACACTATGATTGGTATTAATACAAATATTTTATTTAAGGTTTTGAATACTCGTGAAAAAAGTCATACCCTCCGTCTTGTTTTAGAAGAGGATAATATGGATAAACTAGAGATCAATCTTCTTTCAGAAAATACGAATGTATATGATCGTAATTATCTTATTCCATTGGTTGATCTTGATAGTGAAATAATGGGTATCCCTGATATGGAATATCAAGCCGAATTATCATTTCCATCTGATGTATTTTCACGACTAATTGACCAAATGAATATATTTGGCGATTCTTTAAATATTACTTGCTCTGAAGAAAAGGTTGAAATGAATGCAGAAAGCATAGATTCAGGAAAAATGTACGTGAATATCCCAATTGATGATTTAAATGCATTCGCGATTGAAGAAGATGAAGTATTAGATCTTAGTTTTAGTTTATCACACCTTAAAAATATTTGTCTCTATAGTAAAATTTCAAAAGAGATCGAAGTTAATCTTACACGTGACTATCCTGTAAAGCTGATATATAAACTTGATCACGAAGACGCCAAGGCTATGTTTTATCTAGCTCCAAGAATTTCCGACGATTAATATGCGTTAAACAATCTACATTAAACCATAAAACCATAGTATATTATGAATTCATTAACTACATTGTGTATTTTTATCACCATTTTATTTTTATATATACATATTGCACAACAATTTAAAAAGGGGGACGATCTCGATATATATGAAACAGATTTTACATCGACGAAACATCTAGAGGATGTATGTGAGTTAAAACAGCCGGTTTTAGTAAATATTGAAAATGTTTTACCAAATTTATTTAGTGATATTACCCCCGAAAATATAGCACGCTTTAGTAGCCATGACGTCAATATAAAAGATACAAATGATTATTTCGCAAAGGAACCAAGTAGTGTAGATTCAGTGTTACTACCATTTAGCACAAGTATTCGATTTTTCGAATCAGACAAACAAAGGCATTTTATTTCAGAGAATAACCAAGACTTTTTAGATGAAAGTGGATTATTAACAAAAATGAAAATGACTGATAGATTATTGAAGCCATCTTTATCGGTAAATAGTCAATATGATTTATGGTTTGGTTCTTGTAACTCAGTTACTCCCTTAAGATACCATACAGATAGTCGTCATTTTTTATGTGTGACTACAGGAAAGATACGTGTTAAAATGACTTCTTGGAAAAGCACAAAATATTTACATCAATACAGGGATTATGAAAAATACGAATTTCGTTCATTAGTACATCCAACAAATCCTGACAAACAATACCATAATGATTTTGATAAGACAAATTTCATTGAATTTGATGTAAAGGCCGGATATATGTTATATATACCGGCATATTGGTGGTATTCCATTTCGTATTTAGATGACCCATCCACCTTTATTTGTAGTATTAAATACAATACATTTGTAAATTGTTTATCTAATTCATGGGATTTAAGTCTATATTTTCTACAACAACAAAATATCACACAAAAACAACCAAAACAAATCGACGTGGATGATATTAACTTAATAAACGATAACCATACAGAAGAAATAATAGAACAACCGTCAAATGGTACAACTTCACTAGACGAACTAGACACTATACAAAATGAACCTAATGAGAGTGTCCAAGATATACCTATTGAAACGGTAGATGATGATATAATTGATATGTCGGCCAATTTGACTAAAATAAAGGCTTTACCTGAAAAGGAAAATATTCAATTTTCGGTATCGGGTATTTAATTATCTCATGATAATTTATAATGAACCAGTTAAATCGCGTATTATTTTCATCCGCTATTCTATTGGCGCTTGATTTCATCTATTTAAATTTGGTTAAAAATCAATATGAAACACAAATTGTAGCAGTGCAACGAGTTGTTATGAAGGTCAAAATTATTCCAGCAATTATATGTTATCTCTTATTAATAATAGCACTTAACTATTTTATTTTACGAACCCATAGACCTCTTTTAGAGGCATTTTTATTGGGTTTTATTATTTACGGTGTATTTGATGCTACAAATTTAGCTTTATTTAAAAAATGGGATATTCGATTAGCTATTTCAGATTCTATTTGGGGAGGTGTATTATTTGCTCTTACTGCATATTTTGTTTATTCGTTTTAAGTTTCGTACTTTAATGATACGTGTATTCGGTTCATATAATTTATAAAATTCATTAATAGTATTTTTTGATATTATTGATGTATGCGATATCTTCTCAATAACTTCGAGTGGTTGCTCGTCTATATCGTAATTATATAGTTCGTGAAAATTTTCAAAATCATCCTCATTTTCAAACAATACCTCTCTTTTATCGTTGTCGACAGTTCCATTAAAATATGAAATACGTTTTTCCCATAGAGGTGTAAATGAAGCAAAATATAACCAATGATTTATATGTTTCGTCAAAATATCTTTATAATCCATATCCTTATATGTAGATCCAAACATGCGAGACCATTTGCTATCTGATTCATATTTACATACTGTTCGCAAAACCTTATAATAAGGAGGCTTATCCTTTTCCATATTATCAGTCGAATATTTTTGAGCTTTTTCGGGATTAGCAAATATCCATAATTTCGTTTCTTTTTGTGCACTTCCCTCAAATGCCGGTGGTTCCAATTCACGAGCCATAAAATGTTGCAATGTATATGTTCTCGATTTTGTTACCAAATTTAATATCATTGTATCAACAATATGTATTCCTTTATCGAACCGTTCAACCCCTATTTTCATTAATTTATCTAATCTTGGATTATTTGAATAAAAGAAGTTACGATATATGCTGTAAATAAATTCAACTGTTTTTTTTTCTAGTCCCGAGAAATATAGTTCGCTTGCCCAAAATAGTGATTTATCATAATTTTTTTCAAATATGCTTACGATAAGAGAGGCGAGCACATCTTCGGTGATATATAGATATCGGGTTAATTCAAAGTCAGGTTTTATCATTTTTAGTATAGTTAATATTACAATATTAGCTATATCATATTTCAATTTTTTATCAAATTATTTCTTATTTATTTTACTCATATAGTCTTCTATTTTTTGATAATGTTGAACTTCGCGTTTAAATTGATCATTCACAACATCTTCGGAACGTTTTTTAGAGAATTCGGTTTCGCCGTGACAGTGTGAAGCTAATTTTCCTTCTCCTTTTTTAAGATAATCATATTTAGCTTTTTCTTCTTCCATATTCGATATTTTTTTACCCGTTCCCTTTTTTAAGTAGGGAAACACGGTTTTAGAGGTTGAAAAGTCAAAATCAAATACGTCGTCACTCATCCGAATGTAATTATATAATATCACTCTTGATTTTTGTATTTACAAAAAATATAACTCTTGATATCTTTGTATATATATATATACGAATGAGTGAAAAAAAAAAGATTAGGACAAATTCACGAAAAACATCTCGTCATCGATCACTTCAACCATATTTTATCATAAAAAATGTGAATAATTTGTTGAGTGTTATCGAGACAATTATAGAAAAAAATAATCTAAAAACGGAAATATTTAAAGATGTTTTCAATAAAATATATAAAAATGTCTCTTTATTCTCAAATCAATATGAAAAAATTGGTGGAAAAAAAATAAAGAAGATTGAGAATGATATGATGAAAATCAGATATAATAGAAAACTGGATATTAAATCTAAATTGTTTGGATTTATTGAGTTATTAAACGATTTTGGGATTTATTTAAACGATAAAAAATATAAGGAAATATTAAATACTCGTGACGAAATAAACATCCATTTACACCATTTTATTATGCTTTTAAATGGTTCAACATCCCGTGTAACTGAGGAATTAATGATTGTCTAATACCTAGTTCATTATTTTTAATATAATTTAATATATTACCTGAATGTCGTGTTATATTTTTCCTCTCTTTACATACTCGTTTCCAATTCCTCTGTACTATTTTGATCCAAAATGTCTTTAAAACCACATTATAAACCTCATTATTATCTATTTGTAATAACATAATTTCAGGTTTACTATAATTGTGTTGAAACAATACGCTATGATTATTTAGATAATCAACTATATCATTATAATCATATTTGAAGAACGTCTTACGACTAACCGTAGATGCTAACAATAATGTATTAAAATTTGTATCATTAAATGATAACCCTATATAATAGTTATTATTCACATAATGATCGTCAGGTTCGTCGAAATCCCTAAATAATGATTCATACTCATAAATATCTTCATACATCTCAATACGTGAGATATCAGATACATTATGGGGTGAATCACTTAAATATGTCATGTTTAATTTTAATTATTTGTGTATACGATAATTAAAATTGTCTCAATCAATTTTCTACTTATTATATACGTAAAAGGTATATCACCAGTCATTTGATATATCAATTTCATAATCAATATCATATTGTGTGTTCCAACCATTACCCCAACACTGGTATGCGAGATTTGCTGAAATAGGGGTCATTATCTCGGACATACACAATATATCGTCTAATACATTTCTATATATTGTCTTGTGTGTAGGAAGACAATATTTATCATAATCGTGATAATCGGCAATCAAGTTAACAATTTCTACAGGTAAAATCATATATTAATTATAGTTAGTTTATTCCTAAATATACAGGCTTTGGGAAGTTGTAATATATTTCAAAATCTTATTATCGACCTGTGTTAATTTTAGCAAACATTCTATCATATTCATTTTTTCTGCGATTGCTGCTATTTCCCTCACAATTGTTGAGATCTTTAATAGAGCCTTTATAAAATCACCTGTGGAAATGGTTTTATCGGCTACATTATTTTGTAAATATCTTTTACAGTCCATTTCATTATCACAATTGCACCATCCTACAACAAGATCAGGTATATCAAAACATAATGCGTCCAGGTATTGTGTTCCAGAATTAATTCGCATAGTTTGCTCTATATCATTAAATTCTTCATATTTCTTATTTATGAATTCAATATTTTGCAAAATATTATAATTATTACTTATTGGATAGAGTTCCTTTATATCTTTCGATACATTTACGTTAGTAAAAATAGACAAAATACCGATTATCTCTTCTACATTTTGTTCCGCGAACCAATTTGTATGTGTTATTAAATTCGTTAAAATAAGAGGATGGACCTCGGCTATATCAGACGCTATTTTACCATTATCCGTTAATTCATAGTTGTCTTCGTTATCAAGAATAATGTTTTGATTTTTCAATACATCACAGACCGCAAGTACACTTTCACTGATATAATTCTCTAAATAGAATTGTTCCTCTTCGTGATTACTGACCGTACATTCAATCTCTTCTAATTCTTGAAAGGCCTTAGCATCATTTTTACAAGTAGGGTTTTCCACTAATATTTGACTACGCTCTTTCTCTAATTGTTTACGCTTTTTATTTTTGGAAGACGTAATAGACATTTCAATTGAGTTCAGTCTGTTACAAATTGCAGGAGGGGTCTTTAAATGTAATGTCTTTTCCTTTTTTTTATCTAATATATCCTTTTTCTCAAACAATAATCGATTATTACGATCTATTTCAGTTTTCAATTCATTAAAAACCATACTATCCTCTACAAAATGTGTAAAATCCTCTATTTTAATTTTATTATTCTTTATTAGACTTAAAATTAAGTTAAATGATATACGAAATTTAGAAACCAATGTTTGAGGCTTACCTTGTAATATTTGCGAATAGTCCTGTTTGGATGGTAATTTAAAAAGATTATTGCAATGAACAACATGTCCAATTGTATCAATTCCTCGACGACCTGCTCTACCCGCCATTTGAGTGTATTCATGAGGAAGCAATAAACGCTCACTTCGTCCATCAAATTTTACCATACTTGTAAAAATAGCCGTCTTAATCGGACAATCTAGACCAATCGCAAATGATTCTGTAGCAAACAATAGTTTAATATTCTTTTTTGAAATCATTATCTCGACTATTTCGCGTAAAATAGGTATCATACCAGAGTGATGAATGCCTACCCCTTTTTCAAGTAATCGGACCAATGTTTCGTATTCCGGTAATTCCAGATATTCTTTGAAATTAGGCAATTTTCTAACAATTTGCTCACATTCTTTACGAACTGTGTATGGTATTTTACTATCATCTTCCAATAATGAAACGGTTATATCGGATGCAGACACTTCTACCATTTTACGTGAAAATACAAATGCGATAGCAGGTAACATGTCTTTATCCTTTAAATAGGAGGCCAGGTTATTCAATACATACTTTCGTTTTACGTAGATTGAACGATCGTTGTATAATTTTCCCATTTTATTGAAAACATTATACCCGTCCTCGTTGAAATTTCCTTTATCATCTTGTAATTTTACCAAACGATGTACATTAGAACGCACTTCTTTAGCTGTTTCTTTATCTTTAATTAATTTTACCGCACTTTCGTTTATTGTTAAGTATCCATAATGCGTTAATGGAACTACGCGTTTATATGTCGTAGCCAAATACACTTCTTTGGACGGATCGTTTCGTTCTGCCCACTTAGCAAATTTTTCAGGCGAATCAATTGTAGCAGAAAGCATAATCATTTGAATATGTTTAGGTAACATTAATATGGTTTTTTCCCAGGTTTGACCTCTATCTGCATCGTTAATATAATGAACCTCATCAAATACAACACAAGCCAGTTCATTATAAATATCAATATTAAAATCCAATGAATTATCTACGTGTTCTTCATTAATTGTTTGAATAAAAAGATAGTTCATTAATATTTCCGTCGTCATAATTAGCACGTCTGCGTCCGGATTAATCTTAATGTCTCCCGTCATTAATCCAAACGAAATATGCGGATATTTTCTACAAAACTCGGAATATTTCTGATTTGATAGAGCCTTAATTGGACTAGTATAAATTAATTTTTTGCCCTTTCCTACAAAATAGTTCAATGCGAACTCCGCTGGTAATGTTTTACCAGAACCTGTATGAGCGGTTACAAGAACGTGCTGTTCTTTCACAATTGCTTCTATCGCATATTTTTGAAAATCGCTCAAGTTATAAGTATACTGATTAAAAAAACATTCATATTCAGTATTATCGGGATATTTTTCACAACAAATTTTTACCATTTAGTAGTTTACAATATATTATGTAGTATACTCTCTATGTATTTTTGTTTTTATATACTATACAATAAAGATTAATGGATTTCAAAACATCAGATAAATTACCAGCTACTTTACCTAATTATTTGTATAAAGGCCAACACGATAGAACCGATGAATTAAATGAGCGTATTTTAGAAAGAAATGAACCAGAAAATCCATTGGCTCCTAATTTCGATCCACGCCCCGTATTGACCCGTTATGCACGTTTTCCTATGTTGGATTCTCGAATGCCCACTAATGTTCCTATTCAACCGAGTTACAATTACTCCTTACACGACGGATTTACCCCGCCTGTAGAAAAAAAAGCACCTGTATCGGGATTTATTAATAATGTAGGTATTGAGAGTAATTTAAGAAATCAAAATTATGCATTACATAAAGGAAATGATAGCGCGGTTTATGTACCATCATCTGATAGTGATTTGTATAAAGTATATATCCCGTCAAAACCGTCTGAACAGCCACATCCCGGATTATTTAACCGATATGAATTAAGTCAAAAGATGCATCCGAATGTAGCTGATGATATAGGTAAAGATCGTTTTAATAACAATACTAGAACGCAATTAAAAACGATGAGTAATAAAAATATTTAAACATCACCAAAAACATCTACATTCAATATATAATATGAGTTTAATCTCTCTTACATACGTCGCTATGCTATTTTATATTTTTATACCCGGAAATTTTATCGAATTGCCGTTTAAAACAGGAAAAAAGGCTTCTATATTTATTCACGCATTATTATTTAGCATACTATTGAATTCCACTTACAATTTAGTGAACGCACTTAACATATTGGGTATTTAATTAGACCAACCTTATATTTCAATATATTATAGTAAGTATTATAATATAATGAATTTTTTATACAAATCGAAAGAAGGGTGGTTTTCAACTCTACTCTTTTTAGCAATAATTATGATTATTATTTTATGGTATAAACGCCAAGATTTATCTCCATATTATGAAGGATTTACGCAAAACGAACCCTATATTTTTAAACAAGGCAAGGACACATTTGATGATTTTTATGCACAAATTTATAATAAACTTATGGAACCAGAAAAAACTGCTCAATTTCAAATTGAAAAAATAATCGAAATGACCAACCCGTCACCTAATAATAGTTCTTTCTTGGATGTTGGATCGGGTACCGGTGAAATTTCTGGGAAATTATCCGAAAAGGGATATCGCGTATATGCTATTGATAATTCGAGTGCCATGACCAACTATGTTGATAAAAAATATCCCACCGTACAAACCAAATGTGGAAATGTTGAACATTCAATGGTGTATGATAAGGAATCATTTACCCATGTTATATGTAATGGTCTCACGATTTATCTTTTTAAAAATAAACAAGAGTTTTTTAGAAATTGTTTCTTTTGGTTAAAATCGGGAGGGTATTTGATATTACATCTAGTTGAACCCAAGAAATTCGATACAATTGTTCCAGGTGGAAAACCAGCTATATTAGAAAATCCTCAACAATACAGTGATAAACGTATTACCGATACAGTTATCGATTTTATTGATTTTAAATATAGAGGTAAATATGATTTTGAAAAAAATGATCAAGTAACATTTAAGGAAACGTTTACCGACGAATTAACCAAGAATGTTCGCCAACAAGAAACACAATATTATATGAATTCAATGGACGAAATACTCAAAATAGCATCATATAACGGTTTCATACCCCATGCACAAATAAATATGTCTAATTGTGGTGGAGACAAACATCAATATATAGTTATATTAGAACGAACACAATAATAAATTATTATTCAATATAAATTAGGATTATAATGTATATTTATGAAATATACATTATTATTATCATTGTTTTTCTTTTGTGTCAATGCATCTGCATCAACTTGTGTATGCACCACTGTTCCTTGTCCAATCGTCGGGGAGAATGAACTACTAGAAGGAGCAAGTGGAAAAGGTACATATTATTACATTAATCATAATGATCAACCTATTGTATCATACGCACACGCGACAATTACAAGTGGTGACTTAGACAATGGTTCAGGAACGACTTCTTGTACACAACACTACTCACGAATGCTCGATGATGAAAATCTTGAATGTGACGCAGGACATATATTGGCACATCGATTGGGGGGTCCAGGTAATGAGCCTATTAATATTTTTCCACAAAAACCCAGTGTGAATAGAGGTATATATAAATCATTTGAACAAAAAATTTATGATTGCGTGGTTAATCAAACAGTCACGGCCGATTTGTATTGGGAGTTTTATTATAAAGACACATCAAACACTCGCCCCTATGAAGTATATTACAACGCGTCATTTATTGGAGGTGATTGCGAGCCGATGGAAGAATTGTTTGACAACGATGGAACTTGATATTTTATAATTTAAATAATTTATATTCCAATAATGTCGGCTTTGAAAAAGTTAAAACAGGCCGTTGCATAAAACCTCTATAAGTTAGATAACTCAAAATATTATTATAAAAAAACGTAATATTATTATGCTGACTTTTCACTTGTTCTGAAAAATGTAGAAACCCATTTGTTAGTGCTCCTTGAAATTCGTTATCTTGACGTTCAAAATAGTCTGCGCTTGTTTGATCGTCTTCACATCCGCTTATTTTTACGATATTACATAGATTATCTAATTCTTCTTTTGTGTAACTACTATCATTTGTAAAAATGTCGCCATATTTAAATCGATAAGGTAAGTTTAAATTGCTTCCTGAATTGCAACAATCCATTAATACAAACAGTTTTGTTGTTTTTTCTAAACCTTTCACAAAATTATCCTGTAGCCATTTGTCTGTTATAATTCCTTGAGACGCATAATCAGACGGGCAAATCACTTCACTTTTCAAATCGTCCTCCTTTAATGAATTCACATTTGAACCATGACCCGAATAACTGAGCCATATTTCTGAACCAGGTTTTTCGTGTGAAAACACTACTAATCGTGTTAATTCATTTTCAATATTCTCACGACTGGCTTCAGAATTACATAATGCAGTTATATCATCATCAAAGAAAAAGCATTTATCGTGTAAAAATCTATTCAAATTATTCATATCATTGACACACCCACTTAAATCATCCCCTTTGAAATTATCTTCATTATAATTAATTCCGATTAATAATGCCTTTTTCTCATTGTAATAAGTAAAAATATGTTCATCCTCATATTCTTCTTCTTCTTCAACTTCGTCATCACTAATCACAACTAATGATATATTTTCATCGTCCATTTCTACTGGTATATCAGTTCCAAATATATCTTCATCGTCGGAATGAATTTGAGTATCGGTCGGATTTCCAGGTTGGATGTGATTATTAACCTCATTATTATTTACACCCAGACATGCATTGATGAATTTAGTTAATATTGCTCCCATATAAAATTAGAGTGGATTAAATAATTTAACAAAAATATAATTACGT
>Ga0115005_10004013_pt1 | contig 11751 bp, 11 predicted proteins | sample ArcOceMetagenome_FD_87163 | JGI IMG/M metagenome (GOLD analysis project Ga0115005, IMG submission 87163) | Marine eukaryotic phytoplankton communities from Arctic Ocean - Arctic Ocean - Greenland ARC118M Metagenome | ecosystem: Environmental > Aquatic > Marine > Oceanic | place: Arctic Ocean...
ATCATTGTCATCCTGATGAGCAAGGCTGGCGTCATTAATCAACACACTTTTTGGCGATGCAGGTACTAGTTCTAGGCTGATATTTTCAGCACTTGCGACGGCTGTCTCAGATTTGTACTCGCGACCAGACATTAATGTATCCTCGCTATCATTCATGAAATTGATAGATGTATCATCATTGTCTTCCTGATGAGCAAGGCTGGCGTCATTAATCAACACACTTTTTGGCGATGCAGGTACTAGTTCTAGGCTGATATCTTCGGCACTTGCGACGGCTGTCTCAGATTTGTACTCGCGACCAGATGTCGATATATCCTCGCTATCATTCATGAAGTTGATAGATGTAGCATCATTGTCATCCTTATGAGCAAGGCTGGCATCATTAATTAACACACTTTTCGGCGATGGAGGTACTACTACTACTAGTTGTGGTGCCGGTACGTTTAGTTCTGTTGGCGACTTCGTCTTTCGTTTGGAACGCCGGAGCGAGAGCCTTGAGAGACGCTTGAACAAAGATCTTCTATTCTTTTTCTTGCTTGGTTGAGCCATGTTGCCATTTCTTTGCTTTCCATTACAGTTCCGGTAACACCTTCAATTGTTTTGTACTAAAAGAAGGTACGCCTCGTGCCTCGTACAAGTTCAAAGTGATTCCGACGATTTTCTCAATTTGTTGAAACTTGCTTCCATGTTCAATTTTACTGAAGGCATTTAAAAAAAATGCTGTCGGTTCAAGGTCGGTTCGTCGCTTTTTGTTCGCTCTCGGGAGTAATTCCCAACCTGACAAGAAATTCTTTTACACGACTTGATTTCAATGACATAAATTGTCCACGACTCGATAACTGCTCTAAAAAATGCTTGTCAGGTTGGGAGGTTTTACCGGGTATTTTGATTTTTCGGAGTACTTAAAAAGAAGACAAAAGGGCAAAAGAGGAGAGGAGTCCCGTAAAGCTCTAAAAAAGTTCTTGTCAGGTTGGTATTACACACGCTCGCAAAGCACCAACGAGCGCGCGAGCCACCCACCACAGCAAAGCAAACGCAAGCAAGCACAACAAGGGAAAGCTGCATCGATAGTCTACCCGCGAGTAAGTTATTGACAGGAGAGTAGTACTTGTAGAAGTGGCGCGTACCGGTGTGTACTGTCGCATCGATCGCATAATGCCTTTTCTGGGCGTACCAAAGTTCAAAAGTTTTGAATTTTTGAGTTCCGTAGAAGTCCTTACTTATCATGGATATCTAGCTACAGTAGGCTTCCTATTCTCTCGTATTATTCGCCGCCTCTCTTCGTCGATCGATCAGTATGTACCGGGTATGTACTTTTCATACGGAACAACGAACAACGACGAGCGACGAGAACAGAAACAAAACATGATTATTGTATCATTGTATGCATCAAGGGAATGACAAAATATGACCTCATCGACCGTCCTCCGCCTCTCAGCGCCTTCCTTCAAACGGCAATACCTGAGATCTAGAAATATGTCAAGATTATTCTCGAGCAATGTCCCAGTCACATCCAGTAATGAAACTTCGCTCGCACCAACAAACGAATCTTCCTCTGCCCTGACCACGCCGATAGACTTCAACACCTCATCCGCAATAGCAGGCGAAGAATCACAAATACTGCAAGTAAATCTGAAACCAAACCAAATACTACGTGCAGAAAGTGGTGCCATGTTATTCATGACTGATGGCGTAGAAATGACTACATCCCTTGGAGGGAAAGATGGGTCGTCCACTGCTTCAGCTCTCAAGGATGGACTCAAGAGAATGCTCACAGGACAAAATATGATGTTATCGGATTACTCCTATCATGGAAAAGAAGGGACAGAAGGGACGCTGGCTCTTGGTACCGCGTTTCCTAGCAAGATTTTGAGGTTTTCATTAAAGGATTATGGCGGAAAGTTGGTTTGTCAAAATGGCGCTTATCTTGCAAGTAGTATGGGTGTGGATATTGAAATGGAGTTTACAAAAAAATTCAGTTCGGGATTCTTTGGTGGAGAAGGGTTTGTACTCCAGGCTTTGATGGGGGATGGAGATGTTTTTATAAAGGCAGGAGGAACTTTAGTCAAAAAGGAGTTGGACGAAGGCGAGGCGTTGCGGGTTTCGTCTGGAAGTCTTGTTGCCTTTACGCAAGATGTTGAATTTGATGTACAGACAATGCCTGGTTTTAAGAATGTCATGTTTGGTGGGGAGGGGCTCTTTGTGACCACATTAACCGGTCCTGGAACGGTCTGGTTGCAGGGCATGTCTGCAGATAAAATGATTAGTGAAATTGCAAGACGAATTCCATCGGGAGGCATAGGTCTCGGTATTCCAATTGGAATGGGAGGTGGCGGAGGTACAGGAGAAGGGGCCGAGGGCGCAGAAGGTGCAGACGCAGAAACAGGCGCAGATACAGGCGCAGACGACAATTCGAGCGAGGACCTTGTTGCTGCAACGGACCAATCCATACAGGCAGATCGCAACGCAACAGTTGCCGCATCAGGATTAGGAAGCCCAACCGATTCCGAATCTGCGTCTTCGCTGTTTGGAGATGCAGCTCCCACAGAAGATCCTTCCTTCGAGTCAACAGGGCAGACTGCACAGAGTTCGGATTCTTTTGGGAGTCCATTCGATGAATCTTCGACCATGCCTGATATGGACGATTCAACCTCATTTTCCACGGAAGATGCTGATTTTGGTGAAGATTTGACAAAAGATGGTCAATTCGACGACTTTGAGCAGGACGAAACATCGTTCTCCGTGGATGACGGTATCAGTAGCAGCGAACCTGATGCCGTCGAAGAAGGTAGAGGACTGTTAGCAACGATTTGGGATTTATTCAATGACGATTAAAAATATTATGCGTGTTCAACGTAAAAACATTTTTCTTTTGACTAAAATTAATAATACATTACAACGTACAGAGTTGACGATTGAATTGAATCAATCACATGTGTTCTGATGTCGACTCTATTTCGGTCATGTGCCGGATTGTTGAGATGACCAATGGATGCTTTTTGCAACAGTGATTCTTACGCAATACATCCAAGGCTTCGCTGAAATAATTCATTGCATCGAACCTTCTCCCTTCTTTTAGCAAGAGACATGCAACATGATCAAGCGTTTTCGCTCCATCTTTAGCCAGTAAAAGAGGATGACATTTTCTTCTTATATGTAGAGCTTTCTTGTGGCATTTCATGGCTATTGAGAAATTCTTTTGTTTTGAATACACCATACCAATATCATCTAAAAGATCTGCAACGCTGTTATTTTCTATTCCTTTGGTTGTGACAAGTTTGTCGCGAATCTCCTTAAACAAGGTTTTCGCTTTTTCCAATTCTCCCTGCTTGAGATAAATGTTTGCAATCTGTTTTGCACTGCGGAGAACCATATCATGATTCTCGGATAAGATAGAAAATCTTGCTGCGTGTGCTCTCTTGTGCCAAAGAATAGCCTCCTCTAAACAACACTGCGCCTCCAACACCTTTCCGATCTGTTCCGTGGCAACTGCCCTTGACAACAGCCGCTCGTTATAATCAGACCCATGAGAGTTTGCCAGTTCCAGAGACTCTGTAGCAGCATCCATTGCAAGGGCGCACTTCTTACTTAGAATATATATTTCGGACTTTTCGAGAGTAAGCTTGAAAAGTGGTCCCTTTGTCTTCTTGGTTTTAAATGTTTCCGTGAGAAGATGTAGGTATTGCATTGCAGTAGCGTAATCCCCAGTCTCCTTGTATACTTGGAACAGTGAATTCCTCAGATAAATAATTTCTTCGTCTGCGTCCTTAATTTGTTTAGCTCCTTGTCTGATTGCCAGCGCTTCACTGTAGGCTAGAGCGCTTTCATTAAAATTTCCTCGTTTCTGAAGGACGGTACCAATCTTTGATAGAAGCAGTGAAAGCTCGAGGTCGATTTCAATCTGTTGACTGAAAACTTTTGAGACTGTTTTATGACGTCGAATATCGACAGCTTGGCGTTTATGAAAAAGTGCTTTTTGATAAAATTCCTCCGCCATTGTCAGATGCCTTTCATAAAGGAGGTCCCCTTCAGTTTCCAGCACTTTGGCCAACAAGGCAACAGCAGAATATTTGACAACGTAGTCTTTCACCTCGCTTGTGTTCTCTTGATCCAAATCAAAGACCATCACAGGTTCGATGAGAGCCTTTGCACTTTGGAGGCTACTCTGCGCTTCTCTTTTGTTATCGACCTTCCGATAAGCCATACTTACTTTCAATAGTGCACTAGCGGCAACACAATTCTTTTTACACTGTATTTGATCTAGTTCAAATTGATTGCAGATTTCCTTCGGCAACATCAGACATAGAGAATTCAGGTAATGGTCTATAGCACCCGTGAAATCTTCATCTTGATATGCCTGATCACCCATCGAACAATAGTTTGCTGCCGATGATTTCTTTTGCTTCCCCGGCAAGCTTCTATTCTGATGAGATGTGTTCACTTTAGCATGCATTTTAGTGGAGATTGTTCCGAAGAGTTTCATCTTTTGTTCAGTAAAGGTTTCGATCTATTCATTGAACTGATTGAACTGAGAAGCACGAATTGAGTTTGGAGAGGTTTTAATAAGTTTTAATTATGATCGAAAAATCGTTTGGCGAATGCAAGAGTCATATTTTACACAAAATTGGAAAAACAAATGTCAATCACACACACACACTAGTTGTCTTCTCTAGTTGGTCTGGGAGATGTTTTCAAAAATTCAAACCGCCATTTTTCCATATAAAAACCAACGACATAAAACAATCCACCAACGTCAAAACTCTAGTGGTATAGGATAAAGCAAAGACGGAAGGTGAAGTATAAAGATGAGGATTCTTGAGAAGGAAGATCGTCCAAAGTGTAATGGATATGTCTGTCTTTACAGTTGCCTTGACGAGTTTTCAGGCAAGATCCTTGATAGTTCAATTCGCCAGTTTGTCATCGAATATGACTATGAAATATATGCTTCCCTAGACGAGGGCGCTAATATTGATGACATGTTAGCAGAAATCGAGAGCAAAGTCCTCTCTGTAACATCTTCTCAAATGGGGGTTTCCAACTGTGATATTAAAAGAGCAGAACTACAGTTTAGCTTCGGCAATGAGTACAACTGGATTTTTCCTGATATCTTCCTAGAGGCTGGCGATGCAATAATTGCAAGCCTAGCATCTGCACCCTTGGACAAGGTAAATGACAGCAAAGGTAAGAGGTCAAATATGAATCACTGTCTGTCTTCTCGATAACTTCGTACCAACATTTGTCTATCGTAGTTGAATGCACCGAAGGTATCGATAACGCACCTTCAGATTCAACGTGTATCCCAATCCTTGGATCATTGAAAGTGGGCTACTATGGTAACAAATACTCAGAACAAGAAATCACATATTCGTTGCTAAATCTTATTGAACGTGGGTCCAACGAAGACTGGTTCAAGAACACTGTAATTAACAAGGTCGTTTACGCTGGCGAAAATTCGGAGACGTTTGTTCCTTCTGTGAATGGTAACATGGGAGAAGGATCGAAAGAACAAGATGAGATAGACCCCCAAAATAATGGGGTCTTATCTGGAACCGGCATTGGAATTATTGTAGCTGCTGGTGCAGCGATCCTTTTTGGAGCTGTATATCTCCTTATGAAAACGTTTGGCAAAAAGAATAAGATTGTGTATCAGTCTACACCATCACCAACTGCTGGAAAGAAGGCTGGATTGCGTGTCTATGATTCCGAATGCATTCGAGCCAATTTTGATGACGAATGCCTCAAACTTGAGACACCCAAAAACGGAATGAACTTTGATCCTTTTGAAGTAGATGCTCAGATAGAGACCCCTTCTTTTGTATTGGACGCAAATTTGCATAATCAGCACAAGAATACATACCTTAGCACCATCACGGAAGGATCAAAGGAGTCTAGATCTACAAATAAGAATGACATGCTGGCGCGGCTAGGATCGCCACCGGTTGAAACAATGCAGTCATTTAGTAGAATATTGTCCGAGTCGACGTATAGTGATGGCGTTCACGGCCTTGACCGGTCAAATTTAAACGAGAGTGACTTTGTTGAATCCACTGAGGAATACATGGATCCAGAAGAATTATACGGATCTGATATTCTGGCATCACCGCCACCTTCCTAAGCGAGATCCCCAGTATGCAAGTGTGCTCCTTTGGTATTTTAAGCAAGGACGCTGTACTTAGTAGGAATACAAACTAGATTTCTAGCCAAATCAACTTAATATTATAAATGCTAGCAAATTCACTGGATTTTTGTACAACAACAACATCGATTTCAGATTACTCCTGATAATTATCCAATATTATTTGGATTTTAAAGGTCACTGCGGAATCCACGAGCATTTCCATAGTCTTCTGTTTCAACGCTCATCGCCGAATCTTCTGCAAGACTGCGTCCATCGTCGTACTTACTAGGTCCACTAGCATAACTAAGATCGTCTTTTCCTCCTCTCAAACTGTCCATGAAAGAACCAAGGTTAAAGCCTCTCTTTCCAGTGCTAGAGGAACTGACAGTGTTGGTATCACCCACAGGAGAAGCTCCCACTTCGCCAAACCCACCATCCAGGTCGACAACTTCTACTCCGTCAGGAGAAGTCTCCGTATACACATTACGGGCCTGATTGGGAGTTTCGGGATCATCCGATCTGGCTCCCAATTCAATTGCATCATTTTGAATCTTCTCAAAGTCATCTTGATTCTTCTTCCTTTTACGCATGATTCCAAAGACCAGCGCAATCAAAACTAAAGCCAACGATAATGCACAAATAGCTGTTATTCCAAACGCAGACAACAAATTCGGTTTCTCAGGACTTTGAGGTGGCATTGTCGGGCCATTAAAGCCATTGGTATCCAACGTTTGTCCAAGAAACTTCATGTCTAGAACTTTCTCGCTGAGAAATTCATCATTTTCAACACTACTTTTGATATTACTCATGACTTGCGTCCGAATTGTCACGGGGGAAAATTCCCTATCAATGGGCACTTGAGCTGTAATCTTTCCTACAATGGGATAGCAAGTGGAACCTTCCTTTGTCGTTTCAGTCGCACACGTAGCTCCATCCTTGAATGAGTCAGAGGGTTCAATTTTCCACCCAAGAAAATAACTCCAGTCATCGTCCCCTGCAAGCATTCTAGTTCCATCTGTATATAAACTGAGCGCATCTCGTAGGATGTCGTTACAGTTTTCTGTTGGGACTCCTCCATCCATCATCCATGTAGAGGAAGATAGGACACTGAAAAACATGCTATACTCCATTTCAGATAGTGCAGCATCCTTATCAACATTGTTGTCTATGAAAGCTTCATAGTTGTATGTTACGACGATATCGGTAAGTGGGGGGTCGGTAACAACGAACTTAGAATCAGAAAACAATGTCTGTATGTCGTCTGGGAAGGCGTTTTCACAAGTGACGGCAGCAATATCATTTGTTTCTTCTTCACGAACAATTTTGGGCTTTTCGGGCGTTTGAGATGGTGCCGAAGAAACAAAATTCGTGGGCGCCAGTGATATTGTGGGTTGGTTTGTAATGTAAAAAAGTGGAGTCGGGTGGAAGGTTGGGCTTGGTGATGTCGTTACTGAGGGTGCGATCAGGATGATGTTCCGCTTAGTTCCAGTGCGCGGTGAAGGATTGCTTTCATCCAGTTTCATTATGTTTTATTAATATTTGAGGGCGCGTGTAACGTGATGTAGGTAAGTGCGTTGAGTTGTTGTTTCACTTTGTAACAAGTAACATAAAGGTGTGCCGGTTGAGATGTGTCATGTGTCAGGTGTCATGTGTCACCAAGAAGGGGATGCATTAATAACAAATAAATGCTCGTCGTCGTCGCTCGTCGCTTGCTTTTCGTTGGTTTCTTCGTAAGACCCATTGCTCTGGTATACACGAATAGAGACGGACAGACGGACTAAAATTGATGGAATTTTGATTTTTTTCATTCAACCGTCGGTCGCACGTCGCACCACCACCACCAAACCAAGCCATTTGGTCGAACACTACAAGAATGAAGTACAAGTTCGAAAGTATACACCTCCTGTGTGACGGCGATAAAATTTTAACAATTCATAAGAAGAATTTGAATTTGGATTGAGAAGGAACCAAACCTTCACGTCAAAATTGTGATCATCCTGTTCCATGGGTACGCCGTGTAAGTTCCCAATTCAAAATTCTTCTGATTCGTCTGCATTTCGGTGATGTCGTTGCATATGACTCCTCTGCTAACACGCCACACGGGCCGAAGCCAAATGTTCATCTCAAGGAGGCACATGCATATTGAATATATTACTATCAAAAGATTTCAAATTAGAAACTGATACCTGCTCCTTGTAGACTAACTGTATCTAGCTCGCTAGTAGTACCGATGCATACATACTACGACCGTTTCATTGGCCGTTAAACTTACATAAAATTCTGAACAATTTTGAATATCAATACAAATCATCAACAAATCATTGAGTTTGCTGTGCATTGAAGCATAACTATATCACACATTCCACCACCGAGGTGACGCCATAAATCAAAACATCTCCATAGCCTCCAGCGTCAATAATATAGCACACTCATAAAGGTTTTTTCTATGTTGGTAGTGTACTAGTACTAGTAAACAAGCAAGAATTGAACTCGATTTATGCAAACACCACCAGTAGCGGTGGGTGCATGCCACCAGTAGTAGCATTGTTGTCCTTCACGAACGAGTATACTATATACCTCTGACAGTACAAAGTACTGCCTGTTGTCATTGTCGGTCTTTTCTTTTGTGCGAGTTCCCAGTTCCCAGAGTTATGTGATGGTTACTACTAGCAATTGCAACGGTTAAAAATAATGCTAACAACGGTTACTTCGAAAGAGAGTTTGAACGACGAACGGAACGACGACTTTGACTTCCTTCTACCTTCCACCCTCTCATTATTACTCATTACAACCACAAGATACCTACAAAACTACTTGACTACAATACAGAAAAAAGAACAAAGACACAATGAATACAGCTATCTTTGTCACCAGCCGTCTACTTAGATCGAATACGGTTTCGGCCAGAGCTACCGGAAATGCATATCAATTTCGTCAGTTTGCTTCATCTTCTGGATCTTCTAGTACAGGCATTATCAAGAATATGGCCATGTTTGGTGTTGGTAAGTCATCAGCACTCGCATCGTTCTCACTCCATCTCTTCCATGCATTAAGTTAACAACAATTCAATTCGAAATCTCTGACATCTTCGCATCCCATCTTTCAACACAGCTGGTCTCGCTGCCTTTGGAGTCACTCAGGTAATGAGTAACCAAATCAACGCCACCGAAGACGAGGTAGAAGAAGGAGAACCTGCAAAACCCCAAGCTGAAATCACACAACGTGTCTACTTTGACATTGATATCAACTCAATACCTGCAGGAAGGGTAGTAATGGGATTGTACGGTAATGTTGTTCCTAAAACTGTTGAAAACTTTGCAACGCTTTGCGCGGGAGATACCACCGATGCCAGGAGTGGAATTCAGTTGGCATTTGCAGGGAGTTCCTTTCATAGAATTATTCCAAACTTTATGATTCAGGGAGGGGATTTCACGAGGCATAACGGAACAGGAGGAATGTCTATTTTTGGTGAGAAGTTCAAGGATGAAAACTTTAAGCTTCTTCACACTGGACCAGGAACTCTTTCGATGGCCAATGCAGGAAGGAATACGAACGGTAGTCAGTTCTTTATTTGTACTCAAAAGACTTCTTGGCTAGACGGTAAGCATGTAGTTTTTGGGGTGGTCGAAGATGGATTTGACCTCATCAAGCGTATTGAGTCTCATGGCAACTCATCTGGAAAGCCCTCTGCAAAAATTTCCATTCGCAGAGCTGGTATCCTGGAAAGTGAAGCAAGTGATCCTGAGGAGAAACAACAGTAAGGCATGACCTAGAATATTAAAATAAAATAGGAACACTTCTGATAATTCAACAGAGTGAATGAAGACTGAATGAAGTCATCACCTCAACGCGGACTTTCATATTATTCGTTAGGGAATATAACCTATGTAAAAGGCGACGAATCTAAAAAAATAAAACCGGAGCTATTTGGAGGGTCACCGGTTCGGAACGAAGTCTGCAGGGCCAAACAATCGATCGATCGACAGTACATTTTCGAATTCATCGCACTACAACTACAAACTACAAAACGATCAGCCAACTCACTTCATACTGTCTTGCAACGCATCTGAGCAATACAATCCATTGTTAAAGAAACATGACTGATCTTGAAGAGAAGTTTCTCAAAAAGAACGTGCCAGGAAAGTACTCTCAGTGGACAGACTATCAAGATAATGACGAACCAAGGAGATGTATTATTGATGACGGTGGCGATGAAGAAGATGAACAGCAGCAACAAGACGAACTTGATTTAGGTGTCCATGTCAACAAGCATGATTCCTACCAAAGAAACAGTCACACAAATAAACAGGGACAGAATACAGGGGTCAAGGGAGTTCTATCAGACTATCGCGAATCCAAACAATTGAAAAAACTAAAAATTGAACAGAAAGAAATCGAGCGGAACGACGCTTTCCGCCGAGCGACGGAAGGGTCCATTCTCAATCCAGGCGAGCAATCGATTTCCATTGCTGCTGAAATTCAGAAGAAAAAAGAAGAAGGTAGACCCCGCGGCGAGAGTGATTCAGAGTCAGATGATTCGGATTTCTTGGATGATGACGAATTCTTGCAGTCTTATCGACAAACGAGATTATCGGAAATGGAGCAAGAGAAAGTGAACGCATATACCATCTACGGATCCGTCTCTGAGGTCGATTCTTTGATACAATTCGCAGACATTATTGATCAGGCTGATTCTAGAGTGTATTGCATTTTTCATCTTTACAACACATCAATTCCATGTTGTAGATTGATGAATGAGCACTTGCAGCACATTGCAAGAGACATTGGCACATGTAGATTCTTTCGACTGGAGGCATGTAAAGTAAAGGAGAATTTCGATTCAGTGGGGTTTCCGTGTGTACTCATTTACCAAGGTGGGAAGGAAGTAGCTAATCTTACACCGATTACTGAGATGATGGAGGCTTCTGCACGAGATAGATTTACAATTGAAGATGTGAAGGCTGTGCTGATGCCGTATGGCATTCATGATTCTAGAAGTTCATAGCAGTGATTGTTGTGTAATGTTTCACCAGTCAAAGTCGCGGGAGGACAAGGAAAATAGCTCCGAACACATCATCCATTCGCTGAACAGAAGAATTGTTCTCCTTTCTACAAGTACAAATTGTTTTTCGAGATCTTGCCAACTGACAACGTTTCATTTCCCCCTTGAGAATGATAATCAAGTATTAAATATCACACGAGTCAAAATGTAGAGTACTGTCTTCTGTAACAAGGCAGGCTTCACCAATGCACGACTCAAAATGCCCCCCGGTGCGGGTGGATTAAGTAAAATATAAGTCACAAATATAATAAGTCACGTTGGATTTAGCCTCTACTGTCAAAGTCTGTCTGTCTACAGTCATTTTACAAAATTCTGAAGAAGAAGCCGTAAACCCGGTTAGAGCATGTAGGCGCTTTTATTCGTGAAGCATTGTCTTCAATATTGTAGAAGGACAGACGAAAGACAGATATACATCGAAGAGACATTCGCGATACTCTTCGTTTTTCGTTTAGACTTTAATTTCAGTTTCCACTTTGTACTTATCTGCTTATTACTTCCTCTTTTCTCCTTCCTTGACCGGAAACAATATCAATAACAGATTTAATGATCTGGAAAAAGATTAGCAGCCCTC
>Ga0115005_10004014_pt1 | contig 11750 bp, 4 predicted proteins | sample ArcOceMetagenome_FD_87163 | JGI IMG/M metagenome (GOLD analysis project Ga0115005, IMG submission 87163) | Marine eukaryotic phytoplankton communities from Arctic Ocean - Arctic Ocean - Greenland ARC118M Metagenome | ecosystem: Environmental > Aquatic > Marine > Oceanic | place: Arctic Ocean...
ATTTGGAACCCATCTTTGCGGCACCCGACATTCAACGGCAATTGCCAAATGAAAGCAAAGTGTTTAAAAACGTGTCTTCCAGTTGGAAAGACATTATGAAGCAAACCAACGCCGATCCAAACTGTGTGAAACAGGGTGCCGTCAAGGGACGCCGGGAAGCATTTGCGAAAAACAATGCCATGTTGGACGGGGTGCAACGTGGTTTGGAAGAATATTTACAAACGAAAAGAGGGGTGTTTCCAAGGTTTTATTTTTTATCCAACGATGAATTGTTGGATATATTGGCGCGAAGCCAAGACCCTCGAGCAGTGCAACCGTATCTTCGTAAATGTTTTGACAATCTGGTGCAACTGGAATTCAGCGGGGCCAATGGTTCGGTGTTGGACATTGTGGCCATGTTTTCATCGGAAGGTGAACGTGTGACGTTGGGCCGTAATTTAAAAGCAAGAGGAAACGTGGAAGATTGGTTGAAATTAGTGGAATCAAGAATGAGAACTTCTTTGCACAGTATCATTAAAGCAGGTGTGGTGGATTACGGGGCTAGAAATCGAAAAGAATGGGTGTTGGTCCACCGAGCACAAGTTGTCACGGTCGTGGGTAAAATCATGTGGTGCAAAGGAAGTGAAGATGCGATTCGAAACGGCACCATGCAACAATGGTATGAAAAAAATTTATCCAATTTACAAGATTTGGCACAATTGGTCCGAACAGGACTGCAAAAATTAGAACGCAAAGCCATCGTTGCGTTGGTCATTCATGACGTGCATGCTCGAGACATCATTGAAGAATTGGTGGACGAAGGATTGACGTCAATGGAGGGTTTTTCATGGAAAAAACAATTAAGGTTTTATTGGGAATCGGGGTGGGTCGATTCTGGTTCACCCGTGGACGAAGAATGGCAAGTGGTTGTGCGTCAATCGGCGTCTAAAATCATTTATCGGTATGAATACGAAGGAGCGTCCGGGTGCTTGGTCATTACACCGTTGACCGATCGTTGCTGGATGACCATTACTGGTGCGTTGCATTTACGTTTGGGCGCCAATCCTTCTGGGCCTGCTGGGACGGGCAAAACCGAAAGCAGCAAAGATTTGGCCAAAGCATTGGCAGTGCAATGCATTGTTTTTAATTGCAGTGATCAAATTGGGTACAAGCAAATGGGCAAATTGTTCATGGGTTTGTCCGCCGCCGGTGCTTGGACTTGTTTGGATGAATTCAATCGCATTGACATTGAAGTGTTGTCTGTGGTTGCACAACAAATGCGTTTGCTTCGACGAGCACGCGTGGCAGGCCAAGACGAAGTCAATTTTGAAGGTACATTGATTCCCGTCAACGAACATCATGTGATTGTCACAATGAACCCCGGATACGCGGGCCGCACTGAATTGCCGGACAATTTAAAAGTCTTGTTTCGTCCTGTTGCAATGATGGTGCCCGATTATGCATTGATTGCTGAAATCATGTTGTTGGCCGAGGGTTTTGACACAGCTAAAATACTTGCTAAAAAAATGGTACGCATGTATAAATTGTCGTCCGAACAATTGTCCCAACAATGCCATTATGACTATGGCATGCGTGCGGTCAAATCCGTGTTGGTGATGGCTGGTTCTTTAAAACGTGAAAACGCCAATTTGTCGGAAGACGTTGTATTGATCAAAGCATGCCGAGACAGCAATGTTCCTAAATTTTTAGCTTCGGATTTACCATTGTTTCATGCAATTATCAATGATTTGTTTCCCGGTGTTCATGTGCCCTATTCCAGCTACGATTCTTTGCAAACCGCCATCGTTGAACAATTGATGAAAGCTGGGTTGCAACCAGTACCCAAGTACATTGCTAAAATTTTACAAATTTTTGAAACACAACAAGTGCGGTTTGGAGTTGCTTTAGTGGGACCGACGGGTGCTGGGAAAACAGAGGGGTACAAAGTGTTGGCCGCTGCCATGAATGATCTTCATTCCAAAGGTTTGGCCGAGGGGTTGGTTCAAGACGTGGTGATGAAAATATTAAACCCAAAAGCAGTATCAATGGATGAATTGTACGGTTGTTATAACATATTCACACAAGAATGGACAGATGGTCTTGCTTCTTCCATCATGCGTGATTTTGCAGAACAAGATGAACTGACTCAAAGGTGGACGATTTTCGATGGTCCAGTGGATGCTTTATGGATTGAAAACATGAATACCGTACTCGATGACAACATGACCCTCTGTTTGGCAAACGGTGAACGCATTAAACTAAAACCACAAATGAAATGTTTTTTTGAAGTGCAAGATCTTGAAGTGGCGTCTCCTGCTACCGTCAGTCGCCTTGGCGTTGTGTACATGACACCGGATTCGTTGGGATGGAGGCCGTACGTGCAATCGTGGTTGGCAAGGACGTACCATGGTAGAAAAAAACGAACCATCAACAACGGTCTTTTGGAGGCACCAAACAAAAAAAACGGTGCCGTGGTTTCACCGGCATTGATTGACCATTTGTTTCGATGTTTTGAATTTTTATTGCCCAGCACGTTGGCATTTGTCAAAGAACAATGCACACGTGCCGTGATGACTACCGAATTGAATTTAGTGGCCAGTTGTTGTTCCTTGTTTGAGGCTTGTTTCACCGAAGACAACGGCATCAATTTTAAATTGAAAGAAGACAAGTTACGAATGGAATTGGAACGCGTGTGCATATTTTCAATTGTTTGGGCGCTCGGTGGTGGTTTAATGGACGGTGAAAGAGATCAATTTAGTTCTTTTTTTGAAACATTGTTGGAAAAAACAGACAGCGTGGAAGCTGAATTTCCTGGTCGCGAATTGGTCTTTGCCTACGCGTTGAGTGGGCCTTCTTCAATGAACGCCACCGATGGGTTTGTTGAATGGCAACAAGAAGTACCCGATTACACGTACAACCGCAAGATGCCCTTTTTTGAGATCTTGGTGCCTACCGTGGATACATTGACTTTTTCTTATCTTGTCAATCGTTTGCTTGGCATTGGGAAACACACATTTGTGACAGGTGTGACGGGTACCGGCAAATCTTCTTTGCTGGAAGGTTTACTGCGAAAGATGTCACACGCGGACGACAATTCGGCTCCCCAAGAAGACAACAACGACGAAGAAGACGAGGGACCAATGCCCCCACCATCGTCGGCGCCAGGGAAAGACAAGTCCAACAAAAACGACAACAAAGAACACACTCAAATCCCCGTCATGGCATTGAAACAAATTTTTTCAGCCAATACCAAATCGATTGTGGTTCAAAGTGAAATCGAAAACAAATTGGATAAAAAATCACGCGACACATTGTGGGGCCCGCGCGGCTGTCCGATTGTGTTGTTTGTCGACGATGTCAACATGCCAAAAGTGGAGGAATACGGTGCACAACCCCCCATTGAATTGTTGAGACAATTGATTGATTTTAGAGGTTTTTTCAATCGTCAAACCCAATTGTGGACAAACGTGGAAGGTGTGACCACGTTGTTGTCCGCCGCACCACCGGGGGGTGGACGCAGTCCTTTGACCCCACGCTTCATGCGTCATTTCAATGTGTTAAGCATGCCAGAAGCCAGTTCAGCAACAATGAAATCCATTTTTGGTGGTATATTGGATGGCTTTTTAGATATTTTCCCGACTGAAATACGTGGCTTGGGATCAAGTGCGGTCAATGCAACCATTGACGTTTATGAAAACATTCGGGAAGAAATGCGCCCAACACCCTCGCGTGCCCATTACATGTTTAATTTACGAGATGTCGCCAAAGTCATTCAAGGTGTGTTGCAAGCCTCGGTGGACACCGTGGTGACACCCAACACGTTTGTCCGTTTGTGGGTCCATGAAGCGATGCGAGTCTTTCATGATCGTTTGGTATCCGCGGAAGACCGAATCTGGTTTACCAAACTTGCTTGGGAAAAAACAAGCAAAGATTTTTACCAACGATGGACGTACGAAGATTTGTTTGCGCCCGAAGAATACGCGGGGAAAAGGCCCCCAATTTTGTTTGGATCGTTTTACAGAGCTGGTGAACGCATTTACAGTGAATACACCGCACCCGTTGACTCTTTGCAAAAAATGTTGAACGAGTTTTTAGACGATTACAACACGGTGCAAAAAAACACCATGGATTTGGTCTTTTTTTCCGACGCCATTGATCATTTGTCACGCGTTGCCCGTATATTAAGTCAACCCCGCGGCAGTGCCTTGTTGGTCGGGGTGGGTGGCAGTGGCCGACAAAGTTTGACCAATTTAGCGTGTGAAATTTTAGAATACAAAAGATTTAGTATCATGGTCACCAAAGGATACGGATCGAATGAATTTCGTGAAGATTTAAAAACAATGATGTACGATGCTGGAGTGACGGGCACGCCCATTGCGTTTTGTTTTTCAGAAATGCACATTGTTCACCCAAGTTTTCTAGAGGACATCAACAGTTTATTGAGTGACGGTTCCATCCCGAACATTTGGTTGCCCGAAGATAAAATCAGGATTGTGGAAAACATGAGAAAAGTATTGAAAAATTTGCGGGTGGTGGAAACAAGTGCCAATTGTTTAAAATATTTTCAACAACGTTTACGGGACAATTTGCACATGGTGATCTCTTTGAGTCCCGCCAGTGAAGCGTTTCGGGCCAAATTAAGAGACTACCCCGCTTTGTTGAATTGTGTCACGATTGATTGGTACAGTGATTGGCCTTCGGACGCGTTGCGTGCGGTTGCAAATCATTTACTGTCCAACACGAAATTATTGACAAATGCACCCAAGGAAACACCGGAATCACTGGTAGATGCCTGTGTTCTCGTGCACGAAACAGTTGCCGACGCCGCCGCAGAATTTTTGTCGACCATGCGCAGGCACGTGTACATTACGCCCAAAACATTTTTAGATTCCATTTCACTGTACCTGGTGTTGTTAGAAGATCGGGGTGGAGAAGTTGAAGGAAATCGAATGCGTTTGCAAACTGGCATTGAAAAATTAGAATCCACCAATCAAATGGTGGAAAAAATGCAAATTCAATTGACAGAAATGCAACCAAAATTAGCGGAAAAAGCAGTGGAAACCCAAGCATTGTTGGAACAAGTCGCAAAGGAAACCAAAAGTGCCGAAGTCATTGCCAGTCGAGTCATGGAAGATGAAACCAAAGTAAAACAACAACAAGAGGAAACCTCGGCCGTTCAAGCCGATGCCCAAAGAGATCTGGATCGTGCTTTGCCCGCCCTGGACAAAGCAATCAAAGCCTTAAACGCATTGGAGAAAAAAGACATTACGGAAATGAGATCGTATGCCACACCACCCGAAGCCGTGCAAAAAGTCATGGAAGCAGTATGCATTTTACTTGGTGTCAAACCAGATTGGGACGCCGCTAAAAAAGTAATGCAAGATTCACAATTTATGAATAAATTGGTCGAATACGACAAAGACAACATCAAACCAAAAATCATTAAAGCGATCACTAAATATGTAGAAATGCCAGTCATGTCGGTCGAAAACGTAAGTCGTTCGTTGCCATGGTAGAGTATGGTGTGGTGCTGGTTCTCTAAGTGCATTTCTGCTCTTTCTCTTTCTCTTTCTCTTTCCCCCCTTTCTCTTTCCCCCCTTTCCCCCTTTCCCTGCCCAACTTGTATTTCACAGGTCTCCAAAGTATCGGTGGCGGCCAAATCATTGTGCATGTGGGTACATTCAATGCACATTTATGACGAAGTGGCAAAAGACGTGGGCCCCAAACGTGTACGGTTGGCGGAAATGAACGAGATCTTGAACGCCGCAAATCTCAAACTAGCAACAAAACAAGCGGAATTAAAAGCAGTCGTTGACAAAGTGGATGCATTGAAAAAAAAATGCGACGACACCGTTGCTGAAAAAGAAGCAGTGACGCAAGAGATTGAAAGAACCAAACAACGGTTGACACGCGCCGAGAAATTAACAGTGGGTTTGGCCGACGAGTTGGTGCGTTGGAAAGAGACGGTCAAATTGGCGGGCGACAAAGCTAGAAAATTGATCGGTGACGTGTTTTTGGCTTCCGCCGCCATTTCTTACTACGGTGCTTTTACCGGTGATTTTAGAAAAAAATTAATGATTCAATGGAAAAAGTACATTGATTCTAAAAATGTCCCCGGTTCTGAAACATGTACATTGATCAGTGCACTCAGTGAACCAGTACGGGTACGTGAATGGCAAATCAACGGGTTGCCTTCTGACAGCGTGTCGACCGGCAATGCCATTATGGTAGAACGTGGACTTCGATGGCCTTTGTTGATCGACCCACAAGAACAAGCGAAACGATGGATTAAGAAATCCGAATCCAAAAATGAATTGATGTGTTCACCCATGAACGATGCAAATTTATTGCGGACGTTGGAAACAGGAGTACGAACGGGCAAACCCTTGTTGTTGGAAGACATTGGCGAAGAGATTAATTTAATGTTGGACCCCATTTTGTTAAAACAATCGTTTAAACAAAGTGGTCGTGTACTCATTCATTTGGGCGACAGTGATGTGGATTACGACGATAAATTTCGTTTTTACATGACGACCAAATTGCACAACCCCCATTACACGCCAGAAGTGTGTATTAAAGTGACGGTCATTAATTTCACAGTGACACAAAGTGGGTTGGAAGACCAATTGTTGGAACATGTCGTTAGAAAAGAACGCCCCGATGTTGAAAGACGTAAAAACGCGTTGGTCGTCAGTATGGCCGGTGATCGTCGTCAACTTGACGACATTGAAAAGAAAATTTTACATTTGTTGTCCACGTCGACGGGAAACATATTGGACGACGAAGAATTAGTCAATACTTTGGCGTCTTCCAAAACCACGTCGACAATCATTAAAGAACGGGTCGTGGAATCGGAACAGACGGAATTAGAAATCAATGATTTGCGCAACGGGTACCGTCCTGCTGCAATTCGAGGTGCTTTGTTGTATTTTGTGGTCGCAAATTTTGTGGTTGTCGATCCCATGTATCAATATTCCTTGGAATATTTCATCAAATTGTTTATCTTTTGCATCGATACTTCTACGAAATCCAAAGAGTTGGCTGTTCGATTGGACCATTTGAAAACGTTCACGACGGCACACATGTACAAACAAGTTTGCCGTGGTTTATTCCAAAGGCATACATTGACGTTTTCCTTTTTAATATGTTGCAGCATATTGAAAGAAGCGCACCAAATTTCCGCCGCCGAATTTAGCATGATGATTCGTGGTGCCGTCGGGGAAGACGTCGAGGAACCCATACCGGAACATTGCACATTGCTCACGCTTCAATGGTCCACACTTTTGTTGCTTGAACCAAAATTTCCCACCGCCTTTCAAGGCTTTAAAGCGTCGGTGCAAGGCAATTGGGCCGCATGGAAAAAATGGTCTTCGGATCCAAAATGCGACCAATTGGCCATGCCCGACGGCTTTAGTGGTCGTCTGTCTTCCTTTCAAAAAGCATTGGTGATCAAAACATTTCGAGAAGATTTGGCAATTCCAGCAATGGCGGAATTCATTCGAATTGAATTGGGTGAATCGTTTACCGCCAGCCCCGCCGTGTCCATGGCCGACGTGTACGCCGATACCGATGCTAAAACACCCTGTGTTTTTGTGCTCTCCCCGGGTGCCGACCCCACCAGCATCTTGTTGCAATTTGCTGAAAGTAAAAATTATGCCAAGAAATTAAAAATCATCTCATTGGGCCAAGGCCAAGGCGCCCGCGCCGAACATTTATTGCAAAAATCAGTCCAAAATGGCAATTGGGTGTTGTTGCAAAATTGCCACTTGGCTAAATCGTGGATGCCAAATCTGGAAAGAGTGGTGTTTGAATTGTCCGAAGGCATTACAGAAACGGACCGTCATTTTCGTTTGTTTTTGACCAGTTTTCCAGCGTCGTATTTCCCCGTGTCCGTGCTTCAAACGTCAATTAAAATGACCAATGAACCACCACGAGGTCTGTGTGCAAACATGATGCGATCGTTTGACTTGGCAATGCCAAAAGATAAATTTGAAGGACCGGCTACTACTTCTTTGGACCGAGCCAGGCGTCGAGTTTTGTTCAGTCTGTCTTTTTTTCATGCTGTCGTGCAAGAACGACGAAAATTTGGTCCTTTGGGATGGAACATTCGGTACGAATTCAATGATTCAGACATTGTCACGTCCATTTCCGTGTTGGAAATGTTTTTGGAAGGTAAGAAACAGGCAGTGTGTGGGTGTGTGGGGGGGTGTATGTTTGTTTTGTGTGTGTGTGGGAACTCATTGTTTTTTTCTGTTTTTCTATTTCTCTCTTTTCTTGCTCAGGTTTACCCACGACAAACGTGGAAGAACACGTGCCCTGGGATGCATTGTTGTATGTCACCGGTGAAATCAATTATGGTGGCCGGGTGACCGACGATTGGGATCGACGTTGCCTTCGTGCGATTTTAAAACGTTGCTACCAAGCTGCTTCGTTGGAACAAGGAACATTTTCTTTGTCCAATTCGGGTGTGTACCATGTACCGGCCGAATGTTCCTACGCCACGGTGATGCAAACTTTGAAAGGATTGCCGGCGGTGGACCAACCCGAAGTCTTTGGTTTGCACGCCAACGCGGGAGTGGCAGCCCTGGAATCCGCGACCGCTGAAATGTTTGATACCATACTGTCCATGCAACCCAAATCCTCGTCTGCCGACGTTGCAGATGGTGCAGAAGTACTGAGTGACGATGACATTGTCCGCAACATTGCCCGTCACATTGAAGAACAAGTGCCCGAAGTCTTGAACAAAAACCATGCACATCCGACCACCTTTAGGATTATGCCGGAATCTGGTTTGGTAAGGCAAATGGGTGGACTTTTTTACTGTTTTGATTCTTTTGTTCTTTTTTTCCTTTGCGTAGTGCTTTAGTATTGTGGTCTGACCATGGTGTGTTGTTCCCGTTGGTTTGTTTCTCCCCAGATGGATTCATTGGGTGTGGTGTTGAGTCAAGAACTGGTCAAATTCAACAAAGTGTTGGCAAAAATGAACACGTCTCTCTCTAGTTTACAAAAAGCCATTGAAGGGTTGGAATTGATGTCGGACGAATTGGACGGCATGTACGTTGATTTCAGAAACAACAAAGTGCCGGCAAATTGGACAACGGTGAGTTATGCATCGTTGAAACCCTTGTCCAATTGGGTGTTGGACACACAAGAACGATGTGAATTTATGCGAAATTGGCTCAAAGAAGGCTGCCCAAATGCATTTCCTTTGTATTTGTTTTTCTTTCCGCAAGGATTTTTAACGGGGGCCCTTCAAAATTACGCCAGAAAACACATGTTGCCGATCAATACGTTGGATTTTGGGTTCAATGTATTGGAAGGGGACGGCGACGACGACCGTTCCAACGACCACGAAGACATTATGGAACCGCCCGAAGACGGCGTGATTATTTATGGCATTCATGTCCAAGGGATGCGATGGGATGGTGGGAACAATTGTTTGGAAGATTCCAAAAAAGGAGAGATGTTTTCAGTTTTACCACCGATTCATTTCCTTCCAGAGAGAAATCGAAAAGCAAAAGAAGGGTGTTACGTCACTCCTGTCTATAAAACGACGGCACGAGCGGGAAGTTTGTCGACGACGGGCACCAGTACGAATTACGTGGTGGCAGTGGAGTTGCCCAGTGCCCATTCACAATTGCATTGGATTTTGAACGGTGGGGCTGGGATTTTGAATTTGGACGTGTGAGGAGGAGGTGCTTTTGGAAGTGTTCCTGTCAACTACAAATCATTGTATTCCGTCAATCGAATTCAACTACCCGGGAACCGTTTGAACAAAAGAAAAAATAAAAAATCAAAAAATTTTCTGAAAAATTTAGGGGGCATATGGCGAGTGGCGTCACAGAAATGTACAACATAAAATAAAGTGCATGAAGCTTCACATGTATTATTTATTTGCTCTGTATATACGTGTACATTTCTCACCAAGATTATTTATATATATTTATTCGGGTAGCATTGCCATGTATTCCATCCAACGAGCTTTCAACCATTTCCCTGCCTCATTGTTGTCCATTGAACCTACATTGGGTTGTGGAGTCATTGTCAAAATGGCATATAATTCAATGAGCTTGCGTTGCTTTGCCGTGACGGCCTTTACACCCAGGCATGATTTCTTTCCTTCTCTAGCAAGACTAGCACTGCAATGTTGAGGACGGGGTTTCTTTTTATTCAGACGACGCCTTCCAATCGGTCCACTTCTTTCTGCACCCGCAAACTCACCGCCATCGTCGTCGTCGTCGTCGTCGTCGTCGTCGTCGTCGTCGTCGTCGTCGTCGTCCGCTCCGGCACCAGAATGCGGAGGACCCCAAGGCGTGGCATTTTGGGGTGGAGAAGGCAAATGTACCGGGCCAGCATCTGTACGTGGAACATCCAAAAACAATTCATCAAAACTACCTGCCCAAGCGTCCCGTTTAGTAAGAAATCCAGGCAGGGAAAACAAATTTTTAGCTGTTGCCAACATGGATGTGTGGTCCCATTGCGATGGAATTCCACCAGTATTTGGACCAGATTTCGGTTCATTGATGATACTTCCTTTTTCTATCCACGGTGAGATTAACATGGTAGAACTCCGTAATCCTAATTTTTGAAAATCAAAGGGAGATGGGCATGATGTATTGCCATCTTTAGAAACGTTATGTTGTTTGTTCCACACATTGCAAGGCGATTCATCGTTGGGCGCATTGGGGCGTTTCACGTGATCGTAGAAGCCACCATAATCGTCGTACGTGACAACGAGAAGGGTGTTGTTCCAATTTTTTCCGTTTCTGACTGCTTCATAAATGTCTTTTAACTGCCTCTCTCCTTTCGCCAAATCCATACACGGATGGTCTGCTGCTTCGTGCGCGGGGGATATCCATGAAAACGCAGGCAATGTTCCAGCTGCTGCTTGTTCGTAAAACAAAGAATGCGAAAAGAATTTGTTCTTATGTCTGGCCACTCCCATCATGCTAACATCGGGGTCCAATCCGGTACTGGCGTTTGGTTGAGTAATGTTGTTGATTCCCCAACCGGGCGCCACCGACCCACATGGGGTGGACGTCGTAGGACCACATGTGTCATTGACGTAAATTCCAAAGGGAACGTTTGCCATTGCCAACGAATCGTAAATAGTCATTTGTGGAAATTGAGCAGTTGTTCCACCGCATTGGTTCCACATAACGTTCGAACTTGTCCCACACGAAGTGGCAGACTGAGCAAACAGATGATTTGGCCAACTGGGACCCGGCACCGACGTAAACATGTTGTTGAATACTGCAAAGTTTTCACTGATGGCTTTTTTGATGGGAAGTTGGTCACCACTAAACATGCGGGTGGTCAAATCCTTGGTCCCACTTTTACAAACCAATTTTGCGGTGCCACACGAGACATTGACCATGGAAGGGGATGGTCCATCTCCCGTGCCAGCTTCAGCAGGAAACATTTTCCATTGAGAACCATCGTTGCGTGTTGGTATTCCATCAAAACCAGGTTGGTCACCGAGCATGCATCCAAAGATATGGTCGCACGCACGGTTTTCCACAAAGAGCACCACCATATGATCAATTTTATGTTGTTGACGTTTTGGTGAACCGGTTCTTTTTGCACGTGCAAACAGAGCATGCGCTTCGTCGAATTCCAGACCAACGAGCGAATGTTTGATGCGTTCGAAATCTTCTTCAAGGGTGGCGGATAGGACCAGAGCGGTGGTGGTTGCAAGGGCAACGAGGAGGAGAGGGAGGATTGGTCGCATCATGACACTATACTGCTAATACTGCTACTTCTACGAACTA
>Ga0115005_10004016_pt1 | contig 11749 bp, 13 predicted proteins | sample ArcOceMetagenome_FD_87163 | JGI IMG/M metagenome (GOLD analysis project Ga0115005, IMG submission 87163) | Marine eukaryotic phytoplankton communities from Arctic Ocean - Arctic Ocean - Greenland ARC118M Metagenome | ecosystem: Environmental > Aquatic > Marine > Oceanic | place: Arctic Ocean...
TTAGAAAAAAAAAAAAAAAAAAAAAAAAAAAAAAAAAAAAAAAAAAAAAAAAAAAAAAAAAAAAAAAAAAAAAAAAAAAAAAAAAAAAAAAAAAATAAAAAAAAAAAAGACAAAATTTTGAAAAAACTTTGAAAAATTAAAAAAAGGATTTTGAAATAAACTATAAAAAAAATTAAAAAAGACAATATTTTGAAAAAAACTAAAAAAAAAATTGAAAAAAAACTTAAAAGGGACAAGATTTTGAAAAAAACTATAAAAATTTTTGAAAAAATTAAAAAAGACAAAATTTTGAAAAAAAAATTGAAAAAAACTTAAAAGGGACAAGATTTTGAAAAAAACTAAGAAAAATATTTTGAAATAAACTATAAAAAAATTTGAAAAAAAACTTTAAAAAATAGAAAAAAGTAAAATTTTTAATTAAAATAATAAATTAAAGTAGAAAATTAAAATAGAAAAACTCTAACATCTTTTTTATTTTCGGGGGTAGGGAGATTTGAACTCCCACCAATGATTTTGAAGACCACTGCTCTACCGTTAAGCCATACCCCCCTCTTTTTTTATTTATTGAAGTTGAACCTACGATATTCTTGTGATAGCTCTAAAATTTTATAAGTTATTTTTTTATTGTTGTCGTTATAATATATATCATTATACCCAGTCAACGGGAAATCTTTACGTAACGGAAAACCTTTAAAACCGTAATCTGTTAAAATACGCCTTAAATCTGGGTTTTCAAAAAAAAAAACACCGTAAAAATCAAAAATTTCTCGTTCTGACCAACCTACTGATTTATAAATAGATATTAAAGAAATAACCTGCCCGTACGTTTCTTGTAGTTTTGAAATTACTCTAAGCCTAAAGTTTAATTTTAAGCTTAGTATATTATAAACTAATGAAAACCTATGAACTCTATTTGGGACGTCGTAACATATAATATCGATGACTGTTGAGAATAAACATAAGCTATGGTTATTAAAAAAACACAAGGTTGGGTATATAATTTTAGAAATTATCTCTAACTCTACATCAAAACCTGACACCACTTTAATTTTTTTCAACCCACCTCCTAAAATACCACAAAAAAAAAAAAAAATTCTATCATAAACAACCCAAGTTTTGATCAAGCAGTTACTTTTTTTTCTTTTAAACCAAAACATCGATTAAAATGATACTAGAATACAAAGTAAAATAAACAAACTTATAATTAATAAACAAGCAGATTGGTAAATATAACCAGATTTTTTATTACTTAATATAGACGAGATTTTATAAACTAAGTGGCTTAGGCCTTGCGGACCGCAAATTTCAATAAGACCTTTATCAATTAACTTGTAAAAAGTTTCATATCCGTGCCTTAAAATAAAAAATGAAATGAAATAATTGTAAATGTAATCAAAATATCATTTATTATTTAAAAACCAAATTGATTTAATTAAAAACATCATAAAATAATTACGATAAAATTTTTTATGATCTAAAACCTCAAAGTTTTTAATTTTATTAATAGGTGTTGATAAAAAATTGTTAAAACCTAGGGCAATTGCAATTGCAAAGTAACTACAGATCGTTGGTAAATTTTTAAAAAAAAATGGTATAAACTCATAATCTAAATTATTTTGGTTAACAGTTAAGATAAACACAGAATTACCCCAAAATTTAGAGCCAACCCCCACAAACGCGTCTTTCAAAAAAAAACCAGAAAAAATAGACCCTATTGCTAAAAGAAATAAAGAAAAACCCATACTATGTGACAATTCGTGTACATTTTGAACATAATACTTAAAACTCATGTTTTTTGACCAAAACGTAAGATAAAAAACCCTAAAGCTATAAAAAGCAGTTAATCCTGCTGAAAGTGTCCCAAGTCAATACAAAAAAACACCTTTAACTTTGAAAGTTGAAAAAGCTATTTCTAAAATCAAATCTTTTGAATAAAACCCTGATAGGAACGGTAACCCTGACAACGCTATAAAACCAATTAATAACGAACTATATGTATATGGAATTAAATTTACTATTTTACCATACTTACGAACGTCCTGTTCGCCTGACATACTGTGTATTACCGACCCAGCACCTAAAAATAATAAAGATTTAAAGAAAGCGTGGTTTATTAAATGAAACATACTTAAACGGTAATCAGACAAACCACACGTGAAAATCATATAACCTAATTGGCTACATGTTGAAAAAGCAATTACTTTTTTAATATCGTTTTGGGTTATAGCTGTAGTTGCTGAAAAAAAAGCCGTTAACCCACCTACAATTAGAATAATAAAGAGCGCTGTAGGGGCGAATTCAAATAATAACGAGCAACGGACAATTAAAAAAACACCTGCTGTAACTAAAGTAGCAGCGTGAATTAAAGCTGACACAGGAGTTGGGCCTTCCATAGCATCCGGTAATCAGGTATGCAAACCAATTTGGGCTGATTTACCTACAGAGCCTAAAAAAAAAAAAATACAAATACTATTTAAACATGACACCTCCCAAAAAAATAAAAAAAGGGTACTGTCTTTAAAAAAGGGAGTTAATAGGAAAATAATAGAGAAGTCTAAACTCCTAAAATAATAATACGTTAATAAAAGACCGCATAAATACCCAAAATCTCCAATACGGTTCATAACAATTGCTTTTAAGGCTGATTTGTTTGCCTGTATTCTAGTGTTTCAAAAACTTATTAGTAAGTACGAACACAACCCAATACCCTCTCAGCCTAAAAAAAGTTGTACTAAATTATCAGAAGTTACTAAAATAAACATAAAAAAGGTAAATAAAGATAAATAACCCATAAATCTTAGAATACTTAAATCTGATTCCATATAACTAATAGAATAGTAGTGTACAACTCCAGAAACAATGCTTACCATAACTAACATAGATAAAGAAAGGCTGTCAAACATGAACCCTCAATTAACCACAAATGTACCACACTCTATTCAAGTTCCTAACGTTAAGTAATGAACATCCATACAAACACAAACTTTTCAAAAACCAAAAGATCCTAAAATAAATATAATTACGTACGAGTGTGCTATTAAAAGTAATACAGCCCGCTTTCCTATGATTAAATCTAAAAACCACGCTTGACAGAAATTAAAAAACGGTATAAATATTAAAAAAACTAACATAAAATTTACCAGGGTTTGAACCTAATTTATTTGAAGATAAGAGGAGTGGGATTCGAACCCACGAAGAAATAAATCAACGGATTTACAATCCGGCACCTTTGACCACTTAGTTACCCTCTTTTAGCATACAACTTAATATATATGTACTAACCACCTCAGATGTATACAACTACAAACAACCCTAACCAAACTACATCGACAAAATGTCAATACCAAATAGCACACTCAAAACCAACATGTTGTCGTCTTGTAAAATGGTAACATATTTGTCTACCTAAACAAACAAGTAAAAAAAGACTACCCACAAACACGTGAAAACCATGAAAACCTGTTAACATAAAAAACAAAGAACCGAACACTCCATCATTCATTGAAAAAGGCGATAGAACATACTCGTGAAACTGAACTAAACAAAACAATAACCCGTACGCACAGGTGCAAATTAAACTATTTATTGTTGCTAAACGTTCACCTGCCAATATTGCGCGGTGTGCGCATGTTATAGTAACCCCCGAAGATAGTAAAATTACTGTATTTCATAACGGTAAACCCCAAGCATTTAAAGTCTCTACCCCTACAGGCGGTCAGACGCAACCAATACTAGCACTCGGTGATAAAGTACAATGAAAAAATGCTCAAAAGAAACTAAAAAAAAGCATAGCTTCAGAAGCTATAAATAAACACATTCCTAAACGAATACCCTGTTGAACTTTTTTTGTGTGGTTTCCTTCAAAAGTCGCTTCAACAGTGATATCAGAAAATCAACGAAATAGATAAAAACAGACAAAAAATAAACTTAAATAAGGGAACCCTCCTCTATAATAGTGGAAATAAGCTACAAAGTTTAACACTAAACATAATAAAGACACTGAAGTCATTATTGGTCAAGGACTTGGGTTTACCATATGAAATGGATGCTGTTCATTTTTTTTTACATTGTGGTTTCTAAGTAAAAACATTTGAGTACGAGGGATTGAACCTCGAAAATTAAAAATAAAAAAATTGATTTTTTCGGAAAATTTAATAAAATGAGCGCACGGGGACTTGAACCCCGAACAAATAGATTAAAAGTCTACTGCTCTACCATTGAGCTATACACCCAAAAAGAAATTAATTGTTGGACCTAGAACATAAAACAATTGAACCAACCATAGAAAATAATAAAATAACCGCAACCAATAGAAATAGAAAATATTTTTGGGTAAAGATAATACAAAAAATAACTGAATCTCCATTTAATAACAAAACATTTGTAAATGAATAATCTGACCCACAATTTAAAAACTTAAAAGAAAATAAGTTGACCGTCCTACCTATTTGAGTATTAAATCAAAAACTAAAATGAAAACATTTAAATAAAAAAAGTATAAATAGTATACCATTTGAAAAAGATAGCATTATATTAAACTCCGTAGCCTTATCTACGTTTAAACGGACCATCATAACTACAAACAGAAATAAAACTGTAATCGCACCGGTATATAATAAAATCAGAATAAAAGATAAAAATTCAACCTCTAATAAAAATAAAATAGCGCATGTTGATAAAACAGTAAAAGCTAAACTCAAAATAGAATATAAAGCATTAGTAGAAAAAATAACCAGCGCCGCAAAAAAAAGAACAACCCATACAAAAAATTTAAAAATAAACATCTAATAAAAATAAATCAACTATTTTTTTTTTGTTAGTTTGACAATACAAGGAAATCTATTCATACGTAATAATAACCCTCCGGAGATTTTAACCTTTAACGGGGTTTTTATAAAAACATCTAACTGAAATTTAAAGTTACTTACAAAATCATAGATTAACTCAAAATCTTCGTAAATTAACTCTAACTCTGAAATAGGTGGAAAACAGAAATAGTTAAATCTATATAGGCTTGTACTGACCGAAAAAAAAATCTTTTTAGCAATAGTTTGCTTATAAATATTTTCTGGAGAGCTCAGTAAAGGTAGATAAAAGTTAATAAAAGATTGTAAAAACAAAAAAATTTTTTTTTTTAAAACACTAATTTTTAAAACAATGTATTGCCCTGATTTTTTCTTTTTAAACGAAGCGCCTTCCAAAATTAAATTTATTATCAAATAAAACAATAGTAGATTTTTTTTATATTGCTTTAAATTAAGAATAAAATAAAATAAAAATGACTGGAATTTAGGGTAATTTGTTAAATACTGGATAGATAGTTTTGAAATTAAAATTGAATTTATTTTAAATTTTCAATAATTTTCTAAAAGCCCCATATTTAATACTTTGATTTCTCTATTATAAGTGATACAGAAGGTAGTATAACGTTGAATAGAAACGACGGGAAAATACCTAGAAATACAGTTATAAAAATTAACGGCCCCGTTATTGCCATCTCACGGTGCGTAAGATCTGAATATACTGAAATATACCTTAAATTTAGGTTACAAAAAACTAGCCTATTTAAAAAAAAAATTGAATACAAAACGGATAAAATCACACCTGTTACTGAAAGTAACGCAACAAAAAAATTTCTATCTATTAAACCTACAAACACAACAATTTCACCAACAAAGTTACAAGTACCTGGTAAACCGGTATTTGCTAAACATAAGATAAACATTTGCGTTGAAAATAAAGGCATAACTTGTATAAGCCCACCGTAATAAAATAATAAACGAGTATTATACTTGTCGTAAAGCACACCAACTAAAAAAAATAAACCTGACGAAACAATTCCATGTGCAACCATTAAAAAAACTGCACCAGAAACACCTTGAATATTACCTGAAAACAAACCTAAAACAACTAAGTTCATATGAGCAACTGATGAATAAGCAATTATTCTTTTTAAATCCACTTGTCTAATCGTAGTTAACGACCCGTAAATAATACTAACTAACGCAAAAGTATCTACTAGAGGTAAATAGAATACAGTAACTTCAGAAAAAATTGGCAATAATATTCGTATAAAACCGTAACCACCGAGCTTTAAAAGTAACCCTGCCAATATAACCGATCCTGAGGTAGGGGCCTCAACGTGGGCTTCAGGTAATCACGTATGAAACGGGATCATAGGTATTTTTACTGAAAACGAAAAAAATAAAAATAATCACAAAACAACCTGTTTATTATAATCAATATAAATTTTAGATAAAAGACTAAAGCTTGTAGTACCTGTATCGTAATATAAAATTAACAAAGAAAAAAATAAAAATAACGAACCGAATAACGTATATATAAAAAATAAAAAAGAGGCTCGTACCCGGCGTTGTCTAGAACCCCAAACACCAATAATAAAAAACATAGGTATTAAAATACTTTCAAAAAAAATAAAAAAAGATACAATATCCAATGCCGAAAAAGATAAAATTAAAAAAATTTCTAATAAAATAAAATAAAAACAGTAGTCGGAAATTAATTTAAAGCCTTTTTTTCAACTCATTAGTATACAAAGTGGGATTAAAAGGGCTGTTAAAATAATAAAAAAAACTGAAATCCCATCAACACCAAAGCTAAAATTATATGTAAACGCTTGTATTAATTTAATATTAAATGCCCCTGTAGATATAAACTGGTAAGAAGGGTTCGTGCGATCAAACATAACCCATATATTTAAACAAAAAAAAAAACAAGACATAGATAGCATAAACGTAAACTTTTGAATCAGGTTTTGACAGACACCATTTAAATTAAAGGCTACAATCGTAATTAAGGTAATAATTAAAATTAAAAGAATATTTCATAATAACACTTTATTCGTTGGCCTATATTTTAAAAAAAGTTTTATTTAAAATTAAAAAAATCGAAACGTTTTTATTTATTTATAAAGTTTGCGCTGGGATATTAAAAAAAAAGTTTTATTTAGTTAAAAAATCGAAAACATTAGTTTTATCTTTTTTTACCGATAAATTTTTAAACTAATGTCTTATTAAAAACGACTACGGCTGACTTTAAAAAAACATTGAAAACATTTTGGTTGATTTTATTTGTAATTACAAACCCTTTTAAAATATTAGTAATGTTTGCGTAACTAATTAAAAATACTTTAAAATCAACAACTTGTTTTAAACTTAACTTATCCAAATAACCTTTCATTCCTGAATATACCATAAGAATTTGGACGTTGGTCGCTATAGGTGAACCTTGGTTTTGTTTTAAAAGCTCAATTAAACGAACACCCCTAAACAGTATATAACGTGTAGAAGCATCTAACTCTGAAGCAAAGGCAGCAAAAGATTCGACTTCACGGTACTGTGCTAACTCTAATTTCAAAGTTCCAGCAATCTCTTTCATTGCTTTTACTTGCGCGGCTGAACCAACGCGACTAACCGATAAACCCACGTTGATAGCAGGTCTAATACCTTCATTAAATAATTTACTCTCTAAAAAAATTTGACCATCAGTAATACTAATTACATTTGTTGGTACATAAGCCGATACATCGCCCGCTTGTGTTTCAACAATAGGTAAGGCAGTCAACGAACCACTTCCATAACTTGGTGACAGTTTGGCTGCCCTTTCTAATAATCGAGAATGTAAATAAAAAACATCCCCTGGGTATGCTTCTCGACCCGGTGGTCGTCGTAATAATAAAGACATTTGACGATAAGCCACTGCTTGCTTACTTAAATCATCATAAATAATTAACGAATGGCAGTTATTCTCACTTAATCATTCCCCAATTGCACAACCGGAATAAGGTGCTAGAAACTGTAAAGTTGCTGGTTCAGAAGACGTTGCTGACACTATAATAACATTTTTCATAGCCCCAACCCTCTTAAAAAAGGTAACCATTTGTGCTATTGTTGATTTTTTTTGCCCTACTGCCACATAAATACAATAAAGGTGACCATTTTTTTTTTGGTTTAAAATAGTGTCGATTGCAATTGTTGTTTTACCTGTTTGACGATCTCCAATAATTAATTCACGTTGACCACAACCCACAGGAGTAATAGCATCAATAGCATTAATTCCCGTTTGCATTGGTTCCCTAACTGGGTTCCTTGGTATTACCCCCACTGCCTTAGTATCTATTTTACGAGTTAAAGGGCTATTAATTTTTTGGCCACCATCAATTGTGTTTCCTAAAGCATCTACCACACGCCCAAACAATTTAAGGCTCAACGGTACGTTCATAAGAAACCAAGATCTGTATACATAATCGCCTTGCTTTATTTTAGTGTCATTACCGAAAATAACAACACTTACAGTTCTATGTTCTAAACTTAAAACCATGCCTTTAACTTTTCACTTACCTAACTTTACCATCTCTCCCGAGATAACACCTTTTAACCCGTTTACCTTCGCTACCCCATCTTTCACCGAAATTACTTCACCTTTTACTAACAAAACCCGACTTTTACTCTTAAATAGAATGGCTTTTAATTTTTTTCTAAAGCCCACCAACTAAAACCAGAATTGAACTGATTACCGTAAAAAAAGAAAAAATAATTTTTAGTTTCACAAAAAAAAAATCGAAGGACATGAAGGTAAACTTAACCCCATTTTTTTTATTTTTTTTCAAAATCCTTTTTTTTAATCAACCTTAGCTTAATATTAATTACTCTTAAAAAAAACCACTTTAAAACCAAATATTAGACGTAATTTCATTTAAAAAATAAACTAAAACCTAACGGAAAGCGTAGATATGAAATTAAAATTAGAGCTTATACGTGGTAGCTGTGTAATATTTAACCCCTCCACTGAAAACAATACGCAAGGATAAAAAAATACCATACTAAGTGTTATAGGTAAGAAAATCTTTCAACCTATGTACATTAATTGATCGAACCTAAACCTTGGTAAATTAGCTCTAATAAAAACAAATAAAAAACATAAAAAAGAAATTTTAAAACCTAAAAAAAAATCGTATAAAATAGTGATAAGAGATAAATTAGAATTAAATAAGGTCAGTATTCAAAAATCACCACCACCTAAAAAAAAAATGACGAATGTTGTTGTCATAATTAAAATATTTGAATACTCTCCTAAAAAAAAAGCAGCAAATATAAATGCGGAAAACTCGACATTGTAACCTGCCACCAACTCTGCTTCTGCTTCTGGTAAATCAAATGGAACTCTATTTGTTTCAGCAAGTATGGAAATAAAATAAATAATGGCTAATGGAAATAATGGGAATATGAACCATGTTGTTATTATTTGCTTATAAACAATTTCGGCTAAACTTAACGAACCTGATAATAAAATTACTGGGATTAAAATTAAACTAATAGATACTTCGTAAGAAATCATTTGTGATACGGATCGTAAAGACCCTAAAAGCGCATATTTAGAGTTACTTGCCCAACCTGCCAATAAAATACCATATACACTTAAAGATGAAATAACAAGAATATACAATAAACTAGAGTTAAGAACAAAAATAGGATTAAAAGGGTTAAAAGGTATTGCTAACCAACCTAAAAAACTTAAAAATAAAGTTAAGCTTGAGCTAAAAATAAACAAAAACTTATTTGCCTTGTTAGGTATCAAAATTTCTTTAACCATTAATTTTAAACCGTCAGTAAATGGTTGAAAAAAACCCCATAAGCCAACAACATTTGGTCCCTTTCGTCGTTGTATTGAAGCCATAGCCTTTCTTTCCGCGAGTGTGAAAAAAGCAATAGTTACTAATAAAGGCATTAAAGTTAATAAGGTATAAACAATAAAATCTAAATAACCTAAATAATGTTCGTTTTTAAATAAAAAAATATTTTTTATGTTAATCATTTTAAAAATTAGAAACGACAGGATTCGAACCTGCGGTACTTTAATACATTAGCTTAGCAAGCTAGAACCTTAAACCACTCAGCCACATTCCCTAATCCAACCAATTAAAACGTTTTTTTAAACCAACAATTTTCTTATTTTCAAATTGAATTTTTTTTGAATAAACTCAAAAAAAAAAATTACTTGTATCGAAATGTAAATAAATAATTTTTTTTGAATAAACATAAAAGCCACTAGAAACTAAATTATTTAAGTAAAGTAAAAAGTTTCATTTTTTATAAATTAAAGATGCTTTCATTTTTTATAAATTAAATGTATTTTTTTTTGTTTTTGTTTATAACGAAACACGTTTTTACAAATCAAAAAAATACCTTTTTTATAGTTAAATTTATTGGAAAGAAAGAAAAAAAAACCAATAAAAATAAAAGAAATTAAAATTAAAAAATCAAAAGATTAAATAATAAACCGTGCACAAGAAAAAATTTTATAAAAACGCGTTTTTTCACTGTGGAATTTAAGTTTAAATTTTATTTCTTTACTTAGACCGCCGTAAATCCTTGTACCTAAATACTTATACTGACGATTAAATAACAAAACCTTATTTACAAAAAATTTATTGAACGACCCGTCAACCCTAATAGTTCAATACTTAACACCTACAATGAGACCTAAATAAATTGTTCGTTTTTTTACCTTTTTTCGGTTTTTAAAGTGGCTAATAGACATAAATATCCAATCACCTGAGCGAGCTTTTGAAGATTTGCCCGCAACTTTAATACATTTAGATCACTTTGCACCTGAATTATCAACAACCTTTAAAAGGGTACCTTTTATAATCATTGCCTAAAAGTGGGTTCGAACCACCAACACAAAGATTTTCAATCTTTTGCTCTACCAATTGGAGCTACTCAAGCAAATAATGTCTCTAGCAACAGTAACAACCTTTATCGGTAACCTAAGGCTTGCTGTTTTTAAAGCGTTTTTTGCTAAGCGAGTATCATTAACCCCATTAATCTCTAAAATAACAGTACCCTTCTTTACAACAACAACCCAAGATTTAACTTGACCACAACCTTTACCCATACGACTAAGTAATGGTTTTTTTGTTATAGGAAGACTAAAAAAAACCCTTATAAATATTTTACCTACGCGTTTTGTTTCCCTTGAAATAACTCTCCTACTAGCCTCTAACTGTTTAGCAGTCAAAACACCGCCCGTTGTAGACTTTAGCCCATAAAAACCATATTCAACCTTATTCCATTTTTTACTTATTAATAAAGAAATTTTTATTTTATGTCGTTTTTTTTGTAAAACCATCTGATTGCACTAGCCAAACTTTAATTGAAATGATACCGAATTTCGTATAAGACGGTACACAGATATAACTTAGTGAGTGTCCGAAACTCTGAAGCTTTACAATACCAAATTTATAATGGTACTTACTTTTTCGCATTTTACCACCCAATTTACCTGTAACTCTGACTTGAAACCCAGCCAAAACTAAAATTTTTGAAAAAATAACTTTTTCAATAAAACTTGAAAAAATTGCCAAACTTTTTCTATGTTGTTTATTTTTTGCTACTACCTTCGATAAATAATGTCCTATAAGTTGACTACTACGGTAAACACAGGCTAAGAATACAGTAAAAAACTGGAACCTGAAAACTGGTTTTATAAACCTCTTACCAAATATTGGGACCCTTGTAAACCCTTTATTTAAAAAAACGTTATTAATTTTTAAACTTATTTCTTTTTTTGAAAAAATATAAATGACATTTTCTAACGTTTTAGTAAATAATGACGTCTTTATAAAACCATTAATTTTCCTTAAAAAGATAAACCTACTAAAAAAAAAATTAATATTTATTATTTTTAAATTAAAAATTTTAAAAATCTTAAAAAAAATAAAAAAAAA
>Ga0115005_10004018_pt1 | contig 11747 bp, 3 predicted proteins | sample ArcOceMetagenome_FD_87163 | JGI IMG/M metagenome (GOLD analysis project Ga0115005, IMG submission 87163) | Marine eukaryotic phytoplankton communities from Arctic Ocean - Arctic Ocean - Greenland ARC118M Metagenome | ecosystem: Environmental > Aquatic > Marine > Oceanic | place: Arctic Ocean...
ATAAAAATCATTTTTTTAACGGCTTTCATAATGAAACAGTTAGCAGATTAATAATGCATTGTTTTTTTACTTTTTTACATATTCGTGTAGGAAAAGTTAACTTTTTTTATCAAAAAAATGAGGGACTCTCTCACTTCATGCAATAGTTTAGTGTATAATAATTCAATATTTAACGATTATTCTTGTCGAATTGAAGCTACAATATTCTACTATAAATCATTTGGAATATTTAGAGATTAAAAAGTTGAAAGGCATTTCAGAAAAGCTGTTTGTTTGAAAATGATGCGTTTTAATTCTTATTTATTTAATATGCTAGCGTTGGCTTTATTTCAATTTATTAGAGAAAAAATCAAATAAAGTTTCCAAATGAAGCGTGTGTATAGCACAAACTACAATACTTCGTTGAGCTGGATTTTCTAAGCACTACTTTTTTTCAATAATAAGAGCGGGTATACCAAGAGCTCTGTACAATGTATTATAAGCATGCATTTCTGTATTAATAATTGCATTGCGTTCATTTTTATATACTTGCCAATCCTTCATTAAATCATTAAAACGTTTTGTAGCGCCTTCCGTAATCTTTGGTTCTGCTTGGTCCACATAACTTTTTAGCTGTATAAGTTGTGCATTTAGTTTATTATTAAAATTAATAACATCTTGAAACGTTTTTTGTTGCGCCTGAATTAAGTTTTCTTCCCAACGATTAATTCGCTTGGATAAAGCGGCTCCTTTTTCTATCAAAGCACTTGTATCCTCATTGTTTTTTAAGAGTTTGGCATGCGTATTCAGTTGCGTTTTGGTCGATCGCATTTGGTTTACAGATGCATGCATGTCTCGTATCGTGTGTTCAATCATTACGAGCATTTTTTGTTGTGTGATAAAATCTTGCGAATTTGAGTTTATTGCAGGATTTGGAAGAATCGTGACCACTGTTTCAACCGTATCTTTTTCTAATGTTAAACGCAAGGTATAAGCACCAGGAGCTACGCGAGAGCCAGAAAGTCCACCAAAAATAAAAACTTTATCGATCGAGGGCAATGCTGCTCTCTCAAAATCCCAAGTAAAGCGATTATACCCTTTTTTTGAAGGTAAAATTTGTGGTTTCGAAGGCCCTCCTGGCCACGATTTAAAACCTTCTTGTTTTTTATTTGTGAAGGTTCTTATTACTTTTGAATTTTGTAAAATCGCTACTTTTAAATCTAAAGAATCTGCTAACTTATCTAGGTAATAATCGAAAGTTACACCAGTTTTTGGGTTTTCACCTTGTTCATTCGCTTTAGAACTGCCTCCAAAAATGCGGTAGGTTGCTTTGGGTTTAAATAGTTCAATCACTTTGTTGTTAGCACGCATATTTTGAAGTACACTTAAATCATCTATAATCCAGAATCCTCGGCCTGATGTTGCAGCGACCAAATCATTATCTTGCAGCGCTAAATCATTAATAGCAACCACAGGTAAATTTAATTTTAAACGTTGCCAATGTGCACCATCGTCATTTGAAACACACAATCCAGTTTCTGTGCCTGCATACAAGAGTCCTGCTCTTTTTTTATCTGCTCTCACAACTCTTACAAATCCATTTGGATCCTCTAAACCATTTACAATTTTAGTCCAAGTTTGACCGTAATTGTTTGTTTTAAAGACATAAGAATTTAAATCCATAGATTTGTATCGCATGACCACTACATACGCTTTTGCAGGGTTGTGCGGAGAGATGTCAATACTATTTATAATTCCATCTTTAATTCCTTTAGGGGTAATATTTTTCCAAGTTTCACCACCATTTTTTGTAATATGTAGTAAACCGTCGTCACTTCCGGCATATAAAACACCTTCTTCATGTTCCGATTCTATGAGAGCGGTAAGTGTGTTGTAATTTTCACCACCTGCAGCTTCATTGGTATAAGGGCCTCCACCTGCACCATGTTTATCTATTTCATTTTTTGTAAGATCTGGACTTATTATGGTCCAGTTTATTCCTTCATCTGAAGTTTTAAAAACAACATTACCACCATGATATATGGTAGTTCTATTGTGCGGTGAGGTGATAATAGGTGCATTCCAATTGTAACGATATTTCGCGTCTTTTGGTGCAATACTTAATCCTAGTTCTGGATATTCTTTTATTGATTTTTTTTCTCGAGACTTTTTTGTCCATTTGCTAATATTCCCTTGGTAGGTGCCACCATAAATAGTTTCTGGATTGTTTGGGTCAAAAGCAATAAATGCACTTTCACCACCTGCCACAGAATACCAGTCTTTCCAATCGATTCCTTGATCGTTTGTGCGGCTTGCAATGGCAATTGCAGAATTGTCTTGTTGCCCACCATACACATGATACGGCACTAAATTATCGGTTATAACACGGTAAAATTGAGCTGTCGGTTGGTTTTGTTGTGAACTCCAACTTTTACCTCCATTAAAGGAAATATTAACACCTCCATCATTCGCGTTAATTAGATTGGTATTATCGTTTGGATTAATCCATAAATGATGATTGTCTCCGTGAGGAACCGCAATTTTAGAAAAGTTTTTACCGCCATCAATAGATTTCATTACCGGTGCATTTAAAACATAAACTACGTTTTCATTTTGAGGATCTGCAAAAATCTCCATATAATACCAAGACCGTGCGATATGTACACGATTTTTATTTACTTGTTTCCATGTTTTTCCGGCATTGTCAGAGCGATATACACCTCCTTTTTCACCTTTAGCTTCAAGTACTGCGAACACACGTTCTGAATTTGCTCGAGATACAGAAATGCCTGATTTACCAAAAGATTTGGGCAATCCTTCTGTCATTTTTTTCCAAGTATCACCGCCATCAGTAGACTTGTGTAATCCGGAATCAGCTCCACCAGATTCCATAAACCAAGGGTACCGGCGATGTTGCCACATGGCCGCATATAAAATACGAGGATTGTTCATATCTATAGATACGGATGAGGCTCCTGTGGTATTATTTACAGATAAGATGTGTTCCCAAGTAGTACCGCCATCTGCGGTTCTATAAATTCCGCGTTCTTTTGATGGAGCATATTGCGCTCCTTGCGCCGCAACATAAATAACATTAGGGTTTGTGGGATGTATGATAACATCAGAAATATGACGCGTTTTTTCTAGTCCGATATGCGCCCACGTTTTTCCGGCATCCATCGATTTGTATACACCATCTCCCATCGAAGTCATAACACCACGTGCAGCATGTTCTCCCATACCAACCACTACGATGTTGGTATCACTTTCAGAGACGGCAATCGCACCAACAGAGCCTGTTTTAAAAAAATTATCAGAGCTGTTTTTCCATGTGATACCAGCATCAGTAGTTTTAAAAACACCACCACCTGTTGCGCCCATATAATACGTATGGGGTTGGCCCGTGACTCCCGTAGAAGTTACACTTCGACCTCCTCTAAACGGTCCAATATTTCGCCATTTTAATCCGTGAAATAAAGAGTCTGTGAGTATTATAGCAGATTTTGAAGATTTATTTTTTCTTTTTTGGGCATTCCCATTTATGGGCAGCATAAATGTGCAAATAAATAAGACTTTTAATAATCTCATGTTGTTCTTTTTAATTGTGAATATGGCTACATAATTTATCATTGCTCAATATTTGTAAATTAATCGAGGACAGCAGTTTCAGATCTCTTTTTTTAAAGGAGATGAAACATTACATTTAGTGAAAATTGAATGCACTATATATAATGCTTTTTGATTCTCTAAATAGGCGAGCACTTCGAAGTAACTTTCGTGTCTTTCGGGTATCGTTAGTTATTCAATTTTTAAAAGTTTATCAATTTTTGGTCTCCAAAATTCCACCAGTTTTTGAGGGGCTAAATCCGTGCTGTAAAGCGCATTTTGCATACGTCTTAATTCGATATTTATATTATTTCCAATTTTTTCTAAATCAGAAAAAGAGCTTTCATCATCATATTTGATCTTATCAATTTCTTTATTAAACTTTCGAGCATACGTTTCATATATATCAAAACTTAATTTTTGAAGTTCCATGTTTGCTTTAAAATTTAAAGTATCTTTTATCCAAGATTTATCTTTGTCAAATACGGCTTTTACTTCTGCATCTTTTAAATTTTTGGACTTTAAGTACAGTGCATGATGCCACCATATTTTAGATTTTGAATTCTTGTTGCTGTCTCCTTGAAAGTCAGACGGCTTTAATGTTATGTTTTTCTCCCAAAAAATAACATGTTTAGAAAATAGATACTGTTTTATATCTGCTTGTGAATTCCAGTATACAACTCCAACAATTGCAATTAATGATATTATAAATAGACGTTTTTTCTGTTTTTTCATAGATATGTATAAGGGTATTATATACCAATTTTTAAATTCAATTAAGCACTAAATTAAGCAATACAAACCGAATAGAAAGGCGTTATGTAGTTTTTTAAGTAGGTGACTAAAACGAAATTCATTTTATAAAAAAATGGCAGTTATGCAGCGCTTTTTGTTTTAGTTGATTTTTTATCCTCGCGGACTTTATGTAATAGAGGTTCTTGTTATTTAATAGCTTTAAAAGCTAAATTTAAAGCAACAAAAAACGCATTTTTTGCACCAATAGAAGCATTAAAAAAACTCCTAATTTGTAAGCGTATTAGTTGCTGCACAATTGGCACAGTCACAAGAAACAATTCCCGCTTCAGGATTTGAAACTACTGGATTTGGTGGCTTTATCAGGTAGACCTTTGCCAAGTATTGTATTCGACGAGCATATCAACTATTGGTGCTGTATCGCGAGGCGTGTAGCAGGCGTTTGAATTTCAGACACTGAGCAACCCAGTCCTTGCAACTGTAAAATTATCCACGGTTACCTATTCAAATCTCACCAAAAACTTTATCACATTTAAAATTAGGTATACTGCTATCAATAATTTGTGAAACACACTTTTTGATGCACATGGTAAAGCCTTGTAAGCCTTTTGATAGCTTCTTTAGAGGTGGTTTTGGGCTTTGTTCACTTTCGTAATTACTACTGGAGTTCTGCGGAGTACGATAACAATTTCGTGTGGGTACAGTTCGGGCTTTTTAACGATTTATCAATTTAATTATTTAATGTAATGCTGCGTACGCGGTCGGTTTTAAAAAATACAAAACCAATACTACTGTCATAAAGTAGTATTGGTTTTTTAGAACCTAAAGTGGCTGCACTGCTGTACATCAGGCATTTGTTTCAGAGTTCTTGCGATACGGGTTGCAAGCGGTATCGTTTTCAAAAACATGTATGCAGCTCAAAAACATTTAAGCTAAAGTAGATGGTAAGATTAACGTTCGTCTGCTTTAAATGCGCCACGCATGTGCAAAATCCATTGTGCTTCATTTAGCGGTGAAACTCCTTTATAACTTCTAATCTTTTCTGCGGTAGTGGTGGTTTTTTGATAGCCATCGAGCTTTAGTTTTAGGCGTCCTTTTCCAGAGGTAGTGGCATTAAATTTTATGGCATAATTCATTGCAGCAGCAACAGATACGCTTCCGCGCATCACAAAAAAATTCTCCTCAAAAACGGGCGCAGCGATGGTTGCCTGCATTTGATTTAAATCACTAGAAATAGGTCCTAATAAATCTTGATTCGCTTTAATTTCAAAAGCATACATGGGTTCTAAAAGTGTAGTCCCAGCATTTTCTATTCCTCTAAGCACCCCCATCGGTGTTGCCAATAAAAAATCTCCAGGATTTGAGTGCACCGTATGTTCAGAACCTTCGATAAGTGTAATGCATATATCGGTAACTTCATACCCGTGAATGCCCTGTTTTAAAGCCCAAGGAATGGCGCGTTTAACCTCATTCAGGTATTTAGTGCTAATATCAGTTGTGCGTACGTTCGATTTAAATGAAACGCCACTTCCCAAAGGTGCCGGTGCTATTAAGAAGGTCATAATTGCCCAACATGGCTTTGGCATCCAATACCGCACATAGCCTTCTGCAGCTTTGGTAGGTGTTTCTTTATAAATTACCTTGGGCTTGTGAAAGCTTGCTTCAATGCCCCATCGTTGACTTAAATTTTCTTTAAGTACTTCTGTTTGAATGGGACCTAAAATTTTTAAGTGAAACTCTTTTTCTTCTTTAAACCATTTGAAATCTAATATAGGGTCTTCAATATTGAGAATTTCTAAAGCTGCTCCTAATTTTTGATATTCTTGCATATTGGCGGCAATTACTTGCACGTCTAGCACCGCCTCACTAATTTTAGCATAGTGATCTTTCAAGTTTTCAGTGCCCAAAATATCTCCAGGAAGTATCATTTCTGACGTGGTAATCACTCCAATTTCTCCGGGATGTAATGTTTTAATTTGGACTAAATTGCCAAGATGTCGTTTAAAAATTTGATTAATTTTAATGTTTTTATCGAGCTGTTGCGATCGAATAAAGTCTTTGCTTTTTAACGGGCTTCCATAAGATTTTATAGCAGCTAATCTTCCTTTTCTTTCGTCAAATGTTACTTTAAAAACTTTTGCAGCTGCCGTTGGAAAGCTGTTTTTTGGTGCGGGTATTAATGCTACAATGTTGTCTAATAAGGCTTCGATGCCCAAGCCTAATTTTGCGCTTCCAAAGAGTACCCCATAAAGCGCTCTTGCTTTTATTTGTTGTTTTCCTTTCTCTAAAATAGTTGCTAAATCGCTGGTGTCTTCTTCGAGATATTGCGCCAGAAAAGAACGGTCACAGTCGGCCAGATTTTCGAGAGAGCTGTCTAGTATTTTAGACGTTATATGCGCATTACAATTTATAAAAGGCACCAATTTAGGGCTGTCTGGAAGTGAAATATCTGGATAATTCAGGGCGAAAAGCTTTGCACCCAAGTCTTTTTGAAAATCTAAAAAAACGGCATCGATCAAGACGCCAGCGCGGTCTATTTTATTAAAAAAAATAAGGACCGGTAGTTTGCGTTCTGTCAAACTTTCCCAGAGGTTTAGTGTATGTGCTTGCACGCCTTCCTTTGCAGAAACTACCAGTATTACCGCGTCTAATATAGAAAGAGATCGATCTACCTCCGCAGAAAAATCGATATGTCCGGGAGTATCTACGAGTTGAAACAAACGCTGTTTCCAGGTGAAATGAACAGCAGCGGATTTTATAGAGATTCCTCTACTTTTCTCCATGGTTAATCCGTCTGTAATTGCCGAACCTTTATCTACACTTCCCAATGCTGTTGTGCTTCCTGAATGATGCAGTAGTGCCTCGGTAATTGAAGTTTTTCCGGCATCTACGTGGGCTAAAATACCGATGGTTGTTACTTTTTTAGGAGAGGACATGTTTTCTGAAGCTGTTTGTTTTTAAAGATTTTGTTGTTTTTGCGTTGGCTTTTAATGGATGTATCTTGTGCAGGGTAGCCCGCATTTTTATGCTTTAGAAAGTTGTATTTTAAAGCGCTAAAGTTAATAAATAAATGACAGATAGCAAGCCGGCAAGTAGCAAGCGCTTTTAGCAATGTAATTGTTTGAGGACTAGTACGTCATTTTACATTTTGTTGCAATTGCCTTTTTTTGTGTTTCATTTAAAAGAAGAAAAGGGAAAGGACGCTTCTGCTAAGCGTCTATATTCTTTATACCTTTGGGTCTTCAAAGTACAAAAGCATTCCGTAGTATGAAAATAACCAATGCCTATCAAAATAATCTGAAGAACATCGATGTCAGTATTCCTGAAAATCGTTTGATTGTGGTTACTGGGCTGTCGGGTTCAGGGAAATCTTCCTTGGCTATGGGGGTAATTGCAAATGAAGGGTATCGCTATTTTCTAGAAAGTTTGCCTGCTTACAAGCAACAAAACGGACATATGATTCCGACAGCGGAGGTAGCTGATATCCAAAATTTACCACCTGTTATTAAGGTCGAGCAGACGAAACGTTTCCAGGCCATCAATACTACTTTTGGTACGCTTTCTGATGTAACAGCGGTGTTTAGAATCCTATTTGCGCGGTATTCTGCAGCTACCATCATGAGCAAGTCTTTATTCTCTTTTAATCATCCAAAAGGCGCTTGTGAGGTATGTCGTGGAATTGGAGAAGCGGAAGATATCGATCTAGATAAACTAATAGGGAATCCAAACAAAACCTTACGGGAAGGCGCTATTACGACCACCTTGCCAAATGGTTATATTGTGTATTCTCAGGTGACTGTAGCTGAATTAAATAAGGTGTGCAAAGCTCACAATTTTAATGTAGATATTCCATGGGCAGCGCTTTCAGCGGAACAAAAAGAGGTGGTCTTAAATGGAAGCAATCGACTCAAAGTATTCTACGGAAAACACGGTTTGGAATCTCGATTAAGGTGGCAAGGTATTAAGGCCAAACCTCGTGAAGAAGGATATTACAAAGGCATGCTTCCTATTATGCAAGACATTTTAAAGCGCGATAGAAATCCGAACATCCTAAAATTTTCTAGTGCTAAAATTTGCCCAAGTTGCCAAGGCGGCCGCATTAAAAAGGAGCAGCTGACGCACCAATGGAAGGGTTTGAATTTTAAAGGGTGGATGGAGTTGTCTTTAAACGATTTATATGAACAGTTGGAGCAACTAGAATTGAATGCAGGAGAACAGCGACTCATCCATAAAATTTCTAGCCAATTGTTAGATTTTATAAGACTTGGAATGGGGCATTATCAGCTGAGCACTCGAAGCACATCTATTTCTTCTGGAGATGGACAACGCATCAAACTCATACGTCAAGTGAACAGCAATCTGCAAGGTATTTTATATGTGTTTGACGAGCCCTCCATTGGCCTGTCTGCGAATTACCAAAGTTATTTGCGCCATATTTTAAAACGCTTGATTAAGCGAGGGAACACCGTACTTGTTGTGGAGCACGATTTGGAGTTTATACAAGCAGCAGATTGGATTGTAGAATTAGGACCGGGAGCTGGAAGGCACGGAGGCGAAGTTGTTTTTAACGGAGCTATTTCAGACTTTTTAAAGGATAAAAATTTAAAGAGTCCTACTTTATCAGCCATTAAAACGGCGAATGCCCAAGTGATTTCTACATCTAAAAACAAGACTAAAAAAGGACGGGATGATGACTTTCTGCCAAAGGCAAAACAGCTTTCGGTAGTCAGCCGAAAAACGCCAGCCTTGCGAGAGCGCATGATACGTTATTGTGAACAGGAGCGCATAAACTTTATAACTGTAACCGATCAACCCATTGGTAAAACTCCGCGAAGTAATCCAGCAACATATACCGGTTTAGCGGATAAGATTCGTGATTTATTAGCGAAAACACCGGAAGCAAAATCATTAAAACTTGGTAAAGGTGCCTTTTCATTTAATACTAAAAATGGCCGATGTGGGGCGTGTGAAGGAGCAGGCGTAATTACCTTGTCGATGAGTGTAATGGGGAATATCAATCAGGTTTGTCCTACTTGTAATGGGAAGCGTTTTAAGACGGAGGTGTTGCGCGTGCATTATAAAAGTAAAAACATTGCCACTATTTATAACTTGAGTATTGAAGCCGCCTCTGACTTTTTTTCTGAGGAAAAAAAGATCACTGAAACTTTGAATTTAATGCTTCAATTGGGCTTGGGTTATATCAAGCTCGGGCAGCCTTCAAACACTTTATCAGGTGGAGAAGCACAACGGATTAAACTCACCAAGCATTTCGCTAAGAAATCCAAACAAACACTTTTGGTATTGGAAGAACCCAGTATTGGATTGCATCAAGAAAATGTAGGGCAGTTGTTAACTGCCCTAAATCAACTAAAGCAGGAAACGGCAGGAATACTTTGCTTTGAAAACCATCCGCTTTTTCAATCGGAATGTGATTTTTGGGTGGATAATTCGCTGGAGGTTCTATCGATAGATATAAAAGAAGAAGTGCCGCAGCAAAAGGATTTTATTGCGATTCGAGGCGCACGAACACACCTTCTTAAAGATGTAGATGTAGACTTTCCCAAGCAGCAATTATCGGTGGTGACCGGAGTCTCAGGTTCTGGTAAATCTACCTTGTTAATTGACACTTTACATGGTTATGGGTTGCAAGAAATGACCAAGCAGTTTTCTACGTATCAGCAGTCGAGAGTAGGTGTGAATTTTCAGTTTGAAGTGGATACTATCGAAGGACTCACACCTACTATTTGCATCACACGCAAACAAAAAAACGATTCGCAACGTTCAGATATTTCCATACAAACAGGGATGGATAAGATGTTGCGTTTTGCTTTTTCTAGAAAGGCGCAATATGAAGGAGAAGAGCTATCAGCGAGCCATTTTTCTAACAACCATGCGTTAGGAAAATGTGCAGTTTGTGAAGGTTTAGGGCAAGAATTACTTCCGGACTTTAAGAAACTAGTCTTGGATTCAGATAAAAGTATTTCCAGTGGTTTATTTGCACATAACAAAGCCATTGGTTATTATGGGGATCCTGCAGGAAAGCACATGGCTATTTTAAAGCGCGTAGGAATTGAAAATGGATTTAGCTTGGAAACACCATTTAAAGCGCTCACATCAAAACAACAAGCAGTTTTATTGCAGGGTACAGGAGACACTTTTTGGGAAACGGATTGGTTGTATCAAACCAAAACTCGAGCAGGCACACAAGCCCTAAGGATGCCATGGGAAGGATTCTACAAATACCTGCAAGATGAATATTTTAAAACACGAAAAAATAAAAACATTGGTCATCTTACAGCGCTTTTTACGCATCAAGAATGCAGCTATTGCCAGGGTAGTGGATTGAAGCCTGAGCGCTTAGCGTTTTTAATAGCGAACAAATCGATACATGCTGTTAAAGCAATGGATTTCAAGAACTTAGGTGCGTGGCTTGCTGAAAATGCGAGCCTCACTAAAAATATCGATGGAAAATTGCTTTCTAAAATCGCTCCACACCTTCACAACATCATAACGAGCGCAAAGGAATTGCATATTGATTATTTGCAACTCAACCGAAAATTACCCACACTTTCTGGAGGAGAAAATCAACGTATTGCTTTGATAAAGCAGTTGAACAGTCCGCTAAAAGGTATCACCTATATATTAGATGAACCTTCAGCAGGTTTATCTCAGGAGAACATTCCAGACCTGATTCGCATCCTGAAAAAGCTCAGAGATAAAGGAAATACCGTGCTTGTGATTGAACACGACAAATCGATTATTCATGCGGCCGATCATCTTGTACAGATGGGTCCCAAAGCTGGGGAATTGGGGGGTTGTATTACGTATCAAGGCAGTGTAGAAAGTTTGTTGAAACAAGCTGATTGTCATCCTTTTTTGAAGGCTCCTAGCAAAGCAGTGCAACTCAAAACTGGAATTAACCACATAAACATCAGAAAGCTAGCCAAACATACTCTAAAGAAAGAAGCATTAGCGTTGCCTATTGGAGGCATTACGGCACTCACAGGAAAATCGGGTATTGGTAAAACCACCTTGGTCAAAGACATTCTGATTCCGAGTATTGAAACAAAATCCCCTGTAAATTGCGGTGAGATTGATTTTCCTAAAACATATGCGGGTGCAACTTATTTTGAAGCTAAAAAATTAAGAACCTACGCGCGTACTTTATTGGTGTCTTATTTAGATTTGCTCAAAGAGATTTGTAAAGTATTTGCCAGTGAAACCAATGGTAATTCGAAAGACTTCTCTTATAAAACTAAAAAAAGTCAGTGCTTAAATTGTAACGGCAAGGGGGTTGTTGAAACGAGTTTAGATATTACTGCCAATGCTATTGAAACCTGTGAAGACTGTAAAGGGCAACGCTATCAAAAACAGGTGCTTGCGCATTCCGTGCAAACGAAAAATATTGC
>Ga0115005_10004020_pt1 | contig 11746 bp, 9 predicted proteins | sample ArcOceMetagenome_FD_87163 | JGI IMG/M metagenome (GOLD analysis project Ga0115005, IMG submission 87163) | Marine eukaryotic phytoplankton communities from Arctic Ocean - Arctic Ocean - Greenland ARC118M Metagenome | ecosystem: Environmental > Aquatic > Marine > Oceanic | place: Arctic Ocean...
AAGGATGGTACGACAGAATTGTTCACACGGCTGCAGTGATGGCTTTTTTACGCTTGGGTGTCTCAAAGGCTACAATGTTTTCTATGTTCAGCACAATTCAACGCATGATACATAGAGTTAGAACGGTGTTTGGAGATTGAGAAGGGACGTACGGAGGAGATGATTTCGACGGATGGATGAATGAACCCCAAGGAGTCTTACAAGGTAACGCAGCAGGACCAACAATTTGGTCAACCATCAGCTCGTTTATATTTAAGATTCTACAAGGAAAGGGATTCAGCGATCGTTTCTGTTCCGCTAAGGGATTCAGCGATCGTTTCTGTTCCGCTATCTCCAATGTGTTCCTATTAGTTGGTTTCGCATTTGTGGACGATTGTGACCTTATACAGTCAGGACAGGACCCACACGAGGTTGCAGCATCCATGCAGACGGTAATCAGAGAATGGATAGACTTGATGGAAGTTTCGGGAGGCGCTTTGGAAACGAAGAAAAGTTACTGGTATTTGATGGATTATGAATGGGTTCATGGAAAATGGAAAGCAGTCAATGCGGATACAGGAGACTTTGAAATTATTGTAAGATCAGTAGATAATGAGGATGTTGTTTTGACACGTTTGGACCGCGACGAAGAATTGGAGATGTTAGATATCTGGATCGTACCTTCGGGAGAAAATAAGGGGATGATTGCAGAAATGAGAGACAAAGCACTTAATTGGGGAGCACGGGTCCGCTTAGGCAAGGCATCTGCATCAGATTCACTTGCGGCATTGTATACCACAATATCAATGAAGCTGAAGTACCCTCCTCTTGCAGCCTTAACTCTGACAGCGAAGGAGTGCACATACATCATGGCTCCAGCTATCAAAGCCGCCCTGCCCCGAGCAGGATTCAGTGGCTCCGTGTCCTGTGTTTTCCGCCATGCACCAAACCAAGGATTTAGTCTGAATGTGATGGACCTATACTCAACTATGGGCACAACTCGTACGGCTCTCCTAGTGCATCACTGCTGAAAAAAGACACCAACCGGGTACTCGCTCCACACTTGCATTGAGAACCAAACATTAGAAATGGGCCTCTATGGCCTGATCTGGTACAAGTCACTTCCAGTGTACGCGAAGTGGTGTTCTGATCACTCCTGGCTCTTTCATGTTTGCCAATTCAATAACGATCATGAAATAGCGATTAAAATTGAACATGCGGCTCTTAAGCCAAAAAGATTGCATGACAGAGCAATAATGGATGTCGTTCAGGAGATCTTTGACTCCAAAGCGGAGCTACGAGCTATAAATCGTGTACGCATGTTGCATGGAGTGGTGCCAGACAATGTTTTTCTTAGCCGAGCTCAGTTTGGAGGCAGCCGTAATGATTTTCTGTGGCCTGCCAAACATCATGTCTCTTCGTCCGATTACACGACATGGAGTAAGGCCATGGAATTTGTCTTTGCAGGAACGAATCAAACACTGACCACACCTCTAGGGTCTTGGCTGGTGGATTGCGACAGACAATGGATCGGCGAATGGGATTGGTTTGTCACCTTTGATAGAGAATCCTTCTACTTTCGTTCTTTTGACACAGAATGGTATCAGTACTGAAGACAAGGATGATCTCATTGAGCATATGCTCACCAACAGATTAGCCCACCTGCTGCCCCAGTAGACAACGTAGTCAGAGCAACAGTCACTTGGGACGAACATGCCATAATCCTTGACTGTGTATCACATCCACTCAATTTCCAGAAATGATACGATTCGCATTGCGGGCAAAGATTTGGCTTCTCCCACAGTCAGGTGGATTACTACGCATTTATGTTCTTCTGCCAGTATTGATCAAGTGCTTTCCGACGTGTTCGTGGGAAAAGAAGTCGCAGTCAGCGATGGCTCCTTTTGAACAGTATTCTACAGCGGCAGCGGCATGGATCATCACATCAGTAGACGGCCAGGAATGGATTGAAGGAGGTGGTATCGTTCCAGGATCAATTCAAGATCTGAATTCATATCGAGCAGAACTCGCAGGCCTATTAGGCATTTCTGTGGGTTTCCAATGCTTAGGAGCAATATACACTCGTAATATGGCGGCCTTCAATGTGGTGGCGTGTGATAACATTCGAGCATGAGAAAAGACGGTTGTCGAACGGCATAAAGTTAAAGGATCATGGAAAAGTGTGGACCTCATCACACACCTGCTCGACATTTGGAGTGACCTGCCCTTCCAGCCGACGGCGAAGCATGTGTATGGACATCGTGACGACCGAGTAGGCCCCCTAACATTCTTAGAACATCTCAATGTTCGAATGGATTCAGTTGCCAAATCCATCACATTAAGGAACTTGGGACGATCGCAGCAGGTACCCCAACCATTGAGTATTGGGTATGGCACGATTTCTGTAGGAGGGATCTTAGTGGCCTCCAGAGTACAACAATCACTGTGCCATGCTATTCACCATAATAGGCTGGTTGCGTATCTTGCGGATAGGTGGGACCTGAGCGATGATGTCCTACATTACAAGCTGTGCTGGACCAGTATTGCTCGGGCTAGGAAGCAGGCATCCTTCACCCAACGGAAATTCATTACAAAATGGATTATTGGAGACACCCCTTCTGGCGTTGAAATGCACCGTAGACAGCAACGTGATTCTCCTAGCTGCCCTGTCTGTAATAATAATAATAACTCATAGATTTAGATAAATTATGCTACGGATAAAAACTGCTCTGTCTGTTTGGCGGATGATGAGTCCCTTGTACATATCCTCACTTACCCAGATTCTAGAAGTGCTGAACTACGAGCAACCCTTCTCTTTGAACTACATGAGTGGTTGATTGCTGAATTGATATGTCTATGGATCAGGGAATTCTTATTTCATGGACAACGGTCTTGGTTCGATGACCCAGAAGGCCATCTATCCCTTGGCTGGTACGCCACCCTTTTTGGTTCCATACATGACTCGCTGGTGCAGCTGCAACACCGCCTTTATAAAGGCAGAAAACTCCAGAAAAGTGGCATCTCATGGGCACGCAAGGTCGCACTAAAGTTGTGGAATATTTTGTATCAAATATGGATACATCGTAATTCTATTCTACACGAAACTGATACCATCCACCAAGTCAGCGGCTTAGCCAAGTTACAGCAAGCTACCGCAACCGAACATGCTCGAGGACCTGGCCACCTACATCGTGTTTACAACAGTTACTTCTCTACCCCCTTACAGTCACTACTCACTAGCACCATCAACAACTAGAAATAGTGGTTCCACGTCATCCGAATCGCTCGAGAATCCACTGATCTTTTCACATATGATGAATTCGCCACAAACCCATCTCTCCGTACCTGAGTTGGACTTCCTCCTCTCCCAGATATCTAATTTCTTGACACTCCTGTGTCTTCAGACATCTCAGCAGGGACCGACTTCGAGTCCATCCTTGCCTACGATGTCTTGTGCTGGCGACATCACCGAGTCATCGGACATCTCATCAAGGAGCGACTTCGGGTCCCTCATTGCTTGAGATATCTTTGCGCTCGACCTGAACAGGAACTCTTCGGATTCATCGTTATTAGTACCCTGTAGTTACAGGCGAGGCCTGGTTTTATTACCGTGAAAGCCTTTTGGCTAGAAACCCTACCTTTTCTCTATGAGTTGTTTTTCTCTAAGTTTTTTATCCGTAGCATAAGTTATCTAAATCTATGAGTTACTATTATTTGATGGAACATAAACGAGACTCGAAAATGAATTGAAACTTATCAAAGTAGGAATGCAAAGTCGAATGTGATCTGCCCTACCAGTAGGCAAGGATTAAATCTCGAAGTTTTGCCTCGTCAAAATGACTTCTTTGGAGTTTCAAGTATTCAGTCTTTGACCAAATACTCCTCTTTGAAGTATCTCACCTTTCAGAAATGTGGGAAACATCATTTGTCAGAATTATCACCCTCTCAAAAACTTCGTCATATTGACCGTGCTGTATTCGGAGGCCGGCAATTGCATTCTTTATTCTAGATATTTTTGCATCAATCACTGATACACGTTTCTGCACAACAAACTGATCTTTTGGAGGTTCGATGTTGAGTGCACGGTACATTGTAAGGAGTTCTGTCAACCGAGTTGATTTCATCTATTAACAATAAACGCACACAGGTGAGACAACCGTTGAAGATGCAATAACTTATAAATTCATAGGTGCAAAAAACGAGTCCTCACCAGCGATCTTTGTTTCTCAAACAGTAAACTATTTAACTCGCGTTGAAGGCTCTGGATTCGATCGCTCTCAAAGTCCATGTCTTTCTTGGCTGCATCGACTGTTGTCTCAAGAGCATCAATTTTCATCTTCTGGATACCTTGATTTGAAAGAAGCTTTATATTGAATGTGTCAGAGAAGGTTCTGCTGTAAGTTGAAGAGTTTAGGAAGATATATTGATACTCACTGTTTCTTTCTCGATGCCGTTTCTTTTCATGTGTCCCTTCAAATCGCCTAACACGTTTCTTACATCTGCCACAGTTTGAGGGCTGGGACCATGTCTCTGCCCTTGTTTTGTGTGTTGATATTTTACTGCAATATCTTCTCGCTTGTATATTGCTAACTCCATATCCCGAATCATTTTTTCTTTGTGCCGATTCATGTCTTCGAGTCGATGCCTCATGCGGTGTATTTCTTTTTCCATCCCCTTAATTTCGATTGCGTGTTCGCTTGAGTTCAGAGCAACCTGAGTCTCCTTCTCCAATTGAATCTTTTTTTCCCACCCAAGAATTTCTTTTTCAATGTCCATTATTTGTTGCAATAACTGAGCTTTGGCCGATTGGGCATTAACACGTTTTGCTTCTATTTTCAAAACTTTATCTTGGATCTCCTTAATCTCTTCTGATAACTCAATCTTGTCTAATCCCTTTTCATTTACAAGCTTTGCTCTCATCTGCGAGTGTACTCCTATCAGCTCATTTAGTCTTGACATATCAGTGTGCATACTCTTGGTCCTGCCCTCGATTTCTCTGAGGGAGGCCTTGTTTGTATGAATATCTTGAAGTAGTCGCAAACGCTTCTGTTTGAGAATTGTTAGCATTGCACTCTTTTGCAGGTTTTCTTCTTCAAATGTTTCCGTCTTTTCAATAGTTTTAATGAGCTTTGCTTGGCTTGATATCCACTTGTCTTGAAAACTTTTGGAGTTGCCTTCCATTTCTTCTAGATCTTTCTCGAGGCTCTTGATGCTGGCTTCAAGTGGACCAAGAGGTTCCTCGTCGTCGACGCCGCCGACCATCTGTTCGTACTTTCTATTGAGACGGTCGACTTTGTTCATTTTACTCTCAATACCATCGTTTGATCTTCTCATTTCGGCTTGCAACTTTGCGACGGCCGTGTCTTTTTTATTCAGGTCTTCCACTTCATCGTTCAGCCTGTCCATAAGCTGAGAGCAATGCACTGAAGTATTCATTGTATCAATTTTTACTCTCGCAACTTCATTTTCAATTGCCCCTACATCAATTTCCTTTCCGTGAATCTTGCTCGCGATCGTATGTTCTTGCTTAACAATAATCATTGCAGCTTGAGAGATGGCCGCTTGTTCTTCCTTGTAGCCCCCAAGCCTGTCAACAACGAATGTTTGAGATCGACGATTACAATCAATCAATCAATCAATCAATCAATCAATCAATCAATCAATCAATCAATCAATCAATCAATCAATCAACGATTATTTAATGTGCGCCGTCGAACTCACCTCTCTTCGAGAACTCTCCTTTCACTTGATATTCCCTCAATTTTGTGAACAAGGACAGCATCACTTGATTTGTGTCGTTTTGCTGCCCTTTCTTCTAATAGACAGTCTTCCTGAGTCTTGGTCATGATTTTGAATATCAATCCTATTTGAGAAGCAAGCATTTCTTGCTCGGACCGAGCTTTTTGAACATTCTCGTCCAGGAATTTAATCTCGTTTTTAATTCTGCTTCGATCAAACTGCCTCTTTTCCTTCTCTGCAGATAAATTGAAATAATCTCGTTTAAGACCCATCAATTCACTTGCACTGTCTTTCGCGGCATTCTGCGCCTTTTTTACTGCCGTAGCAGCTGCTGTCAGCGCTTGATCTCTTCGCCCCAGAGCCATTATAGCCGAATTCCATTGCTGCACTAAACGCTTCTTCTCTGAGGATAAGCCTTCTAGCTCAAGCAACATATCTTTGATCATTGCATCTGACTCTTGTGTCTGCTTTTTATGTAAAATAAGTTCTTCAGCCACCAAGACTAATTCAGTTTCCAAATTCCTTATTTGCCGATTCATCTCGTTAATATATAGGTCTTGTGCTTCCTTGCTTTTTTCTGCTCCGTTCACTGTTTCCTCCGCCTTCGAGGCTGCACGCTTTGTAATCGCAACTTCCTTTTTGGCTTCTTGATTGAACTTTTGAGCTTGTCTCAAGGACGATTCTGCTGCATCTAAATCATCTTTTCGCTTCGAAACCTTCTTCACAAGATCGTGTTTCTTAGCGATCTGACTCTTAAACTTGTCCCGAAGCCCAATCAACTTTTCCTCTATTCTTTGTCTGTCGTGAATATAGTTTGTATGTTTTTCTTCAGTCTCGTCCACCTTTTTTTGCAGGAGAGCAAGCTGCTGTTGCATTCCATATAATTCTACTCCGCAATCTTCTCGATCCTTCTTAACCTGTCGTAGACCATCTTGATCTTCCCGAAGCTCGCGCTGTATCCTGTCTCTTGTCTTGATCAATTGGGCCTTCAGAGCGCTCTGCAGCCTATCGATGGCTGGATTCTGGGGCTCTGAAAAAGTCTCAGATTTCCTAGCATTATTCTTTACTGGTTTCTCCTGCATTGCGCCTTCCTGGTTACTGAATTTCATTCCCAATTCATTTGCTTTTGATCCCCCATCGACCAGACTGCCACTATCATCACCAACTTTTTTGTTCTTAGAACCCATGAGGGTGGGATTTTGAATTTGATGTTTTACTCCACCTCACTCTTACTTTCTAACTGAACTGTTAATGCCACTGACACGTTTTCAAAAAAATCGGTCAAATCACTAATTGCTTTTCAAACAAGGGTATGATACCATCGCAAAATGGAAATCGATTAGAAAAGAGTGCAAAGTTGAGCATTTCGTTACCCTTCAACAAGTCCGCGTTCAGTTGTGCGCTATTACCATCTAAAAATATCTAGCTTAAAAAAAACAGAAATGAAAATGCAAAAGTCACAGATGCTAGATTGGATCTAAGGCTAGATTGAAGATGGATCACCATGAGTTACAACAATCAAGGAAACAATCAGAGACATAATTTGAAATTCACAATTCAGTTCTTGACGATGGATTCCTTTTCCAATCTAGTACCGTAGAGTCCGATGGAGATGCCGGGTAAACCGTACTCAGATTGGCTCCCAGTTTCAACTACAATCGTGCTTTCACAATCAGCCAAGAGACGGTAGCAGGTGTGATTATGAAAATAAGAGAAAAGGCTCCATAGCCTTTGCCGAAGTCGCGAGGAAGAGAAATGGAAATGTGTTGCATATTAGCACTTGCTTCCTTGCACAGCGGAGTTGACAAGATCTCTCCACTCATCTTGGCTCGAGTTCGAAACACGGCTGTTTCAAGAGGCGAGCATCCTGATACTACTACAGTGGGTTTCCTGGTATTGTACAACCCCCTAAGATCCTCAACTCCGCCAGCTCAGCAAGACCATCGTAATCAGAGTATGGATTTTTTTCAACGAGCTGAAACCAGATCCAATTGGGAAGGTTATTTGAAGGAATTTACACTGTCTGTGGAGTATGATATGATTTGTACGATCAAAAGTCCAAGAAGGATTTTGCATTGTCGTACTTGAATGATGCAACTAATTTTTTTTGGAACGAATTGATAAATCTATTGCGTTACAAAATTTGAGAAAAAGTGACTGACGGAATGAGAAGAAAGCTTGGTTGCACTCTATTGACAACAAGCGCTTTCACTGTCTTCTCAATTTCGTTGAGTCTCTCCTCATCTTGGAATGTCTGCGATCAGAGCCTACATGTGCTGAATGTAAGCAGCATGCAGCTGCATGGCGATGCTCGTAAATCAGTTTGGAGCTTTCAAAGATCCGGTCACGGAATCTCTTCTAGGAAGAAAACACTCATTGCATTTTGGCATAGATTCGAACTTCTGTGAAAATAATGTTAGGTTGATGTTGGTGAAACTATCGGATAAGGTGGAAGTGACCGCTTCGAGTCCTGCCCGAATCAGTAGGAACCATTGGTTTTGAGATACGGAAGATGTTTAGTGAACAAATCGATAATGAAAAAAGGGAAGAAGGTTTCTCAGTGTGCCGCCTTCGGGTCGCACGTTATAGGGACAGCCAGACTTTCCAGCACTTAGTGCGTTACAGCCGTTCAAGCTACTCTTAGTAATTGTGCAGTTCATCACAAATGGTGTAGGGTGCCTATTCCTGATGTAGTTGAATGATCAAGGCTTACTTTAGCTCGGAGCAAAGTTGCTGCACCACAGAGTTGATATGCTTCTGATTCATGTGAGAGTGAGTTACGATGCGCCCAAAGCCCAACACGTATGAGATAATGCTAACATTTTGAAATAAGGCGTAAACATTGCCTATCGCAGAGAGAACGGATAGATTGAAAGATGAGTGCCACTGTGGAGCCCAAATTGAAAAACCAAAGCTACAGAGATCTGCGAGGAAGTACAAACGGTCAAACTACCAACGTGTACTGTAATAAACGAGCGATACGCGTGGCTTCATCGAGAATGAAAGGACGGGACACGGGACTCAACGCCTAGTACGGAATTCTATTCGCTGCCGGCGTAAATTCCAACTGTCGTCCTCAAAGTCGAAAACATAGATTTTAGGTTCTGGGGATTCAATACGACCAAAATTCAAAAATACTCACGACGAAAAAGCATCGATAAATAAATTAAAACGGGCTAACCCAATGGAGGACGAATGGACCTTCTCCAGTGGATTGGGGTTCTTTTGAATCTGAGGATATGTAATATTAATATTACAACGGTGTTCAAAACATGGCAACGCTATTCAGTAACTTTTTTATAATTTTCCACATCATCGTTGAGAATTTAAAACGTAACAGGGAAACCTTTACAAGCGACCCGCCCGGAACGACATGACAAGAAGTCCGTTGAAATGGCATATCAAGAGGAACAGCAGACGCAGTCTTACAGAGCTCGGACTTCACGGTTTCACAATGCCTGGAACTTCCGACAATGTGATACAATTTGCTTCAGGCCTTCATTAGATGTAATGTTGTTACACTTTGTGAATATGATATCTAAACTGGCATGCGCTATGCGAACGGCTTGTACCTTGATCACTTTAGCGAGCTTGTTGTTTTTGGACAGATTGTAATGCGTTTCTTTTGTAGTCGACATCTAATAATTCAGATGTGCACTTCACCGCGCATGATCTTCAATCAAGTTCAATCCTTTGAAAACGCTCAATGTAGGATTGCATGTACCCTTCATCAGCACTATCAGACATGCCTTCATTGTCAATGGGTCCCTCTTCAGCTCCATCGAACATACCATCATTATCAGTGACCCCTTCATCTTTACCTTCGGATCAGCCCTCACAATTGCCAAGCAACTAACCCTCCTCAATAATAATAATTCAAAGATTACAATAACTTTTAACTAAGAAAACTCCATTGCGGTAGTTTTGGTCTAGTTTTGGTCTAAGAAATGTCCAAAAGGATTTAAAGGATAAGGCCCACTCGCCCATCTGACAGGGTGCTAATTACGCAGAATAAATTCACCTGCGTGGGTCGAGTAAATACTATCTAAGCTAGGAGGGCACGCAGCCGGCTCCTAGATGGAAGTAAGAGAGAGAGAGAGAGATAAGAAATGCTACGTATGGATGGGCGGGAGGCCAATCCAGTTACGTAGTGTAGCATTTGTCGAGAAGGTGTCAGGGGTAGTGACCTGAATTGATTCTCGTCCAGACCTGATAACCAGGAACCACTGTTTAAGTTGGTCCGGTGGTCTTTGAAGAAGGGTCTTCAGGGTGGTGGAGAAATACCGATTGTAGACTTGGTGGAGGGAGCTACGTCCAAGAGTGTGTTCAGCCGTAATAGCGGAACGAAGTGGATCCAGTCCAGATAGGGAGGCGAATGCTTGGGATTCATGTAATACGGAGTTGCGATGTGTCCAAAGATGATAAACCAAGTTCCAACCTTTAATAATAAGCCGTGTTGCCCAAGTAGAACCTTTTTTCTGTGATTAGATTGTTAAATAATAAGAATTCTGTATGGAACCGATAGGTTTTGCAATACAGCCCATCAGGAAGGCGTACCATCCTAGCTGTTGTTTAGCTGTTATTGCATCTTGAACAAGTGGGGAGGGCCATACGAAGGTTGGTTCAACTCCATATGGATTTAGTAGCCACGAACGTATGCTTGCGACAAGGATAGGCACGAGTGCTGGGTATGTGTCCTCTTGTGTCAGCCATACCTCTAGTTCGACTAAAAGATCATTGGTAGGGGTCTAAACATCAGGGTGTGGGCATGTTAAAACATGGACAAGATGTTCATGCGGCGCATTACATCTAGGGCAGAAGTCGTGTACTCGTTGCTTCGTGTCTTCACTAATCCATTTTGAGATGAAACGCTGGAAGGGAAGGGATGCTCTTTTGCGGGCTTTCGCGATGCTTGGCCATGCCACCGCATCATGAAGGATGTCGGCATCGATATCCCATTTGTTCGCTAGGTACTCTACCATCTCATTGTGATGGCTGGTACGTGTTATCGACTTTTGGAATGTTGAAGCTACTAGAGTTCCTTGTATCATGACCTGGCCTAGTCCTATAAGCGGTACTGCAGTGGGAATTGCAGGGGTTCTGCCAAAGCTTCGAATTGCCAATGTTTTAGCCAATTTGTCCATGCGAAAATTTAGGCATTCAACGAAAGTAAGGGGGCCCATGCGTTTGTCGTCTTGATGGCCGTAGACATGTCAGGGCGACGGCTGGCAATGTTGTTGACTCTTAACGTTGAGGATTTGTGAGATAAAATCGACACTTTTCCAAGAAGTCTTGACCTTTGTCCGAGCAACTGACATCAGATTGTGATGGTTGAAGAAATTGAACTCTAGGCTGGTTGACGTTCATTCTTGCAAAGTCGTCAATCTCCTCTTTTGCAATGTGAGAATTGTGTTGGAGAAGGAGACGGAAAATGCCGTTGGGTTTGGCAAAGAATCTGGAGTATCAAAAGAGGAATGATTCTGCCAGTTTTGGGACAGTGGGGAGAGACCCTTTGGTGTTGGTGAGTGGATTAATTTCTTCCATTTTCAAGGGAAGAAAATTCTGCCTGAAGACAGTCAATAACCTCCTTCGCTGCATTGGTGTCCTGTCATGGATGTTCATGAGCCATTCATAAACTATTGATGTGTTGAGATCTGCATCAAAACCATCAAAGATTGTGTAGGCTGGGACTGGTGCAATGCAGATGATAGCATACTCTGTGGGTGGTCACCTCCCTTGCTGGAGCAACTGGCTAGTCCACAGCCTGATTTCCCCCTTGGAATGATGGCATCTGTCAGGGTTTTCACTGTTCCTTTGGTTTGGATGGAATCCGGAACTACTAGTACTTGCTGTGTTCCAATATCTGCTCCTCCCTCGCCAAAAAGAGTAAGCATCTTGTTTGCCACCAGTGAGACCTGTCCTATTTGTGCTGTACCTTGGCCTATCCCATAGATGACTTTTCCTTTATGGGTTCCAGGTACTGCAATTAGGGCAGTGAAGAGTGCTGTGTCTCCGTTGAGATCTCTCA
>Ga0115005_10004021_pt1 | contig 11745 bp, 4 predicted proteins | sample ArcOceMetagenome_FD_87163 | JGI IMG/M metagenome (GOLD analysis project Ga0115005, IMG submission 87163) | Marine eukaryotic phytoplankton communities from Arctic Ocean - Arctic Ocean - Greenland ARC118M Metagenome | ecosystem: Environmental > Aquatic > Marine > Oceanic | place: Arctic Ocean...
ACTCGCCCATCCGCGCCCAGCTTGCGCACATCTCCGCCTCGTCACCTGTGTTGAACTCTTTACAAGATGCGGCATGCCACTGCTTGGCCCGGACAGGCCAAGAAATGCAGCCCGCAGCGGCAGCCACGGGGCAACGCGAGCGCGGGCGCGTGGGCGAGGGAGAGGACGGTCCTTCGACATGACCGCTGACGACAGTGCGCGATCGTTGGCTGGACGGCGTCGATGTGCGTCTCCTGTCGGATCAAGGCGAGGTCAAAAGGAGGCAAACGAATCATGCCACCGAGCCGTGCCACGCCGAACCACACCCCTCCCCGACGCCAATCCCCGCCCGGAGACGCGGCCCAGTGCAGCAGCGGTGGCACCAATGCACAAGCTGCAGAACGAAAGCCGAAGCCGCGCTGCCGCCACAGCGTTCGGGGAGCGGGCTGCAGCCGATGCGCGCATAGAACCGGCAGAAGGCAGCGTTGAGCGTGGCGAGATGCTCGGTTGAGAGTGCATCCTGCTTACTCAGCTGGGCCGTGTGCGCCAAGACGGTGCCGTCCCAGGGCTCGTCAAAGAGGAAGTTGGGGCACGTCTCGAGACGGAGCTGCTGGTGCGACATCTTGTTGAAGTAGGCCTTCTTGTCGCCGAAGGCGTAGTCGGCGCCATAGTGCATGATGAAGGGGGCGCGGCCCAAGAATGGCGCGTTCCCCGGGTAGAGCATCACGTCCTACGGCGCAGTGCGGGTCTTTCGCGCAGTTTTGTGGTGCATGCGGATGGGGCTTGGTGTGGGGGTGCAGCTGCAGGGGTGGAGAGGTTGGCGTCACCTCTCGGACGCGGTGTGTTACGCCCACCTCTGCCGCTGCGAAGACGTACCCGTACATCTCACCATGCCACCGGGCCTGCTTGTGCTTGGTGGCCATCTCTAGGGGGGTGGGACCAGGACTCCCGGGTGGGCTCTGGTAGTGAAAGCTCTCGTTAAAGTACTGGTCAGGGTGCGCGTTCGCAAAGGCCCGCACCTTCTTGGTGAACTCGAGCCAGAGCGGAGCGATCTGCCGCAAGTCCTCCCGGTGGAAGATGTGGAAGCCACCGACGCCGACCATCCGCTCGTGGAGTGACTCGTCGATGAAGTGGCGCGCAAATCCCGATTTCGTGCCGTACAGGTACGAATACTTGGCCGACACCACGGTGCCGCGCGAGCACCCCATGCCTGTCGGGTCGATCGGCGCCCTCAGATACATGTCCGTGTCCATCATGAGCACAAATTCCTCCGCAACGTCGACCTGCTCAAGCCACGCCTTGACAGAGAACGGCTTGTTGTAGCTGGCGTCTGCGCAGCGGCGGCAGGACGCATGTGAGACTGCGGCGCTGGAAAGAAAGCCTGCTGTTCGACGGCGGAGGCGGACAGCCGTGGCCGGCCTTGTCATCGTGGAAGGGGTCGCCGCGCTCAGCGTCGTTCGCGGCATCGAAGCGCATGTTGCGGTGGACAAAGGTCGGTCCCATGTCCATGTTGGCTTGCGGATAGGTCGCCAATTGCTCATCGGAGCACGCCAGGAGGCGAGTGATCCTCCCCGGCTGCCGTGTGCGGTTGAATGAGTAGAAGAGACCGGCCGATTGCCAGTCGAACGCTGGAATGCACTCGGCGGAGAACACCACGTGCAGATGCGCAGGCAAGGGCGCCGACAAAGGCGTCAACACTGCCATGGTCGAACGCGGCGTGGCAGGCGCTGCGCTGGTGAAGAGTTGCGGGGTTGTGTTAAAATGGGGGGAGGCGCACAGGTCTTAAACAGGTGATGAAGCCTTCACCCTACGTGTCACAACCCTCAAAAGTGGCTTGCGTTCCACATATAACATGCGAACTTGCCATCACCGCGCCGCCATCGCGCCGCCGCCGCCGTCACCGGCCGATGGCGACGCTCACCAGCCTGCTCACTTCCTCGCCTCTGCACGTCCTCCTCATCGAGGTGCTCACGCGCTACCTGAAAAACTACGGTGTGCGGCCCCGCTTGAAGCCGCGTCCGCCGGTGTCTCAATGTGCGTGGGCTGACCTGTTCCTGCCTGCGGCAGTGACCAACATCACACGGGAAAAGCTGCGAGTTGGGATCTGGTCAGGAAATATCATCCTGACCGATCTGGAGCTTCGACAGGCGAGTGCCGCACCGCCCTGCGATATGAGGCGCCCAAATGCCGTGAGCAAAACATCCAGGTGCTGCCATGTGGGTGCCTTATATCCGGGTGTCTCCCCTGCGCAGGATGCGCTGGATGCGCTGCATCTGCCGGTGCGTTTGATCGAGGGGCGCATCGGGCGGTTGCAGATCCGCGTGCCTTGGAGCAGGCTGCGCTCGGAGCCGGTCGTGATAGAATGCGACGACCTGCTGCTCCGTGTGCGTCTTCGAGACGAGCCTGACGCGGCCGCCCACACGCAGCGCGAGCAGCTCCGTAAGCGGATGCAGCTTGATGCGGAGGAGCTGCTCCGTGGTTTGCGTGCCGACGCCGGGCTGGCCCACCCGGCGTCGCGGGCGCCCGCAACGGCTGACTCGTTCCTCAGCCGGCTTGGCGCCACGCTCCTGGACAACTTGCGCGTTCATCTGGTGCGACTACACGTGCGGTGCGAGCATACGGCTGGCGACGGCTGTTTTTTTGCGTGCGGCGGAACCCTGCGTCGCTTTGAGATGCACTCAACGGACGCCGATGGGCAGCCACAGCACCAACCAGTCGCCGCTCGGCAGCCCTGGCTGCACAAAACGCTAGCCCTGGAAGGCGCGTCGCTGTACTGGGATGCTGCGGGAGCCGCCGAGATAGCCACAGAAGGGACGCGAGAGACCGTGCTGCCGCCGACGGACGCCTCCGTGTTGCTGCGGCAGTGTCGCGCCAACGGCCCCGAATGCTCGCACGAGCCGCGGAACAGCTGGTCGTGTGCGTTGGATCCCGTCCAGGTCACGCTCACCGACAGGCAGTACGAGGGCATGCTGCAGCTCGCTGCAGACTGGACGTGCCATGCGCTTCGGGAGAGGTGTGGTGCGCCTCCTTGCTCGCCACCCATCCGCCCGCCATCCGTTCGCCTCCCGTCCGCAGGTACTGCGCCCATCATCCACCATCGGGTAGGACGGGCGCGTGTGCGTCGTTGCGGTGGTGGCGTTTTGCCAGGGATTGCGTGCTGGCCGATCTGCGCGAGCAACGGCGGTGGCACCGATGGGAGTTGGTCCGGCCGTTTCTCGAGCAGCGACGCGAGTATTTGGCGTTGTGGCGCGCGTACCTGCAGGGCACGTCACCTGCGCCTGCAGACAGGGCACGCCTTCTGGATTTGGAGCAACGGCTTCGGTTGCAGGACATCCTCTTGTTTCGTGGCTTAGCGGGGCGGGGCGGACCGGACCAGGCGACTGTACCCTCTCCCGACCGGCCCGCTGCAGCCCGAGCAGTGCCTCGCTCCGCATCAATGAGCGAGCTACTCGCGTTCAACGATGATCGGCCGCTTGCGAACAGCACCTCTGAGACCGAGCTAGCGCGGCACCATATGTCAAACGACGGCCTCGACGTGCATGGCGGTGCAGGTATCGGCGAGCGCAAGGGTTCATGGCTGGCGTGGCTGTGGCGCAGCCCTCACCAGCCTGCCGAGGTGGAAGCAGCGGCCGGATCGGAGCTCGGCGGCCCTGCTGAGTCGGTGGGTGGACCTGGCGGGTATGCGCCCTTGCGTTTCACACGCGCCCAGCTGCAATACTTGCACCGCTGGGTGTACCCGGAGGTGGAAGATTCAGAGCCACAGGGCGCGTCGTCGGCGCTTGTCGATGTACAAGGCCGCTTGCGCATCTGCGGGCTCCGCGTTGAGCTGCGCTGTGCTGCCCCCGAGGCCGATCGCGAGGCTGTGCCCCTCGCAGTCGTGCAGCTTGTGGAGCTGTCGCTGCTCAGCACCCAGGAACTGACTGGCCGCACGAAGGCTGAGCTCTCAGTGGAGTCGCTCACTGTCTGCGAAGCAAGCGGACCGGATGGCGTGTCGGCCGAGTTACTCGCACCGCTTGGCGCAAGCACTGGCCCGACGCAGCAGGCTCTGCTGCACGTGCTGCAAGAGGCGTGGCCCGCGAGCAGTTGCACCTGGCCTGAAGGAGGGTCGTGGAACCCTGAGAGCGAGGCCGGCTCGCGCATCAGTATCTCGCTTGCTCCGTGCCGTGTCTCACTTGAGCCATCGTATGGACAGCTCGCACGCTTCTTCTGCAAGCCTGCTTCGATGCCAGCTGCGCCACCAGCTGCCAGTGCGGTCGTCAAGTTGTTCTTGCAAGAAACTGTCGTGGCGCTGCCGTTTCTTGGCCCTGGAGGCTCGAAGCATTTGCTGGAGCTCTGCATTGCATCGACAGAACTCGAGGAAGACCCGACTGCACGGCTGCAGCAGCGCGGGGCCCACGCGCGAGCGGCCAATCAGGTGGCGTCACAAGCGGGTAGTTCACCCTTCGAGGCGGTGCATCGCCGGCTCACCGTTCAAGACATGTCACTCCGCTTTTGCACCGGCGCCACCGACGTGGTCGACCTGATGCTACCGCATTCGTTTACCGCCACACTCTCTGAGCTTGTCATGGATGGTGTATCGCGCAACACGGTCCACTGCCAGTTTGCCGAGGTCACGATCCTCCTTCACCAGACGCAGCTCGACCACATCGTGTGCCTTGCCAACAGCCTGACACAGGCCCACGAAACCGGAGTGTTCGACCTGGGCACGCAGGCGCCGGCCCATCGCGTCGGACCAACTTTTCTCATGGAAGCTTGGCTTGGAGCAGCGCTCGTGCGCCTGCAGCTTGGGAGCGAAGATCACACCGTTGTCTTCGAAGCGCAGCAGCCTCGCCTCAAGGCGAAGTTCTTCCCGGGCAACTTGCAGATGCAAAGCGATCTCGATACATTTCGGGCGACGCTCCAGCGTCTACTTCCCGGCGCACTAGGCGCCCAGGTGCTTGGCCACCTCTTCGTGCGCGGGCTCTCTGTACAGCATGACAGCAACGCGCCGGCATCAAGCGAGCTAACCCGGGTGCAATTGAACTACGCAGAGATCTGCGTTGCGCCCGTGAGCGAGCACGGCTCCAGCGGCTCGCTCGAGGGCCACCTTTTGACCTCGGCATCGCCAGCCGCCGCCTCATCGCAATCTCAACCAGCGGTCATCCTCGCGATGTCTGCGACAGAGACGAGTTCTGCGGCGGTCTCGCTCTGGTTCAAGCATGACCCATCCCTGGAAGACGTGGCACTCTCCGTGGAAGTGTGCACGCTGCAATTGCACGAGACAGGACCAGTCAGCACCGTCATCGCAGCTGTGAATGCCCTGCAGGCAGTCGTGACGCAGTGGTGGAGCTCCATGATCGCCTCGGCACCGCGCGCACCAGAATCCGGCGTGCCTGCGCGCCAGCAGCCCGTGCCTCTCGCTCTCCGTTGCGATGGGCAGGCCTTCGTGTTGGAATTCCCAACTCTCGCGCCGACACCTTTCATGCAAGCTTCTGGTGTCAGCCTATCAATGCTCAGCGACGGCGCGGGAAGTGCGGACGGCGAGTTGCAGATTGAAGCGTTGTCTCTGCTCAAACCTCCCGATCCGCTACCCCTGCTCCTCAGCCCATGCTGGGTTGCGCTGACTTGCTCACGCCATGGTGATGCCGAAGGTCTGTGTGTGAAGCTGAAGGCTGGCCCGATACACGCCGCCTTCCTGCACTCCCATATCGCGGTCCTCTCTGCTGCTCAGCAGCTCCTTATGGCGTTGGCGCCAGAGCCAGCACCCAGCAGCGAAGGTACCGTTGCTCTGGCGGTATCACGAGTCGATATTGTACTGCCGAGCGCCGAGGTCGCCTTTGCAATCAACCAAGACGAGGAGCGCAGCGCGGCGTCACCCGAGCAGGTGCAGCCTCGCCAGCATAGGATCGTGGTGGCAGTGGTGGACCTGCACGCCACTTTCAGCGCACGGAGCCCAAACGAGCGAGGCGCGGCTTGTCGGTTTCAGTCTTTCACAATGCGTCAGGGTATGGAGGCGCCAGAGTCCGCTGAGTGCGAATCGTCCGACGAGATCTTGCTCCATGTGTGCGGAGCAGATGCCGATCAATCGACGGTGCTCCTCGAGGTCGAGGTCTTGCGCAGCGGGATGCTTGCACAGGCCGTTGCGCCCTGCCTCCGCGTGAACTTGAGTGCCTCCTCGGCGACTGCCGCCACTTTGGTGGTACTGCAACGCGTTGCTCGTGACCTTCCGGCGATCGAGCCCAGCGATGTGCCGTTTGTTATGGATGTGCGGCTCGAGGACATCGACGCTGTAATCAAAGGCAGCGGCACGTCGGCCGCTCCGTCTCTTCGTCTGAGGTCCGCAATGTCGCTCAGGTATGCCTGCAGCGGAGGCGTTTCGCAGCCGTTCCGTCAGCAGGTGTCAGTGCAAGTGCCAAAGCTTCTGGTCGAGTTCCTTCTTGACCGGAAGATGCCACCAGCAGTGCTGCTTGCGCCGTGCAGCGCCGTGCTACGCGTCCGCCTGGGCTCCCATGGACGGGTGTCGCTCCAGTGCTCCGACCTGCAGGTGCACCTCTCGTACACGCAGCTTCGTGCTGTGCTGGTGCTCACCGAGTCCATGGTGTCGCGGCTCTCAAGATCTGACGTGGCAGATGATGCAACACCCGTTCTGCCGCCACCCCTTCACGGCTTGCAGCCCTTTGCACCGTCACAGCGTCCGGGCTCGAGCGCGAGCAGTGAGGTGTCGGACCCAAGCGAGTACTTCGATGCCCAAGAGCACCTCGACAGCGAGGCGGAGCACACCACCGTGCCAGAGGGTTCCATGGTTGCCCCAGTCCAGCCTTTGGAGACTCGCCTCGAGATCTACCAGGGAACGTGCACTGCCACGTTCATTGATGACTGTGGGCGTGTTGCAACCCCGCTGTTCCAGCTTGTCCTGGCGCCAAGCACCTGCCATGGAGCTCTGTCTGATGACAATCTCCGCTTGCACGCGATGCTCGGGATCTCCCTCTACCACTATTCCCGACGGCACCACCAAGCTGGCCCGCAGGGCTGGGAGCCGGTGCTCGAGCCGTGCACGTGCTCAGTTGATTTGGGGCTTGGCACCGCACATCGGAGCGTCGAGGTGGCGAGCCACGGCGGAGTCGAGCTCAACGTGCTCCCGAGTATGCTCGGCTCTCTCAGCAGTCTGCACCACCGTTTGGTTGCCGATAGCGACTCAACAGATGGCCGACTGCGCATGCTCCAAGATGCCTTTGCCCCTGGCATCCTCCTGCGCAACGAAACGGGCGTTCCGTTCTCTTTCTGGTTACAGGCGGGCGATTTGCCATCGGAGCTTGCACCCAGCGCAGAAGTGTTGCTTCCCGATGAGCCGGGCGGAAGCCAACAGGGGCAGAGGAACTGCTTGCACGCCCTGTTTGATGGCTTCCAGCAGCTCGACTTGCACGCGCCGTATCGCGATCGATACCGTCTGTGGCCAGCGGGGCTCTCGGGGCAGAGTCCGGACATTGTTTACGTGCTGGTTCACAGCCGCAGCGTCGACGGGACGAAGCACGTCACAGTGCATTCCCCGTTCACGCTCCTCAATGCTACCGCTGAGCCTCTTGGGGTGCGGCTGAGGAAGCGGGATAGCGACGACACGCAATCGATGATCCTGAAGCCAGGAGCTCGAGAGCCCGTGCCGATCGAGTATCAGTCCGGCTGGGTGGAAGCCGAGCTGCCCCCATGCGAGACTTGCGTTTCAGACAACCACGCCAGTGCCCACGACCCTGCTGCTCAGTTGGAACTTACAGTGGCATCCTTGCAGACCCTTCGTGGTCGCGGTGGAGTGATGCAGTTGCGCAGTCACCACGACCCCCGCTGCTGCTACAGCTTGCTGACGGAGCTGCCTCAGCAGGCGCCCCAATGCTGGCTGATTTCGGTGTACGCGCCTCTTGTGCTTCACAACTCGCTACTCTGCGGTCTGGAGTACGAACTCAGCGATTGCGCCTCGTCGCACAACCCGGAGCCGGTGACAGCTTCGGCTTCACAACGTGGACGCCTTGTGCGTTCGTCTTCTTTGCCCGTCTTCTGCTCCAGTGCATGGGGCGTGCAAGGCCCTCCGGAATGCTACTTGCGTTTGCGTTGCGAGGGATTCTCGTGGTCCAAGCCTGTGCAGTTGAGCCTGGCGCGTGAAAGTGACGATGCCGTGGAGACCAGGCACGAGCTGGAGATACGGTGCCCCGCATCACACGGCACTGTGCGGGCGGGAGTCGACCAAGATCGAGAGGCGACAGCTGCTGTGCTTCGTTTGCATGTGGTCCACCGCGTCACCGGCGTCGTTGCAGAGGTCTGCGGGGGCGTCTGGGTGCAGAATGAGTGCCACTTGCCGCTGCACTACGAGCTCAACAACGATGCGTCGACTGCGGCAGTGCTGCAGCCAACTGCGAGCACAACGGTCGCGCATAACTCGATTACAGCCGCACCGTTGCAAGGCACCGGGTACGGGTTGCCCGACGTGCGCTTGAGAACGACTGCTGCGGAAGGTGCCCGCAGAGCGAAGGGTGTGGGTGGCAGCAGCGCATTTCTGTCCCTCTCCGACTTGCTCCAGCTGGGGGACCAGTCGGAGGAGCTCCGCGTTGGTCTTCCGTTGTCGCAGCAAGTTGGCGGGTCAGCTCAGGAATCGCGGTGGTTGGACCTTGGGGCGAAACTGGTGCCTCTCGAGCACAAATTTGGCCGATCCCTGCTTCTAACTATCGCCCCACGGTATGTTCTGCTGAACCGAACGGCGAAGCCCCTTCTTTTCCGACAGCAAGGCCACGCTGGCTATGTCGAGCTGGCGCCATTCGCAACGGAGCGTCGCTTGGTGCCAATCCATTGGCACGATTCCCAACGCCCGCGATACATTTGCTTTCGACGGCTGGAGCGCGGGGAGGAGTGGTCTGGACGGGTTCCGTTCGAGAGCTCGGGCGCTGGCCCCCTTGCTGGTGGCGCAGAGCTCAGCATCCGTCTCCGAAACCTCGAGACTGGCGCCAGTGAGTTCCCGCGCCTGTCTTTGCATCAGCTCCCAGGGCGCCCTACCTTTGTTCTTCAAGTCCTGGACGAGCTGGCCGGCAGCGCACCAATCACGGTGACGAACGAAACCAAGCACGAGCTGCGGTTCAAGCAGGCCGGTGTCTCATTGGTCTGCGTTGTACCTGCTGGTGCGGCGTATCCCTATGCATGGGACGCGCCTGCCGGAAGGCAACGAATGCATCTCACCTTGGTCGGCTGCGGCGTTCGATTCTCCTGCAGCACCGCGCCGAGTCGCGCAAGCCGGCCTCTATTTGGAGCCTTTCTGGGCCGAAGACTCTTTGAGCTTTGCGTTGCGAGCGAGGGGGCATGCACGCAGATACGGGTGCAGGAAGTCGCATCCTCCTCTGCCCCCAAATTGCCGATGGGGATTATGGCTGCAGTCGCACCCTTGCAAGAATCCGTCATTACCGCCGCCAAAGAGGACCCGCCATTCCAAGTCCTGGTACAGCTCCCTACCATTGGGATCACTCTACTTGACAGCAGGCCGCGTGAGCTGTTGTACCTCTCGCTGCATGGCCTCAGGCTCGCCATGCAAAAGCAGGCAGGTCAGACCGGTCAACGGAGTATCGCCCTTGCCATCGCCTCTGCCCAGCTGGACTGTCAGCTGCCTCGGCGCGCCACGCACGAAGAGGTGCTATTGAGATCAGGCGCCTCCGCCCGGCGAGATGCCATTTCAATGGAGATGACACTGTCGGAGAGTGACACCCTCACGCTGCTGCACCATGCTAACGCCACGCTGCAAGAGGTCACCTTGCGCATCGACGAAGAAGCGCTCCATGCGGCGGTCGCAGCGATTCAGCCCGCATTGGCGAACGCATCGTCTTCGAAGCCTGCTCAGGCAGGGAGCCTCACTGTGTTCGAGGAGCTGCAACAGCGCAACATGCTGCAGGACCCGGGAACGGCCGCGACGCGTCTGTTTGTGCGGCATTTCAAGCTGCACGCTGTGAGCCTCAAGCTGAGCCTCCAGCGAGCCACCGCACCCGACTCGGATGGCCTGCCAGCTCCTGTCGACGCTCCCAATCATGGTGGCGACATGCATCACGACGCCCTCGTCTTCGGCTGGCTGCGCTGGCTTGGCGTGACGCTGATGAGTCTTGACGAGATGCCCATGCGCCTGCCCGAGGTCACGTTGCAGCAAGTCCTGCTGCCGAGCGGCGGCTTGATGCAAGAGTTGCAGCAGCGCTACGGCCGTGCCCTGTGGCAGCAGGCCTACAAGGTGCTGCCGTCCGCTGCCCTGCTTGGGGACCCGTATGGGACGCTTCGCCGACTGCGCAAGGGCTGGCTGCAGTATTGGCAAGAGTTGAGCCGGGCCTCTTGGCGAGAGCTGCCGGTGGTCAGCGCACGCGGGGGCGTGCATCTCTTGAGCCTGGCTCTCTCGAGTGTACTGCACGCGACTGGCACCAGTACGCTCGCCCTATACAACAGCCTGACCGCCCTGCTGGTCCAGGAGGGGCGCTTCACTGCCGACGTTTCGTTGGTGGAGGGCCTCCTATGTGGGCTCGGCGGCCTTGCTCGGGAGACCGCACGGGGTGTGGAATGGCTCGCCACCGGCGGAAAGCTCCACCGCTTGCCATTGGTCCTCGAGGGCCCTGCGCTGATGCTCTTGGTGCCCGTCGGACTGGCCCGGGGCGTCCAGCGGCTGCTGCTGCTGCTCGCCGTGGGATCGCTCAGCTTCACGCGCTCCACCGTGGAGGCATCGCGCAGTTTGCTACGCGGCCAGGGAGAGGTTGCGCAGCGGCCAGGCAGGGCACGCGCACCTCGGGAGCTGGCGCCGCACCAACTCCTCAGCCCGCTGTCGCACCCTGACGGGCCTTCAGTCCTCGCATCCTTGCTTGAGCGGGTCTCAGGGCGAGACGCGCCGCTTCTGTACGCCGTGCCCATGCACGCACCGCGAGGGATGCTGTTGGTGACGGCCACGAACGTGATCGCGGCGTGCACCCAGACTGGCGCCGTGTATTGGGTGCTGGCTCTCGAGGATCTGCTGCTTGTGCAGCGGCAAGACGCGCTGCTGCGCCTCCTCTGCCTCTCAGCGGAAGCGCGCGTGGCCCCTCCTCTCAGCCCCGTCGCAGCCCATGCTACAGCCCCTGCTGCCACGCTGCTGCACCACGTGGGCATGGTAAGCGCCGCCCATGCAACAAGGGTGCACGAGATGCTGGGGGTGGCGAGCTTGAACGCAAGAGGCTTGGCGTGCGCCCCACCAAACCGCACCCCCCTGTTCCGCACGATCGTGTTGGGCCCAGGACCGTCGGCAAGGCCGAGCTCTGAGCCGACGGTCGGCGGCAGCCCGCCGAGCGCCGGCGGGCGCCCCCAGCGCCCTGAGGGTGTCCCTCCATCAACGCCGAACCCACCGTCTGGCCTCTTCGCATCCTTCGGTGAGCGGTCCATCCTCGCGCGCGGCTCACCAGCGCACGCGGCGTTTCCGCGCATCGCCGAGCCTTTCTCTCAGAGCCCCCGGGTGCGCAGGAGGCTGTGACGGTGGAAACCTGTGCTGCGCTTGCGCCTCGTGCACAGGTCGCAGCATGTACGTTCACGCATGGTAATACGCTTTATGTCCGGATGTTCCTTCAAAGTAGCACCGTGTTCGGTTCCATGTATTTATAACCTTTTTTTTCTCTGTCAATCACGCTTTTTTTTTGCCGACTATCTGAGCTTTGCAGCCATACCCGCCGCGCGCCCTTGCACACTCCCAGCACTTTTTGTCGGGTCGCTCTCACGCGTGCTCAGGATGCTGCAGCTGAGCTTGAGCTAAGCGTGCGA
>Ga0115005_10004023_pt1 | contig 11742 bp, 8 predicted proteins | sample ArcOceMetagenome_FD_87163 | JGI IMG/M metagenome (GOLD analysis project Ga0115005, IMG submission 87163) | Marine eukaryotic phytoplankton communities from Arctic Ocean - Arctic Ocean - Greenland ARC118M Metagenome | ecosystem: Environmental > Aquatic > Marine > Oceanic | place: Arctic Ocean...
ATAGAACACAAGCGAAAATGTGCCCCCCCCACGACGCTGGTGGAAGGAAGGCCATCCTTTCATAATCACTATCACTCTAGATCAGTGTTCAGTGTTCAGTGTTCAGTGCAGTCATCACAATACATGAACTTTCTGACGATCAAAGCTACACAAAGACTAGATAAAAACATCAAAAGCTGGTAGAAGTAATGAATCTGAGGACGGTTCTTATCGCCCTAACGGTGGCACATTGTCATGCTTTTATTCCAGGGGGGGCATCAAATAGATATCCTGTGTCATCTGCTGATGTCCAATTTTCCTCAAAGACTAGTTTGTTTGACAACAAAAAAGCGTCGGTGCAGCTTTCTACTCCTGAGCTTCCTTCAACATTAACACCTAGTTCAGTGTTGGACTACATTCTGTCTCTCCTAACATCAGACTTGTCTTCTATTGTACTTGGCTCAATTGGTATCCTCCTTGCATTATCTAATCGTCTAAGCTCCATTGACTACGAAGCGGCCAGCATCGCAACAAACCAAGCAGCAGATATGGGAATGCAAAGTCGAATGGATTTATTAGCAGTTTTCAGTGCAGGGGCTGTTTTGTTGAACGGGGTTAGTAAGTTGGATATTACATCTGCTCTCGCAGAAACCGTTGTCTTGGAAGGAAAGAAATTGGATGGCGCTGTATATTCTGAAGGCAGAATCACGTTGAATCAGGAACTTATAGATTGGTCGCTTGGTTCCGTAATAAAATCTAGCCCTGCAAAATCAGCGGTACTTTTGGGCTATTCCAAGCAAGATTCAAAATGGGAAATTTTTGCTCTAGATGGAATAGTCCCTTTCGATGAAAATCTACGAAAAGCTATCCCAGACGGAGTTGCTACACCCATCCTAGACCGTTTCTTAAAAAATGGACAAGGAAATAAGGAGACTTATCTACCAACATTACAGGCGCTTCCCGGGAGATCAGAGGTGACATATTTGCCCCATAATACACAGGAAGTTGTTTTACTTCCATTTGATATAGATAGTTCCGAGTATAGCAAAGGAGCTTTGATTCTGGGATCAGATACAGCAAAAACTTTTACACCTAGAGATGTGGCATGGTGTCAAGTATTGGCAAGAAGACTTGGAGATATATGGTAGTCATTAAATTCAATGTTTTTTTGTAAGAAAGCTATATCGAAACATTATTCATTATTTTACTAGTCTACGTGTACTTGAATTTCCACTTGAAACCCATCTCGGCCAAACGAGCAATCGTGCCATCTGATTGATGGTTTTCTTGTGTTTTCCTATGTTTTTCCATTTTTGATTGCGCGTTTGTATTTCGATCTCTGATTTGAGCTGAACTGCTCAGCTCAATCAGTCGTAGAGAGCTGAAAAGTAGCAGACTGAAAAACGTTCAATCGATTAGTAATTGCAATCAACGCAATGATATCATTACAGTTTTCGTTTTGTGCAAGAAATCACCGTAGAACTTGACTCACTCATTCTCATAAGATTGGGACTGATTTAGAATCGGTTGCTGCTATTCCGTATTGAGGATGCCACGACAATAATATCTAAGCAAAGGTTCCAGAATGCATGGAAAAGAAGAATTCATTCAGTATTAGTTTTAGAGCACATTGAAATTAAAAGCTCCACAATGAGCACTTCTACGATAAAAATCATTTGCAGTGGGAAGTTCGCTTGCGGAGGTCCCAACCATCGCTCGGTTTCAGCCTCTGTACAGGTACTGCAAATGGAGAAGTTTGAATGAAGCCTCTTTATGTTACCATAAAATTGTTAACTCAGCTTAGATTAAACTTTCTTCTTCAGCATTCTATAAGGTATGGGACTTTTACAAAACATAAAAGCACTCATGCAAAAGGTTGAAGGATGACCTTTTACTCACACGTAAAACTCACAAAAGACATCCTCATTTATAAGCTAATGAAGAAGAATTAGACATTGCTTTGTTCATTTTTCTCTACCTCCTTGCCTACATCTTGGTTGTCGTAATTCCCTCCAACTCCATTGGGTCCTTGTCCTGAGTGTTCACCCATGAATTGCCTATCACCCTGTACGCCCATCATACCCATACGCACTCCCATCATATCAGGTCCTCCCATGCCCTGTCCTCCCCCGCGAGACATACGATCAAAGGCAGAATTTCTCATCATGTCTTGAGGAGCGCTTCCAGTACGGCCCATTGGCATCATATCCATGCCTGCGTTTTGGTTCATCATCATCATCATTTCAGAGCTTGGCCCGCCGCCCATTCCTGGACGAGGCATTCTGCCCATCATTTCACCTGGGCCTCCTCCCATGCGATCCATTGGCATTTCTCCAGAGAAATTCCCGCCACTGACAGCGTTGTAGGGCATCTGATTCATCATATGCTGCTGCCTGTCGAAGTTCATTTGATTTGGTCCTTCTCTACGCATGGCATCATACTGCATCATCTCTTGAGTGGTCATTCCACCACTACCCCCATATCCCCCCATCCTGGAAGTCATTGATGGAGTTTCGAATGGAATAGCTCCTCCCATTCCATGTTGCATCTGAGACATTCTCATCTGGCGCATCTGGTCCATTGGATGCATCTGATCCATATGTCCCATCATATCCTGTCCGTAGCGGCCCATGGGACCTCCCATCATCTGAGGGTCCATACCGCTCTGGGCTCTGGGGTCATCATTAAAAGATCCATGAGCGCCATTAATAGCAGGCATGTTTCCATACCCACCCATGGGGTGCATCATTCCGTTATTCATCCCCCCTCTCATCCTATTCATGCTCATTCTGTCCATTCCCGGATGCATCTGATTGGAGTCCATATTTCTGCCGCCAATTGCAGATTGCATACTAGGATGCATCATAGGATTCCTTCCCTGACCACGCATGTCGTATCCATCCTGCGCAGGTGCTTCGTTAGTTTGATCGAGCATCGGGATCTGAGACTCTAGCATGGGATCAATATCAACCCACTGTGTGAATTACCAAGGCGTTAGATTTTGTGAGAATGAATGGGTTAAAGGAACACACGTGTCCACGTCTTCTAAAACAACTAACCTCGATGCGATGCGTTTTACAAGAAACCGTTGCCAGGAAAGTTCTTGATCTTGGAATATCTTTCAGCTTATTCGCCTCTAAAGCATATAACTCTTCCATACTAAGTTCCTTGTCTTCGTCTTCATTGGCATCTTTTTCCTTTTCCTCTTCGGGGCTCTTATTCGCCTCCTTGGTATCGGCAGAAGTTGTGTTTGTGTCAGTATCGGGCGTGGGTGCATCTTCAGACTTGACGTCAGCGGAAGAGCTGTTCTTGCGCTTGAGCTCTTCTGAGGATGTATCCTTGTCATCATCGGATTTCACTGCGTCGCCTTTATTGTCCTTTCGGCGCTTGCCATCGGACACACTAGCAGAGCTAGATGGTCCGGAACGTTCGGGCACAACACCAAGCTTGAGGCTGACGATTACATATACTGTGCTCCAGGGGAGCTGACGATGATTCTTGTTCTGTCTACAGTATGTGCGGGTATAGTTCTTATCTTTGCAGGGAGCACAGATGGGGGTCAACGGATTCAACTTACCCTTCAAATTGAAGGCGATGGGCGGGACCACTTTTGCCATGAATGGACCGTCCAAGAGTTGTCCATCATCATCCGTGCAGGAGTTATCAAGAGAGACACATACATAAGTCTCACACCATGCGAGATCTGTGTGACAGTCGCGACCGCGACAATGCTCCCTGGTCTTGAAGTTCTTTTTGCACCGTTCACATACCGGCAGGCACCTTGGTGGGAACTGCACGTCAATGGGGAACTTGAAGCCCGGCGGTGTGAACCGCAGGACGTTCGAATTACGGCGCTGGTTGCCGTAAGAAGAGTACATCCCTTTATTAGTGGCAGGGAGGGAGGATGCGACTAGTGGATTATAAGACGATATCATCTATTCTAATGGTCTACCGACAACACGCACTTTAATTTTTCTTAGGCTCGCTGCTCTTCCGAAAAATATAGAACTACCTGAACAAAAATAGTGAAAAAGAACTTGAAAAACTAGATGCGTTAAGCTCAACAAGCTCAGTCGTGTAAACGAAATTTTGTTATTGAAATTGGGGGCTATTATGAAAAAAGGGGCAATATCATTTAAACAAGGGATCCACAACTGCTAAAAATACAGGCCACGGGTCATAGTGCCAACGGTGTATTGATGCTTGTTGATGTTCTCCAAGGAAGCGCTCATCAACTCATTTGAGACCGATAACAATTTCAATTTTTTGAATCTTTATCGTATTATTTGATGTGCTTATTAATTATTTTAGTGGTTGTTGGATTTTTCAATTGATGACTGTCTGTGTACGTTGACAACGACTCTCGATTTCATATGGAAATGGGATACTCCCTGCGATCATTTTTATTATTTTGTGACAATTGGAAATGCTCCGTGACTACTCCCTCTAGAGATTTCGTAATTTTTGAATCCAACGCTTTCTATACCTATTCCAATTCCATTATGAAAGGAAGATAATTGTCTATTTCACCGTGATTTACCTGGTAAAGACATTCCATTCTATCGCACCGGTAGTGACATGCCGTACGTAGAACGACTCTCCCTACTGCCGCGCGTTGAGTGTACGGGGGGCCACCCGGGTGCATCCTTGGGCCCATTTTCAATTTATCTCCAGATCGATTCTTCGGCAGCGAGCATTGTTCGTCGACAAACCAATGTTAATACGTATCGGTAGTACGTAGACTGCTCTAGTCTCTAAACAAGCAATAGAATGCATTTTCCTCCACAATATAAAACGCCTTCAACATTTCTATTTTAAACCGTCGTAACCAATCGATGTTGCAAATACTAATAGAAAAAAAGCTGTCATGTGAATAATGCACAGTGTAGTACGTCTAGGCAATTATTGTGGAACTAAATAATTTGGTTGTAGGACAAGGACAGCGTCGATATTGTTCAAACAGAACCTCGGATTTTTTGCTCTTGTCTTTCCCAACCTGAAGATATCTTTCGCTGATGAAACTTCGAGATCTCCTGAAATTCTCTTATTAGCCTTTTATCTTCATCGCGCATGAAGAGATTAGTTTTGCAATCCTTCTTCATAATAAGCATCTGCCGACCATTCCTGACGAAAGCTACTTGCATGTAGGGGCAGTATTCTTCCATCAATTTACAAAGGCCAGGCCAGATTCTTGGAGTAGTTTCTGTAAAAATGAACAACGCTCCATTGCTTGCTTTCTCAAACATGTCCCGAAAAAATATGAAATCAGATTCCCTGAGAAGATTTGCATTCTCTGCCACGCAATATTGACAGACAATCATTTGTGCATTGCCAATTTCTTGAAGACATACAGCATTGATAGGATCACCAAATCCTTTTGTTATGTCACATTTGCCTCCCCATTCACACGATAAGTTTGGCTGCTCCAACACGTTTCTCGTCGACTCGTCCATTGCTTTTACCAAATCACACCAGCCTTCCTCATAATCCAAGATTATTGCATTGATGGCACTTGATTCCTTGCCATGAGCAGAGAATGATGCGGCCAAAGACAGTGCGACAGAATCGAAACCGGGCCCACCGCCCAACGATATCATATTGTATGAGTCACCTGTGATGCCAGTATCATCTCCTCTTAGCATTGGGGTTTTGAGTATGGCATCCCTCCAATCGTCAGGAAACTCATATTTAGGGTTCAATACATCCATGAGAAGATCTGCCAAGTTCCTTGCTCTGCAGAAAAATTCCAAGGCATAGCCTGCTCTCGAACCTCTGTCTTCAAAGCTAGGCATAATACCTTTATCCGCAGCAACTCCAAGTCGGAAAAATAGATTTTCAAAGGCATTTTTATCCGCAGGGCATGGTAAATTCGAAGACAGGTCATACCGTATAGCATCTATCGCCATCGCAGACCAATGTTTCCATGCTTTGCGGTGATTAATCGAACCGGGATGCCGAAAAGATGAGGTTACAGCAAGATCATGCAATTCCTCGGAAGAGGGGATATGTCGGAGCTTTCCTCTCTCTTGCTTTTGGATAAAACTCTTTTTCCCCAAGCGCTTTCGTGCCATGGTCTTGTCTGCTGAGAAGGATTGAACATGTTGGTTGCTAAACTTGAGCATGACAACAGATACGAGAAGGATTTTTTGTAGAATCATACTGCATCCCTTTGACAAGCACCTTCCTTCAAAACAATTATATTCACAGGATGGAATCACAGACAGCAGGCGGACGACAGCAGATGAAGATTGAAGATTTTGGCGTGAATATTCCACTGGATATTCTATCGATGTAGCGAGCGTCAGTGGCCACCAGCAACCCAAGTGTTTCTTCTTTTTTGAAAAAAAGAGAGACGAAATTGCGGGAATTCTTTTTAGCTACAGAATTTTTACGAAATTGTTCCAAATGGTTCCAATATGAATATGCATTCAGAACCAGCTGTATTTTTTTACATCTTCCCTTCTGCAGTCCAATCAATTTCTTTCTTGTCTCGTCTGTTACATAAGTTCCCTTGATGTCATGCCTTTGACTCTGAGTTTCTTTGTATCTTGTCTGATGGAGTGCGATGTGTTGTTAATGATGTCTTAAAAAGACTGTAGCCACTCTTGAAAACCTAAACTACATACATCAATGCTGGGATTGTTCACAGGATTAAGTCTGTTGTTAAGACTGACACGGAAAACAATGACACTGGCATCGAAGTTGATGCAACAAACGAACGAAGGAAATGATGGCATTTCGGTAAGGCAACGAGCATTGGCTATTGTGCATTTATAAGAAATATGATTGGGCTCACGAATGCAGGCAGAGCCGCCTTAACCGATGAACTCGACAACATAAATTAAAAAAACTTGTAAAGAAAACAACTGAAATATATTTATGACGAAGAATCCATCCTTTTCCGTTTTCTCTAACACGACGCTTGAGATATGAAAGAATCAAATGATTTGTTCACGATGTCGACACTCTTCGATGTCCTCAACAATACTTTCATATCTTCGTTATCATCATCCTCCGCACAACTCCTCGGAGTGTCTCCGTCCAAATCATGGTGATCTGGATCTGCTCCTGAACTTAACAGGATCTTTGCAACATCGATGGAACCTCCGATGACTGCAGCTTGTAGCACACTAATTCCATCATTGTCGGCTGCATTCGGATCAGAACCTGCAGCCAGAAGTTTTTGCACACACTCAATACTACCGTTGTCGGCTGCCATATGCAATGCACTTTGCCCGCTTTCATCCCTTTCATTAACGTCAGCACCAGAATCAATGAATTCTTTCAGTGAGGTTGCATCGCCTACACTAGCTGCTTGCATGAAGTTCATTTCTCCTTCACGCTGAAGTACATGTCCACCACTTAGAGTGGACTGCTTCGCAGCAAGGTTCATCTCACTTCCCAATTGCAGGTGTTTCCTGTCTTCGCTTTCGTCCTCGGAATCTTCAGACAGATCAACAGACGAATCTTCGCCGTAATCTATGTCATCTTGGTTCATCATATCTTTGACAGCGTCATTACCCGATCCTACGCATACTTTTCTCGCCCCACCGTCACTCTCGTTCTGATTCAGTTCCACAAAATGCTCCACCACTTCGATATATTTCATCATTGCAAAATGCCTTGGCATGTTGTGAAACTTCTTCCACGAGGAATATTTTGTGAAAGCAACAACATTCAGTCGCCTAGGCTCTGTGGTGTTCGATGCATTCCCTTCGTTAGCTTGCTTGTACAAACCGTACAGCATTAACTGGTCATTTTGGTCCAAGCTGAGAGATTTTGCGAGAATTGACGCCTGTCGAAAGGGAGCGGAAACGAGTGAAATTGCGTGCTCATCCTCAATCTCAAGTGGTGAAACTTGTTGAGTTCTTGTAGTAGATGTCTTGAATTTCTTGTAGATTTTGTGGAGCACAAACGTACAGGTCGTGAGACCCAGCATCATATAGACTGGTTTTACTTTTTGCAAAGACATATTGGTCAGCAGAATTGTTTGAATGGAGGTTGAAGGTACAGTAATACAAAGGACATGTTCCTTGTCAAGGACTGCTCGCTACTTGTTACTACAGAGTGCCTCTACTACTGCTGTACGGTATGTACCTGGGTACCACCGTTAACGGTACACCATCGGGGTACCAAAAGAAGTACTTGGCTGATGTTTTGTTTCCCCCCTTTTTGAAATACGTTAAACCGTTAATACAAATGACGACAAAACAAGTGGAATGCCCCCCCCCCTGGAGCGGGGGCTCCAATTCCCGTAAGATTTGTTATGCGGTTACTTCATGGATATATATTTATTCTTCTTCAGTCAAGGCTGAGTTTACTGACAGCGATTGCAATGTCATCTCTGTACTGCCCGTTCTTTGCTTGCCACCACGCAGATGCCGCTGTCGTGATTAAGCTTTCACAAGCGGACAGCGGGTGAGGACCATCATCTACATACAAACTTGTTGCAACAGTGTTGGCAATATCATTTACATTCATGAAATCCAATAGACCATCAGTTGCAGACACGGCAAATACTTCGATATCTCCTCGACATTGTGATGGTTCACCTTCAGCGGCGTTCTCCGCAGATGCTGCGCATTCTTCATTGCCGTTGATGAGTTTCTCAATATCAATGACATCAACAGTAGGGTCAGGGATTACGCCCTTTTCACCGGCTGCCCAATCGCCGATACTTCTAGACATTGCAAGCCCGTTGGTGCCTCCTGTCACAGGGTCGACGTATAAAACACGGCTGCTTGCCCCCATTCGTATTCTGTCTGGCGTGGGGACATAAACTTGACCTCCCATTGATTCGACTCGACTTCTCTCTTCTGGTAAATCTGGTTTATCTTCTCTTGTAATATAAACAATCTTGACCTCTGAAGTCGCTTTATTGTACGTAGCAATGAGTGAACGACTATCTCCTGCGTTCGCAACATAGGCGTCTTTCCCGAGCTGTAACACAACAGAAGCAGTGCATCCTCCAGATTTTTCAGCTGGGGCAGTTTTGTCAAGCTCTATAAATGTTTCAATCAACGCCTTTTGAACATCAGTCTGCAAAGTATCTACCTCAGATTCTGCGATGATCGTTTCCAATTTAGTCGAGAGTAGTTTTGGTAATGTACTAACAGTATATTCAGACACAAGTTCGCCTAATTTTGCATGCCCGTCGAAAACTCCCATCAGACGTATTGCAGATTGCTTGTTATCGGAATTATCTTGATCCTCTGTCTGCTGGACAAAGTAGGGCGAAATCACAAACGCACGATCCTGATTGATCTGTTCCTTCAAATCCCCTCCTTTGTAACCAATCAACGTCAAGGTAGCCCGATCTTTCCCACCAGCATTCTTGAGAAGTTCCAGAGCTTGACTGGAATCCAAATCGATCTCTACTACGTCGCCATCATCATAAGGTGGAGTATGAGCATTGTTGAAGCGGATTACCTTCAATGCTCGCTTGGCATCTTCGTCAAAATACATGTCACGTGGTAATAGAGGGCAGCCGTATGGAGGACATTTCATGACATTCGTACTTGGATCTGGCTGTATTTCATGCTCATCAGTAACAATCTCCTTACCCTCTGCTAACTTTGGCACTGCCATAGCAGCTACAAAACTTGCTGCGAAGAAGAGAGTTATGTTACTGTTGGTTTTGAATATCTTCATATTGATTAGGTTGTTGCTTAAAGTATTGGTTAGACGGTCTGCTGTACGGAGATACCTCCAAGACATGACTCGTGCCTAGAGACTTGCTATTGTGTGAGTAATTCAATAATCAGATTGCTTTGCTTTTTTGCTGCCTGCACAACACTCTTTTACTTGTTTGCTTGCAAGCTTGGCAAAATATGTGGTTGGTTGGAATAGCGGGAAGGAGGCGGCAATTCGGATAAATAATGACGTAAGCAATATTTATGCTGACGTAGAAATATCAGTTGAAGAAAATCTTGCGTCATATTTTCATACACATGGAATTACATTACACAATACACCACAATTACACCACTTTCGCAGAACGGCTCTAACCATGCTCTAACCAAAAACAGATCAAAACGAAGGTAATTATCAATGGAGTCACTATTAGAAGACAAAGTAGGTCGAGTATGATAAAAAGGCTCCTAAAACTGATGAAATGTGACTTCAAATGATAGATGAGGTTGTGCACTGACGATATGCTCAAAAGCGCTGGACTATAAAAGCGATGGACTATTCGGAAGCTTTAAAACCTAAACCAAATGAAAGTGCCAGTGAACATGAAATTCAAATTTGGAAAATAATTGTACTTCAAAATTAATTTAACTTTAATTCATCTTGGGGAACTGCTGAGTGATGCAATGGATGTTGCCTCCTCCAAGGAGAACCTCTCTACTAAACACGCCAACAATTTCCTTGTCAGGGAAGACTTCTTTCATTGTCTCCTTCGCTTTCATATCGTACTTCTCATCTCCAAACTGAGGTAGCACTACGGCCGCATTTGCAAGGTAATAGTTCACGTAAGAAGCGGCCAGCCTTTCTCCAACGTGCCTATCACGCGCTTGCGCATCGTTGTCTTCAGTACTGAGAGTATTAACCTCCTTGTTAGAATAGAACATCGGATCTGGAACATAAAGCTTGTGAATTTTGAAAGACCTGCCTTTCGCATCAACCTCGTTTTGAAGCGCATTCTCTGCATTCTTGAATCTCTTATAATTGAGATCATTTTCGTCATCAGTCCAGCTAAGAACAACTTCCCCCGGGCGAGCAAATGTTGCAATGTTATCTACGTGGCCATTCGTGTCATCATCACAGGCTAATCCATCAGGAAGCCAAATTACCTTCTCTGCGCCAAGTTTTTCCAACAAAATGGCTTCGATCTGTTCTTTCGAGAGATGCGGGTTGCGATTTTTATTAAGAAGACACTCTTCTGTAGTGAGGATTGTTCCTTCTCCATCAGTGTGAAAACTGCCGCCTTCCAAAACTAGATCCTTGACTTCCAACTTTTGAATATCCATCGAAGATTTCTCATAATGTGTTGATAAGATAGAAATCATATTTGTAGCCACCTCTCGATCAAGCGTGCAAGGCCAGTAGCAACCTTCTTCTGGTCCACCATAAGCATTGAAATCCCAGTCGATTCCTACAACCTGATTCGTCTCCCTCGCGAACACAAAAGATGGGCCAGTATCTCTGCACCATGAATCATCAGAGTTGCAAACTTTCACAAATATTTTGTGCTCATCTGAACCTTCCCCATCGCCTTCATTCTTTAATACAGACTCTAGGTCTTCGGCTTCTTCTTTGCTATTACAGAAAAGAACTACGTTCTCCTGTCCATTATTGCAAATTGCCCTAGCAATGTTACGAACCTCTGCTCTTGCCAAATCACACTTCGAAGTTTCACTACGGAACACTCCAGTATTGTGAGGATAGACGATCAAGCATGCCTCATGAGGCTGCCACTCTGCAGGCATCCAGAGATCGATGTTACTTTTTGTCATTGTTGCGAATTGTGATGAAAGAGATTTGGGATTGGTACGCAATGGGGATCGGGTTGGGTACGCATGGGCCATGAAGTACCAGTACCGGTACCCGTATCATTCACATGCTGCATGGTATGGACATACATGAGACATGAGACATGGGACAGGGGACAGGGGACAGGACCACACATTCACATACGGTAACGGTACACTAGCAAAATCATACCAGGAACTCGTAGAATCCTACACAAAGGACAAAAGTTACTGTACGCGACGGTTAATCTCTACGAGAGGTCTGGTATGTTTCTACGATAACGGTAAG
>Ga0115005_10004025_pt1 | contig 11740 bp, 16 predicted proteins | sample ArcOceMetagenome_FD_87163 | JGI IMG/M metagenome (GOLD analysis project Ga0115005, IMG submission 87163) | Marine eukaryotic phytoplankton communities from Arctic Ocean - Arctic Ocean - Greenland ARC118M Metagenome | ecosystem: Environmental > Aquatic > Marine > Oceanic | place: Arctic Ocean...
CCATTATTAAGAGTTACTAGTGATTGATTGATTGATTGATTGATTGATTGATTGATTGATTGATTGATTGATTGATTGATTGATTGATTGATTGATTGATTGATTGATTGATTGATTGACTCTACTGTAGTAGTAATGTGTGGTGTTGTTGGATGGATCAATGTTGGTTGTTGTTGGATGTTGGATGTGTTGTTTGTTTGTTTGGATGCAACTGCTGGTTTTAAGGCGTGTCTTTTGCAACACAAACTTGAAACTTCTGGAAGAAAGTCTCCTTTCCGAATACGGTTACTGTATTATTAATATTGTATCGTTATAAAGCCGTTAGTAAACGAAACCACGAATATATCATATACTCATCAACATCCAACATACGATGGAAGACGAACAAAAACAACAACAACAAGTAAAAGCACTTACTTCACACATCACGTTGGTACTACTATTGTAGACTACAATGGCAAGTACTTTCTGCCTCTCTCATCAATTACTCTAGATATCAATACAAGTAACAATTGAATACAAACTTCCAAATGGTGCTGACAACGATGGAAGACGAACAACACCATCGTCAACAACAACAACAAGTAATGATGGAAGAGCTGCCCCACCAAGAAACAAACAAACGTCAAAAAACAACAACAACAAAAACAACCTGTAAATTCTGGACAGAAGCAAGTAACTACATTGCCACGAATGGTGGATCCATCTCACCCTCGCTGGAATTCAACGAATCCAATCGAACAGTGATACTCACATCTTCCGTATCCAAGGGAGATATATTAATGCACATCCCTTCTACTGCACTCTTGAGTCTCAAGACTGTTGAGACGAGTCCCTTTGGTACCACTGTGTTTCAAATTGTGCACCGAGTTGATAATTATAATGATAATGATAATGATAATGATCATGATCATGATCATACTACTACTGATAGTAACACCACCAAGACGAAGCTCTTTCATTCCAAAAGTGATTTAGTCCTCGCACTCTTTCTAGCCAGCGTCAGTTCCAGCATCAGTTCCAGCATCAGTTCCAGTTCCAGCTCCAGCTCCAACTCCAACAGCAGTTCAATACCATCCGAATTGGAAGGAGTCCAGAAATATCTCGCCACTCTCCCATCCAATCATTCCTTCAACAATCTTCCACGCCGATGGCCAGAGGAGATACTCCATGCATTATTAAAAGGCACGAGTGTATTAGATCGTGCCCTGCTGGAGAAACGGGGTTTGGAAAATGATTATCAATTGTTACAGGAATCATACAGTAATACCAAACAGGAAAAGAAAGATGCAGCACAATCGCAATCGCAATCACAATCAAACGCATTCCAGTTCCAATTCCAATTCCCAACCTGGGACAAATTCGATCAAATGATGGCCGCCGTAGCATCAAGAGCATTCCAATCCCTCGGTCCCGACAACCTCGATTGCATGATACCACTACTGGACTGCATCAACCATAAACGAGGAATAGGCGTGGGCTTCACAAGCGACGTGACCTATCAAAAACTTCTACCCGATACCAATACTGGTACTGATGCCGATACCAATACCAATACCGATACCGATACCGAAAACCATACTCCATGTAATGGATCTGATATTTTGCTCAAGGCCAAGCATGATTTACCAAAAGGCTACGTCCCAGGGATCACATATGGTGCCAAAGGGAATGCACAGCTTTTGTGCCGGTATGGGTTCACCTTGGAGGATAATGTGGAACCGGATGGGTCATCTAATGATGTTGTGGAAATTATGGTCCATGGGTCGAAATGTGATTTGAGGGCTGGACCAAAGTCTTATACGTATGGATGCCTTGTGAAAGCCATGGGTTTAGTCGGTGCGAGTGAAACTGTTGGGGGCGATGGAGATGGTGGTGGTGGTGCTTGTGGCATGGATGATTTTTTGAACGCTTGTGAAGCAGAGGAAGAAGAGTTTGATGGCATGTATGGTGATGGTGATGGTGCTGAAAACGAGGATGAGGATGATGAAGATGAAGATGAAGGTCTCGGCACAGAGATTCAAGGTCTACAATCGTTAATCAATGACATACAAGAAGCTGAAAAACAGTATAGCCTGAGTGGTGATTCATTGAAGGATGCATGGGGCAGCCCCGCGGATTCCCGTGAACGCTTTAGTGCGATTCTTGTCACGTCGGAAAAGCGGACGCTCCAACTTTATGTGGATGCGATACACTTGATATTGAGCAAATTGAAGGGGTGCGAAATCGAAATCCAAAGCGAATCCAAAGCAACAAATGCTGGAGCATCAACAGATAGTAGTAAGCTTTTGCAATTGCAAACGTTTGCAATGGAATTGAGAGATGCGTACATTGCTATTCGGCATCCCGACTTATCGTACTAATTATAATACCTAGTAATAGCAGGGGAATGGTATTCTCGCGTGGATTATTATGATATTGTTGGTTGGTTCATTCCAAGGAGGATATAAGGATGTTGGAGGGTCAACAAATGTTGGCCATCCTTGGTTCCTCCTCCTTTGGACGCAGATTTGAGATTGTCATGGATGTATTGCATCGATCAAGCCAAGTCATATCATACCCCAGAGCCTTTGGCTCTCTCGATAAACTCCTCTCGCCATAAGTATTACATAACCTACGTTTGTATGTGTAAGTAAGATACTGCAGTGGGAATATTACTATATTAACGTAACTACTATCATACATTCGTCATCCTATAGTAGTCACTCCTTTGGACGCAGATTTGAGATTGTCATGGATGTTTTGCAAACGCACAACAACCTCAACAGCAATCACAAACTGTACTTTGTACTTTCCTCTTTATTACAAATGTCCTCCCTACCTGAATTAGTTCGTGATCTACGGGGTGTTTTAAATGCGGTAATCAATCTTGAAAAGGAATTCAAAGAAGACGATGAATTCATCAATGATATTAAAGCAGCAGTTCTCAAGATTGCAAAGATCGGGTTCACCGATGCTGGTGGTGGTGCTCTTCATAGACTAAAGGACACAAAACCAAGCATCAATACTGTCAAGAAATTGATTCGAGGAAATCCTGATGCACTATCCTTCTAAAATGAAGAAGATCCACTGCCAATTCAATCAGCGGTTTTGAATACTGATTCTGTCAAATATATTCCCGTTCTCGCCAAGGAAGGAATCAAACACGAAATCGGTGGCAGAGGAGAGCGCGGCAAATTATTGGTTCCAGATTCAACAGAAGCCAACTTGAATGCTCTCCAATTGATTGTGGACATCTATGAATACGACGATCCAATCCCTTGTGACACAGCTTATTTCGATGCATTGAAGGAGCTCAGGAAAGATAATATTTTATTCAAAAAGGACGTCAAGGATCACAACCTGTTGGGTCAGTCATGCTTTCCACCATCAAAGATGAGGTTCAAATACCTTGCTGGATGGGATCCTGATAACTTGATGACTGGCACCTATAAAGGTTTGCCACTCAGTCATGCAGTCATTGAACATCGATCAAATATCAAATCCTTTAACTTGTTCCTGACGACTTCTCTCAAGCATTATCCGCAACATCTAGGATTGCTCTTCCAAGAGGACAGCAGTGGAAAGACGGCATATGAAAGAGCCACCGAGAAACATGGAAAAGATGCTGAAACAATCAATGTCATTAAAAAATGCATTCCCACAGACACCACTATACCAATCCTACACCATGTCATCAGAGATGCACCACAATTCATCAATGACTTTTCCATTCGCTATCCATCAGCCACGTAGCTCCGCGATGAGGACGGTAGATCCTTTTTACAGGCTTGACTGGCTGAAGGCACAAAGATATTTGCGAATGATGGACTTTTTTTCGGGAGAATGACAGATGATGAGATTGCCGAGCTTGATCCTGTCACAAAGCAATACCCGTTTTTGACCTGCGCCTCTCGCGCAGCAAGCGATGTATCAACAATATTTTTCCTCTTATCAAGGAATCCGTCATTGCTTGAGAAATACATTGAGCAAACCACGGATGAGTTCGCAGAGGAGGAGAGCAGGCGAAAAAGGAAAAGGGATAGTGATGACGATGATGATGATGAAGACGAGGTGTCTTTGTAAGCTTTATGTTCTGTAGAGTTTGACGTTCAAGCGAATAGCGAACGTATTTGTTGGTCGCACTGTCGAGTTCTTCTCTTTGAAAGTATGTGGTTACTGTTTGTATCAATGCAACAATTTATTCGCCCTACCGTACCGACTAGTATTATACATACATGCTTGATGCTTGGGATGTCTAGCTGGCTACGAGGAGTACATCTTATCAGGATCCCAAGGCAGCGCCGACGATATTTTGCTTTCATCAGTACACATACACGTACAAGACCTCATGTATTCTCAACCATTTTTCATTTCTTGTTTATATACATATACTTCTATAATATCAGTCCTGTTCATATTGCCGAATCCAATGCTCAAGCTCGCCAAACTTTGCCTTCTCCTCCAAGAGCTCATTCACCAACTTTGTCGCATTTCCAACATCAACATTGGCCTTCCCTACATTCTTCACCCTCACCTCTGCCACTTTCGCTTCTCCCTCTCTCAATCTCTCCTTCTCCTGTACCAATGCCACATTCAAGTGTCGGAGATAAATACGCCTTTCCGTCTGGCCGGCCGTCGTATTTGTTCACGTCGGAATTCATCCCGGCTATTTCACGACTTGAGACTGTTGTCGGCCATCTTCAATCTGCTCACAAATCTGTTTACCACGTAATCTCTCAAATACAAATTACAGTAGCGATGAATGTGCACTTGGAGGAGGAGAACAGTGATGAAGAGATAACACAACTTCGTGGGCTACAAGTTGGAGTGCTGAAGACGGATTTCCAAAGTTCACACATGTGAAACTGTTCTTTGACATTAGGATGAGCAGGACGAGGTGCCCAGGACCATGCTTCAAGTCAGGAAGAAGAAGGAGGCTTAATCTTTGTGTTACTTGATGACACTTTCTCCCGCATAATGTTTCACGAAGTATTCAGCGAACCATGGTTAGCTGGCTTCTTCGCATTTGCCACTCAAATGATTTTTGCGGCTTTGATCTTAAATTCGCAAATAAAGGAATCCTACATGTCGACTCCATTCAGCATCCCATTCAAGGTTGATGCGCAGGTTAGGGTTGGCCAGTTTCTCGCGATACCTCTTTGCACCTTTCTTGGAAACGAGTTTTAGTAGCACATAATGTTGTCGTAATCTTTGAGTTATTTATCATTATGGCCTACTCGTTCTTATCAACCGTACGAAAAAAGAAAGATTATTACACAAAGAAAGACATTCAATGAGCGGATAGAGCACGGATACTCCAGGGAAACATTACATGGCCCTCCACCAGCGATTTAAAAGATTATTTTGCTGGCAACCAAATTGTCAACTGTGAAGTAAAAAAGGAACTGAAGCGTCATCTGTTACCTATTTATTACAATTGGAAAGTATATTGGAAATTGTAGCCAAGTAGCTTTGATCAGCTCCAAACTATTCATTTGCATGGACCCAAGGCAGGTAGAGGTTTAGAAGAAATTGCGCCATGCAACATAATCAGTTTTGAACTCCGCCATCCCGCGCATTACAAATATTGTGAAATATTGCTCAACCAAGGAATCTACTGTGATGGTGGACGCACTGCGACATGGGCTGTGGATTCTTTACAAAATTGCTTCCTGCTTTACAAGATATTTGCTGAGAAGCTTCTGTTGATAAGTGTATGTATTTTATTAAAATAATAATCAGTCAAGCATATTATATCGTCGACAGGTCACTTCTCTCACCGTTGGCATTGGCAGCCGTCACAAATGGATATTGCCTGCATCGAATAGCAAACAGCATTACAAACGTGAACATACAAGATCTCTAATATTTTCCGTGGAAAAATTAACTAAGAATATTTTTCGAGGCTGCTGGAGGCTGGGGCTAAAAGCTTGTCTCGCTCCACTGTGCTCAAACGCATTCTTGACTTTGAACTTATGAATACACTCATTTTAAAGAAAGGAAGAGAATTGCCTTGCCGTCAACGGAGGTGAGGAGGACCAAGACGAATGGTGCATTCTATGTATTGAGATTGTATCCGTAAACCGTCCAAAATCGAGAAAAATGTCAATAGGGAGAGAACATAGATTGAAGAATGGGACTCATCAATCAGGCGATTTTTGTAAATCTGCCGAAAATGGAATTTCGCTCCTCTGCTTGAACCATAATTGACGATCAACTCCACTGAACTCCTGGAGTCTCACAAAAGCTAATGATCAAACATACAACATGAATTGGTTTCTTGGTTCTATAGAATGGCTGCAAAAACGGACATACGCACACAGATATTCTATATGTCTCGGCATCTACATTCAACATACATAGTGGTTCTCGGTACGCGTGTAGATAAGTAATTTTGAACCAAACCATGATTTTTGAATCATGCCGAGAAAACAACCCATCCTAGGTACATGTAGTGTAGTAGGTGCTTTTACAATACAACACAGGATTTACTGCTCCTCACAACTTCAAACTGACTCGAGATATTATAAATTAGACATTACAAATTACAAATTACAAATGAAGAGGAAATTCATGTAAAATTGTAATTTCTTGCTGCTGAAACCGCGACCAACAAAATGCAAAGAGATTTCCCTCTAATTCCAACAGCCAACCTTTATCCCATATCGGCCTTTGAAACAAAGGGCCAGCCAGAGTCCCCATTCCATCCCACGACCTTACGACACGATGACGATTACCATTCTGATCCTCAACAGTGGTAGGTGCGGTGTTTGTGTCCGTGTCTGTAACACTATATTTGCTGATATCGGCAAACCATGTAATCTCACCTGCAGGAACATTCGTATCTCCAGTAACTTTTCGTCCTACCATAATGACACCAATCGATTGTTCAGCATGCCCAAAAATATGATATCGAGGCACCCTTGATCCAAACGCTTCCTCGAGCGACGTGGGACTCTTTGCGTCTACAAATATGTGGGATAGGTGTAATATTTCATGGCGTAAGCAGCTATACATTGATCCGTAACTCCCTACATAAATCCCTGGTTTTAAAAGAGGCGCTACCGAGGATGAGACTTGTGCAGCTATTTCTAGATTGTGCTGTGATGATTGCTGGTCAGGCAAGTCGGACATTTGCAACGTGATCCCCAATGGCTCGAGCAACAATTGACTACGATCTACACTTGTTTCTTCGTCACCATTGTCTCCAATGTCTCCATCATTGTCACTATGCCACTGTGTATTTTGAATACCTTGAATCAGCTCATGTGCATGGGGTGGCCCACCTTGTACTTTTTCGTCCCAAGAATGCGGATGCGTCCCCATTGGTGGCCATACAAACTGTGTGGACCGGAGTAAGTTATGGTTCTTCACAATCGGATCCCAATAAATCTTGAACAGGAATGCATTGCCATCTCCATCTGCATCTCCATCCTTGTTTTGACAAGAAGGGAATTGCTTCATGATGTAATCGTTTGATAATAGTGTGGCTGGTTCAAATGAAATACCAAACTCGTGAGCAAGTGCTTTAGTGGACTGCTGTTGTCGACCTTCCTCCCGACTGCTGACGTTGCCCACCATAATTTCGCAGGTTTGATTATTGTTTTCAAAGGAAATTTCAAAAATCCTGTCCAACACACGCTTGTACCCACCACCTTCGGTTCCATCCGAAAGTGGAACTAGAATTGCCCGAATCAGATCTCCACAAAACTTTCCATCCTCAAAATGACACTTTACTAATAAACCCCATGGCCAAGCATTGCAAATAGTGCACACACCCTCCAATGGAACATACGTGGTCAATATGTTGTCGTGCAAACTCCTCCATCCGCCCACACTTTCGGCAGAAGGCCATTGATTTGCATTGATAAATGAATGACCAAGAAGTGCTGCTGCTGTTGATGAATCGTCCATTCTTGTTCTTCTATTTGCAAAAGTCTCCATGACTTTGATCTGATAATATTCTTCCGATGTGAGGAGTTGGTTGAGGTTTTTACATGTGCACCGCAGAGCTTGCTCCTCCTGATCTTTGGATAGGTTTCTCTTCATTGTCTGCTGCTGCTGCTGCTGCTGCTGTTGCTGAGGAGGAGGAGGCAAGGAGGGAACCATATCTTGAATGTCCACAAAGTTGAGGAAGGAAAGAACATTTGCCCACAGAATCTCATTTAATTCTACTGTTGGAATTTCGTCGGGAATCTTTCTTATCTCGTCCTTCTTTTGAGCTATTGACATGATGTTTTATTTTTCCTTCTTGCCCGTTGTATGGTATGGTATGGTACACCTCTGTCTGAATTAGAAGTGATACCGGTAGTATGATGTATGATGTATGATGTATGATGTATGATTCCGTCGTAGATGTTAGATGTTTGACTTGTGTTTGCGTTGGATGTTGTGATGTTGTGTGCAGTGCACGATCTAAAAAATCAACATAACGGCTGTACCCCCCCCGGACATTCACTGACATTACAGAAATAACTTTTATTTAACCGTTTGAATTGGAATTTTGTAGTGTACAGGGTTTTGCCGTAGAGAGAGATTTGTCGTGGAAAGTTGGGCGCGGAAACAGGGAAGAATGAACAATGACATGACGACATCCAACTAAGCAGCTAACTAACTAACAATCAACCAACCCTTAATTTCTTAACTAATTACTCTCGATCTTGACATTGCACATTGCACATTGAACATTGATTCACCAACCAAGTACTTTATTCGTCTTGATACTCATCTGAATCGATTCATTGCTGGCTGAACATTTGTTCTTCAAGCATACCACAAGATATTCACGATTCTTCCTCCGCATCGAATGAACCTGCTGCTTCTGTAATGACTTTGACTCTCTATTTGCTTTCTCAAGGTCAATCAAGAGACGGGACAAGAAACATACTTTGCCAGAAAATTCGAAAATACACTTCAAGCTCTTGGAATGAGGGTCATTGTGCAATCGGATCAAGTAAAGGTTGCTGGTGTTGGTATTAATACCAGACACCCGGCGAAAGTGTCAACAATCCTCGTCATGTCGGTTGAAAACAATGACAATACTAATCAATATCAATGGGACTACGATTCTAGATGTTGTAGCACCATTCGAACTGCAAAGAAGGATTATAATCGCGCGAAACGATCTGCTGCTGCTGCTGCTGCTTCTGCTGAGAATGAGCGGAATACTCGCTCCTGCTGGACGGTAGTATCTGAATCATCTCCTCTGTCTGATTCTTCTAGTACTACCACAGAACAATCATCTCCTCCTATGACGACCGATGACGACCGATGACGACCGATGACGAAGAAGCTACAAGCTACAATCGCAAGTATAAATACAAGTATTACTAGTAGTGAAGAGAAAAGAGAGAGCGCTCCCATTTCAAATGATTCCACTACTTTACAGCAGGTATCTATGGGATTAGACAATCTGCCATTAATGTTACCAAAGCCGCAATCATGGGCAGAAAGGATGATTCAAAACGCAACCAATTTAGATTTTACCCTAAATCCTCGGCCAACACAGAATGGAGAGATCCCGCTATTGCCATACCCCGTTTTAGACAGCAAGTACCGTGGACTGCTAGCATTCACTCCTGCTTTGAGGGCTGGATATGATCCAAAAAGATGGGAGGTGCTGCAAGAAAGCGCATCAGTGCTGCCGTCCGTCGTCAACTATTTCATAATTTTGGATTTCCCGTGCCCCAAAATAAAGACGTGAGCCGCACTGAGGCTTTGTTGAATCTGTTTTTCAAGGCTTCTGATGGGGATATTCGGAGTCTTGCCCTTTTACCAATTGGTAAATCTCGGGAGTGGTCCGCTACCAACGCAGGTCAGGATTGGTAGACGAGTAGTGTAGCATTCATGTTCATGTTGAGACGTGCTCATTATATTCAAGCGATATTTGATTATAAAGTTTATGCACAACATGTGCAATGTGTACTGTACCCCTTTAAATTCGTAGTGTAGTGTACGCGAGTCCAACTTCCAGCACATCTACAATCTACACTTCGCTCCGACTGTGATTGTCAAATCCTTCCTCTTCACGCATGGAGTCTTCCTCTTGTATAACATCAACATCATTTCCATTTCCACCCCCATTTCCATTCCCACTAATGCTTCCGCTTCCACTGAAACGATCCTCATATTCTTCAAACAAGACATTAAACTGATCCTTGACCGTATCCTCATAATCACTATAATCCACATATGTCAAGGCAGTATGACCATTATAATCCTTCATCGAACAACTCCCCGGAAACGCATCAATCAACGCCTTGACTACCAACAAATTCGCACCACCCACATTCGCACATGCCAAATGCAATGGCAATCTCCCAATATCATCCTTGATCCTCGCCGCCTTTTTCGATTTCTTCAATAATACCAATACCGTCTCCAATGATAATCCATTCGCACATGCTAAATGCAGTGGATGGGACCCTGATCCCTCCCTCGCGACGCATCCTTCCGGGTATGCATCTAATAATGCTTCAATCACTTCTCTTGGGGCTTGATTCGTACATGCTAGATGAATGGGGAGACGGGGATAATCCGTATCGACAATCCAATAGGATGCTTCTTCTGGTACTTGAGTAATTCGTTCCTTGGTCACCTCCCACTGTTTTCCCGATATATAAGTATACAACAGTGGACAATCGCTGACTGGAAATGCCTTGATCCTGGTACTGTTCCCACCAATGAAACTGGATGCTTTGGAATCGGACAAACTGCTGGAAAGACTCTGTCCATCACAGCTGACATTGACACTGCTCACACCTCCTCCTCCATTACCATTACCATTACCAGCTCCACCATTACCATTATAACTCGCACTAGTGTTCGTGTTTTGCTGCTGTTGCTGCTCCTGCACCATTTTCAAAATCTCCACAACCTCATCCCTCCTCTCCCCCCTCACATTCCGCATGGCATACTCCAAAGGAGTAAACCATTCAATATTATCACTCGGAATATGCACACAGGGCGCCCAAACCTTCAACAACATCTCCATCACTTGCCCCAACGAATCCATTTCCCAATTCTTACTATACTCCTCCAAACTCTCCAAATCCTCGTATAAACAATTCAAATACGCCTTTGTTGAAAAGTCATCATCCAATTTGTAATTGGAGGCGGTAATCGAGGGTGGATTGAGTGAATAATTGGAGCAGAGAATGTGGATGGGGAGCATGCCCCATTTATTCTTTTCTTGGACTCCATCTGGGTGACATTTTAGGAGGAGGGCGATTACTTCTGGGGAAGCGCGGTAGAGGATTGCAATGTGTATAGGGAGGAAATCGTCCGCTAGTGCCGATTGGAATGTGGACTGTGAATTCGAATACGAGTGTGAATGTGAATGCGAATGCGAGTGTAGGTGTGAATTTGAATGATGCGAGTGTGAACGTGAGTGCAAACTCCCATCAAGTTGTCCATGTCCATGTCCATGTGCACTTGCATCATTTCCAGTTCCAGTAGCATACACATGAGAATGGGACATGGAAGCATAAACAAAGGGAGATTCAGAATCCAAATTGTTCCGACAGGATTTACCACTGGGTGAAATTTGTTTGATTTGTCCCGAGGGTGTGATTTGGAGTGCATATCCATTGCGTCTGTTTTCCTTTTCGGGAAAGAATATTTGGTTGTGATTGTGATTGTGGCTGTAGTTGTAGGAGGCATTTGAATGCGAATGTGATTGTGACTGTGACTGTGATTGTTCATCATGTTCATCTTCCTCTACCGAGTGTAGATTTTCGATTTCATCTCCATCTCCATC
>Ga0115005_10004027_pt1 | contig 11737 bp, 8 predicted proteins | sample ArcOceMetagenome_FD_87163 | JGI IMG/M metagenome (GOLD analysis project Ga0115005, IMG submission 87163) | Marine eukaryotic phytoplankton communities from Arctic Ocean - Arctic Ocean - Greenland ARC118M Metagenome | ecosystem: Environmental > Aquatic > Marine > Oceanic | place: Arctic Ocean...
AAGCGCTTGCCGTCATGGAGCATCAACTTAGCTTAACGCCTTTCTTACTGGGGGATACTATAAGTCTTGCGGATATTTCCTTGTTTGCTTATACCCATGTTGCCCATGAGGGGGGATTTGACCTTTCAGCGTATCCAGCTATTCGAAATTGGATACAACTGGTAAAAGATCTGAAAGGTTTTGTTCCTATGAATGCGTAGGATTAGCTATGCGCTTGTTTACGGAAACTTTCGGCGATGGGCTAATGGTCCTCGCCAATTCTGCTGTAATGCTGCCTGAGCCTTGTATAGTGCACTTACATCGGTCTTTTTTAAGCAACTAATGGCGTAAGCTGTAGCTTCAAGTGTTGAAAGGGCGTTATCAACTGACGTGTGGCGAATAAGATAGTTTGAAACAGGGGCGTCACTAAAATGAAACGCAGGGAGGTTTTCTAGCCAAGGGTTTTTTTTAATGATACCAAAGGCTTGTTTCCAGCTTCCATCAATAAGTATTAATGTTTTAATCTCATTGGCTGTACTATCAGTAATGTCCTCAATAGCTTTACTTGCCTCGCTAGGATAAATAAGTGCACAGTGTTTATCATTACACTGCTTTGATAATGTCGTCATGTCGTGAAGGTTGTTAGCCAACACAATTTGCGTATCAGGGATACACAGAGAGAGAAGTTTGACGGTGTTCTTCGCGTGCTGAGCCTCTTTGTCATGCTGGATGACGGTGATATTAAGAGATACATTAATCTCATTAATATAGTCACAAATACAGGTATTCTTGGGGTAGCCACAGTGAGCACAATACAGGCGCATAATCTGACTTTTTAATCCTTACGATAGCAATGGTAAAGTATACTAAATACAGTAAGTAATTAACTGTTAGACTAATATACATGATGGTTAATAAAGCAGTAACATTACGTGTTGAAAAGACGCTTTCCTTAGTACCCAAAGGCAGCGTTATCAGCTATGGCGCTTTAGCTGATCTATCTGGTCTTCCGGGCAGAGCTAGATTGATGGGAAAGTGTTTGCAGGAAATTAAAGTAGACTGCAATTGGCATCGAGTTCTGAGAGCTGATGGCAAAATAGCATTCCCTGTCGGCTCTGACCACGGTGAAGAGCAGCGAGAACGTTTACTTTCTGAGGGAGTGAATGTGAACAATCATCGAGTAAATATGAAGAAGTTCGCTTGGTCTCCAGATTTACATACTATATTGGCAAAGTTGAAGTACTAATGCCTCTTTTTCATGAAAGAGTCATTAGATAAAGGTGAACTACGTTTACAATGATAAAAAAAATCACGATTGATCAGTTAGTGCCTGGAATGTTTGTTCATCAAATACTTGAGCAGAAAGGCGCGTTGACGGTTAAAAGCCAGGGAAAAGTCACTTCTAAAGACGTTGTAAATACACTTAAAAAACGGGGTGTGAAAACCCTTGCCATTGATACAGATAAAAGCTTTAAAGTGAGTGAAAGCTCTTCCTCGATAACTTCAAACAGTGCAGAAAGCGAGCCTGCCGAAAAAATCTTAGCCCCCATTAAATCGGTGTCTTTGGAAAAAGAGCTGAACAGAGCGACTAAGTTACATCAGCAAGGTAAAGACATTCAAAAGCTTTTACTTGAAAACGTGCAAAAAGAAACACCGTTCGACACAAGTATACCAAAAGCTTTTTCTAATAAGCTGGTAGAGTCTGTAGACAGAAACCCAGATGCTCTGCTTTGCCTAACAAAAATTCGTGAAAAAGATGACTATCTCTTAGAGCATTCTCTCAATGTCGCTATTTTACTTGCTAATTTTGGTAAATATTTAGGGATGTCAGAAGAGGAAGTGCAAGATCTATCGTATGCAGGCTTTCTTCACGATCTGGGTAAAATAAAGATACCGGATGAAATTCTTCACAAGCCTGGACGCCTAACTGAAAGCGAAATGGAAGTAATGAAAGGGCATGTTAAACATGGTGTTGACTACCTTGAAACTATGGACATTGCTGCCCCACTAGTTCAAGCAATTAGCGAGCATCACGAACGGTTAGACGGTTTAGGGTATCCTGCGGGTAAGCAAGGCGATGCAATCAGTAAAGCGGGTAGAATGCTAGCTATTGCAGATATGTATGATGCACTTACTGCTGATCGTGTATACAAGCCAGGCATGTCGAGCCAAAAAGCATTCTCAATTTTGATGAGCGATGCTCCTTTCCGTTTGGATAAAGCGTTGGTTCAACAATTTATTATGTGTCTAGGGGTTTACCCAGTGGGCAGTCTTGTATTGCTCTCAAATGAGAGACTCGCAATGGTTTTAGAGCAGAAGGACTCTCCGCTTACTCCCCTCGTAAAAGTGTTTTATTCAGTCCGCAACAGTCACTACCTTACACCAAGAGATATTGACCTCTCGGTAGACAAAACCGTAAGCATAGTTAAAGCAGTCATAGCGTCTGATTATAAAATTGATGTAAATGGATTTTTTGAACGCTCGGTTTCCGTAGGGTGAACATAAAGCGTTGCTTTTCAGCAACGAATTGTAGGATTTACATAAATAGAGTTACCTTATCCAACCCCTTCATCTAATATTCTTTGCTATTTCTCCAGTTCGTTTAGCGTGTGTTCAGGTTAAGCATTCTATCATATCGCCCAGATAGAATAACCAAATGTATCCCTTTACCGTTGTTTTATAAAAGAAATTCCTAGTGACTATTAGGCTTATGTGGATTGTATCAAATTGAAATGTTACGCATCGCATAGGGGGAGTGGAACACTTTTTGCTGCTTAAGCTTAATTAAAGGTTAGTAAAAAATTTTTAAAATAGAGCTCTTGATGATGCTGTTGTAATAGAAAATCCTTCATTTTTGAGCTTTTAAATTAGAGAAGAGGACGTTATGAAAAAGACTCTCGCTGTAAGTTTAATTGCTGCATCTTTAACGGTTGCAGGCTGTGCGACGGATCCGAACAATACACAAAAAGGCGCTGCAATCGGTGCTGTAGTTGGTGCACTACTTGGCAAAGCAACGGGCGATAATGATAAGAGTCGTTATGCTTGGGGTGCTGCCGTAGGTGCAATCGCTGGTGGCGCAATTGGTAATTATATGGATAAGCAAGAAGAGGAGCTTAGAACCGAGCTCTCTGACACTGGCGTTCAAGTAGTACGCGAGGGCGACAATCTTCGCCTTATCATGCCAGGAGATATAACCTTTGCTACCGACAGCTCCAGTATTAGTCCAAACTTCAATCCTGTACTTCAGGACGTGGCGAAAGTGGTCAATAACTACGAAAAAACGGTATTGATGATTAAAGGTCATACTGACGATACGGGTTCTGAGCAGTACAATCAGTCCCTATCTGAGCGTCGTGCTGGTGCCGTTAAGAATCTGTTGATTAACTATTCAGTAAATCCTACCCGTATTACTACGGTTGGTATGGGTGAATACGCACCCAAAGTGCCGAATAACAGCGCAGCTAATCGTTCAATGAACCGCCGCGTTGAAATGGAAATTCAACCACTGACCCAGTCGAATACGTAAGAGGTCGGGTGTTCTTTGAATTAGAAAGCCCCAACAGTGGGGCTTTCATCACTTTATCGCTTTAATTTGTTCTGCTACGTCATCCGCAATTTCGTTTGGGATAGGAATGGTTAAATGATACTGGGTTATTTTCCAACTTCCTGCTTTCTTAACTAAAACTCCCGTACCTCGTGTTTCGCCAAGACTTTCGTTGTCGAGAAGTTCATCAAACCACGCTACGTTTTTATCCGGTGAAAAGTAAATATGTCTTTCTTTTGGAAGATAGGTCCAGCCCCGACCTTTGTCAAAATGCGGTCTTGCATAGGCTTTGAACTCTTTCTTACTCCAAACTTCAGACGCATCTGTACCAATAAATACAGCACTATCATCGTAGAGCGCAAAATATTTTTCGAAGCTAGCAGTTGAAGCTGTTTCATGTAAGGAATCAAGTACCTCATCAACGATCTGTAGCTCACCGTCTGCTGCAGCTGAAAGTGATACCATTAATATAAACATTGCCGCTAGGTGTTTCATTGCTTCTCCTCGATGATATATCGCTGTTATTTTTATGTTTTTAGACGTAGTACGTAACGTGTTGCCTACAACGCGTTTTGCTCTTTAATTATCGGCTAATTGGAAGCTATTTAGCATCATATATTTAGGCTAATCTAAATCCATGTTTCACATGAAACACCGTTTGCAAAGGAAAAGAATTTTTCAAAGCGTAGTTTGTAAAAAGTAGATTAGACATATCGTTTTCATTCAATGTGATGATGCTGAGCTAGCCTCTCAGGTAGAGCGGGCCGTTTCAACAACAAGGTAGTTGAGTGAAGGGCGTCAACTTTCAAAATTGATCGTAGATTCCCTGACAACCAGCGAAGGTTCAAAACAATGCTGAACGTTGTGAGCCTGTCCGTACACCTTATTTAAAATATACTTAGCAGACATTTCTGCCATGTCAGCAACAGGGTTACTTACGGTGGTTAACCTTGGGAAAACATGATGTGCGAATACGACGTCGTCAAAACCTACAATCGATAAATCCTGTGGTAGGCTCATTCCTAAATCTCTAGCGCAGCTTATGGCGCCAGAGGCCATCCAGTCGTTAGCACAAACAAGTGCAGAAAAAGGTAAATCACGCGCCATTAATTCTAACAGGCCGATTTTTCCATCTTCTTCTGAATAATTACCGTTAAATATAAGTTGAGGGTTTACACTTAACCCTGCTTCAATAAGCGCCCGTTCATGCCCTTTTAAACGCAGACAGGCATCTGCTTTATAAGAGGGGCCTGATATGTAAGCAATATTTTTATGACCCAATTCAAGTAAGTGCCGAGTTGCTAGGTAACCACCTTTCTCGTTATCTAACGTAATACACGCGCTTGGAAGTCCATCAACTTTTCGATTTACCAACGCGATAGGCAGCTTGTTCTGATTTAAATCCAAAAGATAGTCATCGGATAATGCCTCAGGATGCATGATCAATGCGTCGCAATTACGGCTTATGAGGAAATCTACCGCATCTTTTTCTGTCTCTAAGCAGTTGCGCCCTACCGTTATTATGACATGCTTATCTTGTGCGCGTAGTGTGGATTCTACAGCCTGCATTAAGTCACCAAAAAATGGTACATTTAGTTCTGGAACGAGCACGCCAACACTGTCTGTCCTACTGTTCGCTAACGAGCGCGCTACGGAATTCGGGCGATAATTAAGTTCTTTAACTGCTTGGTCAACCCGCGCTTTCAAAGCTTTATTTACCGAAGCCTTACCATTTAATACGCGGGATACCGTTGATAAAGAAACGCCCGCCCGTTCGGCAACTTCGTAAATAGTAGGCACGTGACAACACCCCGTTCGTTTTAATAATTACTTCAAGTTTTTGTATTATGCCGATATCGGCGGTTGTTCGCTACGTCGAGAGAGTAAAGCTTGTGTAACTTCTTTTTGTTTTTCGTCATTTAACGGGTATAGACAAATTAACGCCGCGCCAGCAAAGCCAAATAGCGCTGGTATCCAACTCATTAAAGACTTCATACCCGGAAGCGTTTGATTAATCGTATTGATATCAAGACCGTTATAGCCATAGCTTCCTAATACCAACAGGACGAGCGCTCCTGCAAAGCCTCCCCCTGTCTTTTGAACAAAAGAGCCTGCAGAGTAGACGAGTCCGGTGGCTCTTCGGCCTGTCTTATATTCGCTGTAATCTGCCGAGTCTCCTAGCATAGAGAAAAATAAGGTAGGTAATATGGCTGCAAAAAACTCTGCACTGCAACCTAGAATGAATATGGCGCTCACGCTTTTTTGAGGAACAAGATAAATGCCAGAGGTCAATACGCTACTTGCTAACAGCGCGATAATAAAGAGCTTCTTGCGACCAAACATAGCGGCTAATTTGGACGTTGATAATGCGCCGAAAATCGACACCACCAGCAGTGAAATGAAAAAGTAGCCTGTGAGTAGCTCATTGCCCATGTAATATTTGAAATAGTAGGCAATAACGCCATATTTGATGCCATTAAACATCATGGTTAGAAAACCCATTCCTAACAGAATTAGCCAAGGTTTATTGGAAAGCAGGTCGATAATATCCTGCTGAGAGCGGGTGTTCTCGGCTTCCGGTCGGCGAGTTAAGCGTTTAATTGCAATAGTAGTAAGCGCTATGACAGTAATGAAGAATGCCCCAGTTAAAACGTCTCGATAATAAAAGAAGGCGGTTATCGCTGAAAGAGGAGCTAGAATTAACGGTAGTTGCTTTCCCAAGTCGATGAGTTCAGACGTTAGTGAACGAGGAGCGGGCGCTACTTGGGTACCTGTCTCTGCTTTTGAAGAGTCCAGTTTAGTATCTTGAGGCTTTGAAACCTGCTGCAACGTAACGCGCTCTTTCGTGGTAAAAACTGTTACACACATTAATATCACGAGCAACGTGGCAAACAACCACATGGTATATTGATACCCTACAGCAGTGTTCCCTCGGCCTAGCAAGTCCACCAGCATAGGCAAACATCCCATAACAAGCAGTCCACCAAAGAATGCCCCAGCAAAACGAAAGCCAGACAAACTTGTACGCTCTCTATCATCACTGGTCATCACGCCCATTAACGCTGAGTACGGTACATTATTAACCGTATACGCTAAGGTTAGTCCAATGTAGGTCAGGTAAGCGTAAATGAGTTTGCCTGAATACGAGAGATCAGGTGTGGTAAAGCAAAGGACCATGAAAAGGCCAAGAAAAGGAGTGGAGCCTAATATCCAAGGGCGAAACTTTCCCATCTTAGTCTGGGTTCTGTCAGCAATCATTCCCATGATAATATCGGTCACACCGTCAGAAAGACGAACGACAAGAAATAGCATCGCAGCTGCAGCGGCTGTAATACCGAACGTATCGGTATAAAATACCGCCAAATATGCAAGTGCGCCCCGCCAAACTAAATTGGCCGCAGCGTAGCCCATGCCATAACCCACTTTTTCTTTTAATGTCAGCTTATGGTTCATTGCTATTTCCACTGTTGTTATGTTCGACTTGCTATGAGCGCTTTATAAGCATTGGCGCTAAGTTTAAGCGTACGCTTTTGCGTTTCAAAATCCACATAAACTAGCCCAAATCGCTTTTCATATCCTTCCGCCCACTCGAAGTTATCAAGAAGGCTCCATGCGAAGTAACCACTCACTTTTACTCCATCAATAACTGCGTTGTGTACCATGTTTAAATGGGCATTGTAGTAATCAACCCGATCAACATCATTAACAAGACCATCTTTTAGTTCGTCTGCCATTGCAGCACCATTTTCAGTTATAAAAATGGGAGGGAGCGTGTATCGTTCGTTTAATGAAGTAAGCAAATCATAAAGCGCTTTTGGATAGATTTCCCAACCAATATCGGTCAACGGACCTTGATGAGGATGCTCGAAATACAATGCGCCTTTCTCTTTGGGCGCAGAATAGTGTAATCGCGTGTAGAAATTTACCCCTAAGAAATCGATGGGCTGACAGATTGTCTCCATATCACCAGCTTCAACTGGTGGTCTATCCGCTTCGTCTATATCAAATAACACTTCGGGGTAGCTTCCCTCCATTACAGGCTGCATATACCATTGGTTTATATAGTCATCTGCTTTGCGGGTGGCTAATAGGTCTTCTGTCTTTTGTGTGGCGGGGTAGCATGGCGTAAAATTCAATACTATACCGGCTTCGCTATTTGGGACATTTTTTCTAAGCACCTTCATCCCAAGGCCGTGTGCTAGCAAAATGTGATGAGCCGCAGTTCTTCCGTATTTTCTACCCGTTCTGCCCGGGGCGTGAACGCCTATTTCATACCCTAAATAAGCACTGCAAAAAGGTTCATTGAACGTTGCATAGGAAAAAACGGACTCGCCTAACGCCTGCGTTATTTTGTCAACATAGTCTTCAAATGCAAAAGCAGTTTGTCGGTAGAGCCACCCACCCTTATCTTCCAGGTGCTGCGGGAGATCCCAGTGATAAAGGGTAACAAATGGCTTAATTCCTTTTTCATTTAACGCATCAACTAGCGTTTTATAAAAGGCTACGCCTTTTGGGTTTAGCTCACCTTCTTGAGTGATAACGCGCGGCCAAGAAATAGAGAAACGGTAAGCGTCTACATTTAAGTTTAACAAAATGTCGAAATCTTCTCTCCAGCGAGCAATATGATCACAGGCGACATCGCCATTGGAGTGATCAGCGATGGCTGAAGGCCGTTCACAAAATCTATCCCAAATACATTCGAGACGGTTATCGACATCCCCTTCTATCTGAAAACTAGACGTGGCAGTTCCATAAAGAAACGAATTTTTGAGCAAAGGACTGCCTGTGGGAAGCGAAATGCTGTTCATATGTCGATAACCTTTTTTTTACTGCGCAAATTCTAAACGGATGCTGGCAGTACAATGAATCTGAAATAACAAAACGGTTTATAGCACAAATAAAAAACAAATAGAAAGCGCTTTCTCGTGTTTGTGTCATTTTTACGTTAATAGAATTAAGCGGCTGATGATATTTCTATGACTACCACCGGGATCTAATATAGTTTTAGAGTGCTTTCAAGGCATTGAATTTAAGAGTTTTTTATTTTTTATGAGGAGTTTGGTGTTTTAGATGTCGGCCTTGTATGTGAATTAATTGTAAAAAATGTGTTGATCTTAAACTTTTGTTGAATTAATGTTCGGAAAGCGCTTTCTTACGTCTGGGTGTTTCAGCTTCTCTTTGGGAAAGCCCTTTCTGGCGGCGCATTAGGTTCACAACACACATAAAAGCCACTATTAAAGAGAGATAGACCGTGACACAAACAACACCAAATAAAAGCAAGATCGCAGCAAGTTTGTCATTGATACTCGGGACCGCTTTGAGTAGCGGCGTGATGTCATCTGCGACGGCGCAAGAAACAGAAAAAGACATAGAAATTATTCAGGTATCAGGCATACGAAGTAGTGTTCAAGAGTCAATGGGTATCAAGCGTGACTCTGCTGGTGTTGTTGATGCCATCTCAGCAGAAGATATTGGTAAATTTCCTGATACCAACTTAGCAGAGTCACTACAGCGTATCACTGGTATTTCAATTAGTCGGAATAATGGTGAAGGAAGCCAAGTCACAGCGCGTGGTTTTGGACCTGACTTTAATATGGTAACGCTGAATGGACGTACGATGCCGGGTTCTGCGTTACCTGGTGGTGGCGGTGCAGCAAATTCTCGCGCTTTCGATTTTTCTGACCTTGCTTCTGAAAGTGTTAGAGCGGTTGAAGTGTACAAAACAGGTAGAGCGAGTATTGCAACTGGGGGAATTGGGGCTACGGTAAATATACGAACAGCACGTCCCTTTCAAGCATCTGACAATGGCATTACCGCAAGTGTAGGCGCAAAAGCACTACATGATACGACTAACCGTGTAGGTGATGATGTTACGCCAGAAGTATCAGGCTTTATCAATTACCTTAATGATGACAACACCTTTGGCGTTACGTTTACCGGTTCTTTCCAACAGCGTGACAGTGCTGCACAAGGTGCGTTCGTCAACCAGTGGAGAGTCAACCCATTTGATGGCACGGTGCCGCAATCACCTGATCCAGCGAACCCAGATAGCGGTGACCCAACTGTGCTGAACAACGCTCCCGCTCTTGGACAGCTTTTCGCCATTCCCTCAGATTTACGTTATTACATGGCAGACCGAGAGCGTGAAAGAACGAATGCACAGCTAACGTTCCAGTTTGCTCCTTCAGAAAAAATGACGGCCACGCTTGATTACACCTATTCAAAGCAAGACTTATACGAAGCTCGAGCCGAGCAATCGATATGGATGGATGACAGGTACTTCACCGAACTAACCTTTGATGATGAAACGGTAAAAACGCCAGTATTGATAACTCAAGAACGCCGAGATTTGCTGCCTCGTGATCTAGGTTTGGCGCTTCAAGAACTAAACCAAGTCAACGAAAACAAGTCGATCGGCTTAAATCTTGAGTACTTCGTAAATGACGAGCTAACTCTAGTCTTCGACCTTCATAATTCGACGGCAGAAGGACGCCCAGATGCGCCCTATGGAACGTGGACAAATCTTGGTTTAGGCGCAAACGTGGTTAAAGGGCAAGGTGTCGATTTCAGAGGCGACTTCCCTATTATGTTCGTCGATTTTGACGATGAAGCTCGCGATAATCTTAACGGTAATGGCGTGCTTGACCAAGATGACGTAGGTACATCGATATTGGACATGAATTTCTCGTCGCAAGACACTGAGATTACTCAAGCTCGTCTTGATGGCTCTTACGTTATGGATACCGGCAGCATTAACTTTGGTATTGAGTCACGCTCAATGGAGAGCACATCGCTCCAATCTCTAACCCGCCACACCATGGGCAACTGGGGAATTGAGAACCCGGGTGAGCTTCCTGCTGGTTCTTTAACACCGCTGGATTTGGCGAGTGAGTTTAGCGACTTCAATACTGAGGGGATGTTCTCTCAGGGCTTTACCGGTAGTGTTGCGCAAATTGGTGCATTCGCTGCTCAAGAATACGGTTTTGATTTTCTTGCCAACAACCCGTTTGCAACTAACCGTACTATTGAAGAAGACATAACAGCGGTTTATTTCGAATTGGATTTATCTGGCGAGTTAAACGGCATGGAGTACAACCTGTTGGCAGGTGTACGCTACGAAAATACCGATGTAACTTCAATTGCAAATATAAGTTTACCTAGCGGCATTGCGTGGGAAGGTAATAATGACTTTAACGTCCGCTTTGGAAGCGACATGGAAGATGTTGAAGTTGAATCAAGTTACGACCATGTACTTCCTGCATTAGATTTCGATATCGAAGTTGTTGAAAACATGATTGCGCGATTCTCTTACAGTAAGACAATAGCGCGACCCACGTACAACAACTTGAGCGCCGCTGCGACAGTATCGCCTCAAAGCGGGCCGACAATTCTTACTGACAGCATTACCGCCACCGCGAGTTCAGGTAACCCATCGCTGATCCCATTAGAATCAGACAACCTTGATCTTTCATTCGAATATTATTTCGATGAGACAAGCTATGTGTCGGTTGGTTTTTACGATAAGCGTGTTAAGAACTTTATCGGTAATGAACAAGTTGAAGAAAATATCTTTGGGTTGAGAGACGTTACCAATGGACCGCGTGCAGAGGCGGCTCGCGCTGAATTAGAGGCGCGTGGTATTCCAATTAATGACACGTCATTGTTTAACATGGTTGCTGCGATGGAAAACGGTATCGAGTATGACTCGTTGACTGACGAACAGTTTGAGCAGCAATTCGATGTGCTGCCCAATAGCGAAGATCCGTTGATTACCTTCATTAACTCTAAACCAGTTAACAATAAAGCGGCGAATATTTACGGTTTCGAACTTGCTGCGCAGCACTTCTTTGGTGATAGCGGCTTCGGGGTACTGGCTAACTACACCACAGTGCAAGGTGATATTGGTTTTGATAATGACGCAAATCCATCGATAACTCAGTTTGCCCTTGTGGGACTAAGTGACACAGCAAACCTCATCTTGATGTATGAGAAAGATGCTTTGCAAGCGCGTATTGCCTACAACTGGCGAGATAAGTTCCTTGATACAACCTCTCAGTACATTAATGAACCGGGCTATACCGAAGACTATTCACAAATAGACTTCAATGTTTCTTACGACATCACTGAAGATCTTACGGTGTCATTTGAAGGGATTAACATCACAAATGAAAATATCCGTAGACACGGCAGAACAAGTGCTATGTTGTGGAAATT
>Ga0115005_10004029_pt1 | contig 11735 bp, 13 predicted proteins | sample ArcOceMetagenome_FD_87163 | JGI IMG/M metagenome (GOLD analysis project Ga0115005, IMG submission 87163) | Marine eukaryotic phytoplankton communities from Arctic Ocean - Arctic Ocean - Greenland ARC118M Metagenome | ecosystem: Environmental > Aquatic > Marine > Oceanic | place: Arctic Ocean...
AAAAAGGGTTGACTAACTCGTTTATTAATGTTTGATGTGATAACCCCATACTCATACTATCTAGCTATCTAAATCGAATACAGAACAAAATGACCAAACTCGTAAAAGCTGCCTCCCTTCTCCTGGCATTCTCAACAGTTTCTGCCCGAAATGCGCCCTCTGCTTTCATTTCTGGAGCAAAGACCTTCCGATCTACCTCCCTAAACGAACAGAAACTCCCCATCGTGGCTGACGAGTCTGTCATGTCTCCAAAATCTCATGGGACCTCTGAAAAACCTGTTATGAAGGATTTGAAGTGGGGATGTGATTACGACACCGCTGACCGTATTTGCAATTTCAACAGACATTATGCCGAATTCGCTGGGTATTGGTCCACAACGAAGTACTTGGAGGAAGTCGACCGTGAAAATCCCACTAAATACTACGATAGTGTGACTGGAGAGCATCTTTTTACTGCACCCGTTGGAAGGGACATGGAGGATTACCTAAAGGAAAGCGGAAGTCACGGGTGGCCATCTTTCAGAGGTGAGTATTGATTCGAAATCATGTTTTTCACTGAGAACAATCTTTTACCTTTTCTCACTTGCAATACTATGAAACCCTTCTCCCCAAAGACGAAGAAATTAATTGGGATTATGTTCGGTGCTTGCCCGATGGAGGTAAGTATTGATTCGAAATGGTTATTTTTCCACTGGGGTCTACCTTTTACCTTTTCTCACTTGCAATACTGTATATGATTTCTACTCCCGACAGAGTGTGTTTCTGTTACTGGAACTCACCTTGGACATAATATTCCTGATGGAAAAGGAAATAGATATTGCATCAACCTTGTTTGCGTTGCAGGACAACCCAAAGAGGAATGAGGAGTAGTACATATTTCTAAGATGAAAATAGGATTTTTAAGATGCAGCAAAACCAAGGTACAACGACACTTTTAAATTGTATTTATTTTTAAGTCAATGGCTTGCGAAATCTAGCTTGAACCCATACTCGGCGTCTTTCACTGTTCTCTGATCGATTTGTGTACACTCTTTGAATATATCTGATATCAATTGTTTCCAACCCTGCGCCATCACTTCCAAATAAACTTTCCAAATCATCTAAATCGAAAAAATATACCCTCGTAGAATCATGCTTCACGTAAAAATTCTCAGTTAGTCGCTTCCCCCTTCCTGATCCCAGCTTCATCTGAGCTTCGTCAAAGCGACCATAGTCTCTTAGAATTAAAGTCCCCCCTGGTTTCAACGTTGCTGCCACATGATTCGCTGCCTGTGACATTCTCTCAGGTGATACAGCCGAGAGACAGAATAACAAGAGAGAGATATCCGATGAATTATCTAACTCAGTCGAAATATGACCAGGGTGAGTTTTAGTTATGTCCCAAACGGCTGATTTTGCCCTTTTCTCGGCATGAGCCTTCATGTATCGTTCGTCTTTTTGCAAAAGGTCGACTGCAACCTTTGAGAAATCCAGCCCCCAGACAGATACCCTCCTTCTCTTCTCCGGGTTCGGGGGTTCTGCGATATCCATTTTATCCACATTGATGTATGGATCTAGCTCAAGGAGAGGCAGTACCGTGTTTCCAACTCCACACCCGATTTCAACAATAGTAAAATGTTCGCATTGCTCACCATCACCCCCATCTACCACTGATAAAGCTTCAGCTGAACCATATTTACCATAGACAACACCGAATTCATCAGGGAAGGCTTTCTCTAAATAGTGGCGATCTTTGAAAAAATTTGTTTGATGCGATTTGTAGAATTTGTCCCAGTTAGACCCTGCTTCCTTTTCATATTTATCAATAAGGTACTGCCCTCGACCTACAGCATTATTCTCGACAATATCGCCCATGAATATTTTTTGGGAAAGGGCTTCATTGGCATTTCGCCTTTCAGTCTGAGTCCATTCAAATTCTTGCCAGAATGAGCGGTTACCGCTCGTGTTTTTATCATCATTGCCTTCCTCGTTTGTGGGAGTTGGTGATTCTGATTGTTTCGTTTGTGAAGAATTAATTTCGAATACACTCTGTTGTTGTATTTCCTTGTCCTTTTTGTATAAGAGATAGTACGATGCTTGCGGCAGCGAACTCATCTGACAACCGTTAATAGCTATAACAACGAAAACAGTGAGCTTCAACACAAGCAAAACATTGATTTAACTTAGAGCTGCTTTGAAGTCTGTTATACTTTGTAGGTACCTACTCTCGTACAAGGACACTGTATGATACGGTACGGTACGTACAGTATCATTCACTCGTTCCTTGCTTGTTGCGACGCTTGTCATGTCGCTTGCGAGCTTGCGTTGCGACGTGCTCATTTTCCTTTGATTGCCAAAGTGATGCGCGTTAAACGCGCATGGGTTGATTTGGATGGGTGGTGTGAACGCGACATTTGACCCCTCCTATCCTCGCTTGCAAGAGAAAAGGGAACAACTTTGGAAAGAAGGAGAAGAAAAGTCTTTCTTGCTCGACTTTGTTCCATTTCCATTTTTCATTCACAACATCACACATCACCCTCGAGGTAACAAACGAACTCTACATCGCTCCATCTTGTAATTGTATTGTCTAGAAAGAATGAGTTTTGGATTTGGTTTCGGAGGCCATGGCGGCGGAATGCCCACTAGATTTGAAGAGCAGTACCATTGTTACTCCGTGGCGTACGCAGATAAGTCCCACCTGGAGGTAAGTAAGCACGCGAATACTATGCTAACAATGTTTAATGTCTCCGGCAAGCGAACAGTGAAACAGTTATAATCTGAAAACTAATCATGATGATTTCACAATGAAAGGGCGGAGATAAGATCCTGCTGCCACCATCCGCGTTCGACACCCTCGCTCGACTCCAAGTGGACTATCCCATGCTGTTCCGCCTGGAATCATCAGACAAAGGCACATCAACCCACTCCGGAGTTCTTGAATTCACCGCTGAGGAAGGATCGTGCTATATCCCCTTCTGGATGATGCAAAACCTTTTAATTGAAGAAGGTTCCGTTATTTCTGTCACCAATGTGAGCCTGCCCAAGGCTACCTTTGTAAAATTGCAGCCGCAACATGTGGACTTTTTGGAGATTACAAACCCGAGAGCGGTACTTGAGCACGCATTGAGAAATTTTAGTTGTGTCACCAAGGGAGATGTGATTTGTTTGCCATTCAACTCGAAAAATTATCATTTTGAATTGAAGGAGGTAAAGCCCAAGGATGCTGCGTGTATCATCGAGACAGATTGTAATGTAGATTTTGACGCACCAGTGGGTTATAAAGAGCCAGAAAGGCCCGGATTTGACAATGTGAGTGGTACAGGCGACTCAGCCAATGGTTCGCCGGCCTCTAGCCTGGCGAATTTTCCAAAGCAAAGTGCATATGCAGAAAGAAATAGTGCTTGCCCTAGTCCTGCCTTGTCATCCATGTCTGGCACTTCAGGGAATGCAAATAGTGGAAAAGATGCGGATAGCGCTCCAGAGCCCTTGAAAACGAGAATTGTTGATGGAAAAATCTGCAGGCCGGAGGATACATCCATGGCTAGTCAAGGGAGCGGTGTCGTTGATGGTGATGCAACCATGATGGCAGATAAGACTGGAGGAACAGGAGTCCAGGATAATGCTGCGATTGCAGTCCAAGCCCCAACTATTGGCTATTGGGCTGTTAATGCTGGAGATGGAGCACGGTTGGACGGGAAGAAACCCAGTGTTCTCAAGGATAAAGAGGGGAATGAGGTCGATATCCGAAAACTCAGGGCTGAAGCTGCTGCGCGAAGACTCGAAAAAATTAATGCCACTAAGAACTTGCCCGAGGCTGCGGTAGGCTTAACAGTTTCTGGCAAAACTGTGCCAATACAAGATGAGAGTATGAAACCTCCTGTCGCGCCTGTTTCAAAGAGGAAAAGTCGGATTGGCTCCAAATACTCCAAACTTAAACAGGGTGGCGTTGCGTTTGGAGGGTCAGCGAAGAAACTATAAGAGTATCAACATATTTTCTTCTTGAATCATTATAATTTTCTTCAATTACTTTTATTGGTCTCAAGGGCGCCAGAATTTGCATCTTGTATGGGCAATTTGATCATTTACAAAGCAGAATGAAAGCAATCATAATATACACAGCAGATTAAAAATGCACCATAAACTCTTTACTGTGATCTGAAGATACTGACTCACTCATTTCTTGTATCTTTTTGTATAAATTCCAAAGTATCGATACCTACAGTTGGTACTGACATGGTCTCTCTCGGTCATAGTAACATTTGAAAAAGATCACGCGAAACAATGTATCAAGAGAGACCGCTTCTTTAGGAGAATATATGATAGTAATGACACCTTAATTATCTCGAAACTGCCATATCCCCATTCCAGCCAGCCTTGTGAAAGAAACAAGTTCTCGCTTTGCCTCCTTGGAGAGAATTTTTTCGTTCATTATCTGTGCTACGTATGCTATGTCAATCAGTTCTATTCAAAAGAAGTCAATGATACAATAGAATACCTGGTAGCCATTATAAAAAGTAGAACTACAAGATAGATACAAAGTGACACAATGATTAGTTCCAGCTATACGCGTTTGACTATTGTACTAGAAACTGCTTGTTGTCCACACAATTCTAGTAATATAAAACGATACTCATTCTTACTGCTTGTTATCCCTTAGTCTGCATAGTGTTGAACAGAACAATCAATAATCTTATTTGAATGATAGCATTTGTTTTTTAAAGCACAAAAGTAAGAGGGATTTTTCAGTTATGATTCCGTTTTTTTATTAAAACTGTTGATAGAGATTTTTTTGACGCCGCCCCGTGCTGACGTGGAGACAGAACGGCAAACACACATTTTTCTGCTGCCCAACAATCTGTTGGCAATCTTTCTCAATTTGTCAAGCGGGCAAGTGTCAAGAACGAACTAGCTGACCAAATCCTCACTTCTTTGAGGACCACAGAAATTGAACAAACTCTGTTGTACAGTTTTGATTACTTTTCCAACTTCGTGCTGGAAATGGAAAGTCATTGTTAAAAAGAGCACCAAAATGATTGCAAGACAATTTTACAAGGTCGGCATTCGGTCAAAATATTTGGATAGGATTGCCTTCGCCAACAATGCTGTTGGTGGCTGTATGGCATCTTTCTATCATTCAGTACCAGCATCAAGTAGCCATCACCAACAAAAGAAAGAAAGAACAACCACGTCTAATGACCGAAAATTTCACTCATTGAATACAAACACTAAGTATCATTTGTGCTTTCTTCGCCATGGGCAAAGTACCTGGAACCGAGATAATCGTTTCATTGGATGGACTGGTAAGTTACATTACCCAATCCAAGTTCATTGTTTTATTAATTACTCTTTTATTTGTTTATTTTCGTTTATCAACCCAACGTTATTATACTTGGTTTCTTAGATACTCCACTCACTGATGATGGAGTTCTCGAGGCAAGAGTTGCAGGCCAGATGCTCACTAGATCTGGAATGAAATTCGACGAGGTGCATACATCGCTTCTTAGGCGTTGTATTCGAACTACAAATCTTGCGCTGATGGAAATGGGACAAGAATACATTCCTGTCCACAAACATTGGAGATTAAATGAGAGACATTATGGAAATTTGGTTGGGAAAAACAAAAAAGAGGTGGTTAAGCGTTTTGGTAAAGATCAGGTGCGGAGATGGAGGAGGTCTTGGGACGAGCCACCTCCTCCCATGACAAACAACCATCCATTTCATCCCGCCCTTGATCCGAGATATCGCGATGTAAGTTTTGATAATTTCTTAGCATTTTGTGAAGTTAATGAATTTGAATAACTCAGAAGTTCTTCTGCATTATTAATAATTGCATTCCTTCTCGTAGGTTCTCCATAAAATTCCAAATTGTGAATCTCTCAAGTGTACATTAAAGCGCTCAAAAGTATATTGGGAAAAAAAAATCATCCCATCGCTTCAAGAAGGCAAAACGGTGTTGATTGTAGGTCACGAAAATAATCTCAGATCTCTTGTTATGAACCTTGAAGGGATTTCAGAAGATGATATCATTGATTTATGTCTTCCGAGAGCTGTACCTCTGGCTTACCGCCTTGATGAGAATTTCAAGCCTATTGGTAGGCCAGATGGCAAAAAAGATGAAGCTACTGGTCATTTGCGCGGTGAATGGCTAGGGGGTGATGCAGCAGTGAAAGAAATACTGGATAGAGATAGGAAGCAAGTATATGATACCTCTATCGAAGAGAACCTCGAAACCGGAAGTGAAAATGAAAAGTGGAGAAGATGGATGGAATTTGCCGTAGGTGAGACTACGGAACCTGAAATGCTGGCGAAGAGTTCTGAGATTGGTGATTTTCTCCAAAAGGACAAAACCTTTCCATGACCTTTTATATTTCTCTTCGTCCCAAATAGCTACTGTAGCGATAGAGTTTGAATTACTCAGTTGAAACTCTTTGTTTGCAGTGCGTACAGTATTTGCGTAGTCCTTTAATAATCGGCAAGCAAAAACTTCTAATGTCTTCATTACGTCCCATGTTTTGAACATTCAATACACACACTTTTTTCTAGAGTGAGCCATTCTTATTACTTTTACACAGATCTATTACCCCTTCAAATTCGCAAGATAAATTATTCTTGAGAGGCGATTTTGTTCGATAGCCGCCACAACAAAGCATTCTTGTTTTCGTTTCTTAATCATTCGAAGGTTTAATCATCGTCGGCGACACCGTCTGCGCTTTCGGTATTGTAGTTCAGCAATTTCTCGATCAAATCCACGTGCGTCAAGAGCATTCTTCTGCAGCAATATCTACGGAGACCGAGTTCATCAAGTGCATCACTGTTGCATATTATAAAGACATTAAAATAATGGTTAGAGGGGCAATGGAGAGAGAAAAAAATCAGTAAATGATTTGTCGCCATGTTGTACAACTCATGTTTTGTGTTCATTCCAGAAAGTCTCCCTTTGGTTAGCTCAGCACATAAAGATTGTTACAATACTGTGCACAATCACAAAAGGACAGTCTACCGAAGACCTCAATGAAGAGAACGTACCCCTCTGAGAAATCGGCTTGCAAAAGGCTGAGGTATGTCTCCCATTTGTTACCGATCACCTTTCCGCAAGTAAAGCATCTCACTGGAATGATCATATTTTACGCTGTTTGATTTATGAGTGATACAAAATAGTGAAGTGGGGCGCAGTGTTGATGAAGGTGTCGGTTTTAATGTTACCAGCAAGGAGGTGCAATGTATCTATCTTCACGTCGCTTCGTTTCAGAGGGTAGAGGAGGGACCTCCATCGTCTGTCCGTCGGGTCCCCAACCAACCAAAACAAAAAAAGCAGAACCTGGATGCGACCTGCGCCTTTTTCAGCCATAAAGCGCATTCAAAGCATCAAAGCATCAAAGCATCAATACCATCTACGTACCAATCGTCGTATCATACGGTAGCGCAACCTGATCTCGGACTGCTCTATCTATTTTAAAGAAAACAATAAGAATAATTGGTATGGCGCAAGGACTGAAGAAAGTGCAGAGCAAAAAGAAGTCGCACGCCGCTGTGAAAAAGCTCCAGTCTAGGAAACTTTGTAAAGGAAAGAAAGCTTTCAAAGCAAAGGGAAGAAGCGCTACCATCGCAAATCAAGAAATAACAACATCAAAAGCCATCAACAAAAAGAATGAAATCAGAGCTTCGGCTAGAGCTATAGGAGCAGGAAACACTTTCTTCTTGAATGAGCTAAAGGAATCTGGTAAGAAGGAACTAAAGAGACTGAATATAAATCAGACAAAATCGGAGAAGAAAACAAATACATTGAGTTCTCGCTTAAAAGACCAATTGCGTAAAATGGGAAGGGATGTTAAGTAAGACGCCAGCCAGAAACCGTCGTTGCCGAAAGTCATGTAAAATAGAAGATGCGAAACTTTTTCATTTCTTATCTAAAACTCCCTTTAATTCTTATGTTGCTTTGAACTTTCAACTATATGAGGTGCAGGAGAGGGTTGGTCGTCATGGGCAGAAACCTCCATCACAATCTCCTCCAATTTATGCTGTTCTCTCATGTCGATAACTCCGTTTCTCTTGTCAATCATTACTTTCTTCATAAACTCATATACACCAAACTGAATCCCAATCATGGGGACAACACTAATCAATCGAGGCGGAAGTCCACGGTAGAAAGTTCTGAAACCTTCTTCCTTCGCAATTCGTTTTGCACAATCTATAATTCCCTTGTATGGAACCAAATCAGGATAATTCATTTGTGTGACTAGTCGTGTTTTAATAGTATCCATTGGAATCATCACGCAAACCGTAGTGGTGCTCGCCATACATCCCATGATAGAATTCTCGAAATCCCTCGGAGGACGGTTGCAGATACGAAGCTGGGCTAGTTTCAATTGTTGAAACAATGTCCATGTCAATGCCTGTAGATGTCTTAGTCAGTTTTATGGCGAAAAGAGTAATACAGTATGTGAGGATCATTTTCCTTATTGCAAACTTACATAGCTTGGAATCTTTCCAACAAGACCAGGCCACCATCCGCTGTAGAATCCCGCGATACCCTTGTCTTTCGTCAATCCAATAAGCGCGTTGGGGAAATTAGAATAAGTCCCAGCCATGATGTTATCCACTACCATCATTTGAGGAGTACTGACGACTGAACAGCAAACTGTTGCGATTGCGCTTGAGCAAAAATCCAATACGGGCCCAAAAGCGCCGCTTTTTTCCGACATTTCTGATGCCCAAGTTGATCTCATTGCCAAATTAAGCATTCTTTTCCGAACATACTCCAGTACAGCGAAGTTGACAGCCCCGTGTGGAATAGACATGATAAATTGTGCCCCTGCTCCACGAGTAAGCATCTTCATATTTTCAGGCTTCGCGAGCATTTTGATTGTGATAGGGTCCGCTGATCCTCTGTTTGACTGCAGCAGAGTTTTCATAGTATTAGCAGGATGCGTTGCAACTTGTGCGATAGATCTTGATACTGCACCGCAAATCATATTTTCGTAAAATGACAACGCTTGTGTCGCTCCTCCACCACGAGACATTTTAGATTCTTTTACTTGCTTTGCTGGTTTAGTGTTTGAAACTAGAAGCGTATTCATAAGTCCATGACTATTCCGCCTACTTCTACCATTGAAATTATCGGGGTTCACTGCAATGTCCTCGTTATAGTTCTGCTGATACTTTTCATACTTCCTTCCACTTGCACTTCTGCTAACATGATCCGTAATTCTAGGTGCTCCAATAGCGGAACGAATGCCGACAGAAATTGGATTCAAAAAGTTCGACGCATTGATGGCGTTTATGTAAGAAGCGACAAACAACAATTTTATCAGCAGGCCATGATGGCTTTGAGGTACTGCAGCATTAATATTCATCATGAAATAAAATATAGTCTGCGATGGATGGATGATGGATGGATGATGGGGGTGTTGATTGGTTCCTTCGGAATTCGAGCGCTTGGCTTTTCGAGTGTTTTTATGTTCAAGTCAATTCCTGCCTTGACTCATATCCTATTTATCCCTACCCAATAGGACTGAGATTTTAAAATGTGTGAGGTCATGTCAATCGTGTCAAATCTAGAAATGTGGGGTAGCTTCAAAGCTCAAACCTAAGCTTTGATACATGATAGATTTGGATAAAGAGTCCTTTTGAAGAATCTACCCTCGTGGACAACACAAATGCAGCAGATACTCATCAAGAATGTTAACGAAAATGAGATCAATGCACCTTTTCAGTGTATCCTTGCTGTCAGCGATTTTGCATTATGTATCTGGCACCAGTATGAAAATGGATGTCTTTCCTCTCGGGTAAGTTCGCACTGATCCTATTATTAATCCTGATCGTCTATCTGACCATGTTCATACTTTTTACGGTGAGTGCGCCTTGCAAGTTAGATGTCAGATTGCTTTCGTGCAAAGATATTGTACTCAGCATAGACCTGAGACAACGTACAAGAATCTGAGATCAGCTTTGGGATATTCAGGAAATGTGGAAGAAAATAACCGAACCATTTTGGAAAAGAAAAGACTTGTGTTTGGGTGGCGAAGAATACTGATGTTTCGTGTAAGAAAGTTCCCGCAGGTCAGAATTGTGCTGTCACTTGTGGTGAATGTACATATAATCAGAAACCAAAGCTATGGCATGGGGGTTCCGAATAGATAGGCAAAATCTTATTATTATTTTTCACACTTCAAATCATTGCGCTGACGAGATGTCCTGACGAGCTAACTATTGTTCTCTGTCTCCGAAATGGGTCTTCTTCCTTTGTAGATTGCACTACGTTTACGTGTAGCTAGCTATCTTCATTTTCCATTTCATCGATAATATTTCTCACTTCATCCCACTCAATCAATGGCAAGAGTGGCGAGGCCTTGTCTCGGTGGGCATCAAGAGGCGAATTGAAAAAATCCAAAAACTCTTCGAGCGATGGATACAAATCACATTGTGCAATGCTAGAGATTCGTTCGGCAGATGGCATTGATTTACGTTGAGCCCCTTTTAGAATCTTTAGATATGTGCATTGTGGGTGCTCTTCACTTTCCGCCAATGATTTGCTGCACTTTCGAATGGTGCCCATGATATCTGTAAAGATAGCCTCTTTATCCTCGTTTTCGATGTCGAAGGCATCTTCATTAGGTGGGCATGCATAGTACACACCAAAGGGTGCAAAATCATGATGAGAACAATTTGTATGCACTAATAAAACCCGAATGGAATGAAATCCCAGATTGCCTAGATCAGAAAGGGTGCCCGGGTAATCTTCGTTTTCATTTGACATTTCGAGGAACCCGAGAGCAGAATTTGGAGAAGACCTCCCCCTATCATTTGACAAGAGTACAACGCCACCAGCAGTCTCTACACCAACGCTGCAAAAGAAGTTATGCAATTTAATAATATTTGAGACATCGCCGCCTTCTGAAACATCAAAATAATCGTCATGGAGGAGTGATAAAAAGAGTATCCGTGTTATGCTGTAAGAGTTTCCGCGTTGTTCTTCCTCGATCTCGAACCAACTCTTACCAATGCTCTTTTTAACTTCCTCATCGATGGACTCAAAACTAGAAACAACCAATGAGTTCTTGAGTTGGAGTAAAGATTACGTTCTACCGTGCTATTTTATGTACTCTATACACTCACCTACTGTTACCTTCAGTTCTCTGATTTTCAACTTTGTTTCGGGGTCCACAAGCATCGCCAGACTTCTTGGGAATTCCTGAGCATGGTGGTGCTCCGTTGGTTCCTTTCTGTATGTTCATAGGAGTTAGGTTAATTATTCAACCAAGGTGTGTATTTACCAGAGAATGAAGACATGCAGTAGGTGATGCTGTTCAACAGAGTGATATCGAGAAAATATATTATTTATTAAAAATAACTCAAGAATTTCAAAAATATGTTTTCGTTTCTAAATAATTTGAAAATCGAGAAGCAAAGGATTTCGAAGATTTACATACCGAATACTTATGAAACTTGCCATTAATTCGTGTCTTTACTTTTGCAACGATGGTCATCAGGCAGTTGTCCCTGCCCCTTGAAAATAGACTTATCGTATCATGAGCTATGTTCCAATGTGGTGCTTCAAAACAAAGATAGAGTCGGTAGTGACTATCTTGCGTTGTCGAAAGTCGATGCTTGGGGATCCCTTAATTTTGTTGATCACGCCATATCCTGCCAGATCCCTTTTCTCTGATAGCATGTAATCGACTGATTTACCAGTTGTGTCAATTCCGTTCACGTCCTCGTACCCTTCCTTTATAATGGTACACTGTGCGCGACAGCTC
>Ga0115005_10004030_pt1 | contig 11734 bp, 11 predicted proteins | sample ArcOceMetagenome_FD_87163 | JGI IMG/M metagenome (GOLD analysis project Ga0115005, IMG submission 87163) | Marine eukaryotic phytoplankton communities from Arctic Ocean - Arctic Ocean - Greenland ARC118M Metagenome | ecosystem: Environmental > Aquatic > Marine > Oceanic | place: Arctic Ocean...
TTCTTTCTTATTATTATTGACAAATTCACCCGTCTTCGTAATTATAAACTCCCCTACATCCGATTGAATCGTTTCATTAAACACATACGTTCCTATTAAAATACCTTCGCTGTCTTTTAAATCAAAATTATTATTATCCTTTAAATATATTGAAAAAAAAGCAACTGACCGATGCGGTTGGTCCTCATTATCTTTAAATTTTATTTCTACTGGGTTCTTTTTATAAATTTCAGTTTTCTTTACTCTACCTTCTGTAAAATAATTAATATCCAATTTTAAAAGACTGACAACTTCACCAATTATTCTTCGAGATTTAATAATTTGAATCTCATTATCCGGATTGTTTGCGGATGCGCCGCCAATAATCCCTAAATCCTCAAAAGCCGCCAATTCACTAGACATTCCTGATTTTTCGTTGTCTTTTATTAAAATAGTTGCAGAAACCGCATATTGTGGTGTACTGTATCTTAAATGTACATAAGCGCCTGCTAAAGTTACAAAAGTAAAAAACACAAACCATCTCCAATGTATCAAATACTGACCTAACAATTCTCTAAGATTAATAGTGTCCATATCCTCAAACTGACCATTAAAATTTTCTTTATTTTCTTGCATTATAATCTAATTAAAAAAGTTATTACACCAATTAAAAGGCTCGTCATAGAAATAAACAAACTTGTATTTGAATTCGAGGACGCAGATTGAATTCTCGCATAATTTGGCTCTATATAGACTACATCATTTTGTTGCAAATAATATACCTGAGAAGTAAAGAGTTCTTTAGAAAGTAAATCTACACTATATTGATTTTTTTGGCCATCTTCTTCTCTTTGAACTACTACCTTGTTTCTTTGCCCTGAAATGTTCAAATCTCCTGCCAACCCAATTGCCTCAAGAATGGTAATTCTTTCATTGGGAACATTATAACTTCCAGGTTTACGAACATCTCCTAAAACAGTCACTTTGTAATTGGTTATTATTACATTAATATTCGGATTTAAAACATAATCTGGTTCCAACTTACTCTTTAAAAGTTCAATTAACTCATCTCTAGACAAACCTCCTATTTTTAATCGACCCAATACCGGAAAATCTATTTCGCCTTTGGTATCCACTAAATAATTTAATTGCTGTTGCAACCCTAAAGCATTGTTAGAAGTAGCTGCAAAATTGACCACTCCTAAATTAAAAGGTTTAACCGCCTCTGCATCTAAGGCCGTGATCGAAATCTGTAATAAATCATCAGGCTTTATAATGGTCCTATAACTATTAGACACTTTCATTTGATCTATTTCATCGTTCTGAAAATAGATAATGTCTTTTTTTGAGACACAAGAACTAAATTGCAGAATCAAGATAACAAGGAGACTGCTGAATAAGAAATTTTTCATAAACATATTTTTTGCGAAAGTAGGAATTTATAGGTAAAAGTTACTAATTAATTATATATTTTATAACTGGTGTCTATCTTAGGGAATAAAAGTAGTGCATCCTTTAAATATTGTGAAATGGGATTATTTATTCGCCAGTCTAAGAATAGGTTAAGACCGACTCAAATTAGTGTAAGATAAACTTGCTTTTTGGTTTCTTCAGATCGTATTAACTCGAGACAACGGTAGCATTGAAAACTTTTTTAACCGCGAGGTGCCATTCTTTTGTGTTCGAACCAAGCTATTTTAAAAAGCATTCTCATCCTTTTTAAAAAACATAGAAAATGCTGTCGTAAATACAATCTTCACATCCAAGAAGAAACTCCAGTTCTCAATATACCAGATATCCGCAGCTGCTCTATTCTCCATATCTTTGATGTATTTTGTTTCTCCTCGAAAACCGTTAATTTGCGCCCAACCGGTAACGCCTGGTTTTGCGAAATGTCGTACCATAAATTTATCTACCGATTTTCTGTACTCTTCTGTATGCTTCAGCATGTGCGGTCTTGGCCCTACGAGCGACATATTATTTAAAAGTACGTTAAAAATTTGTGGGAGTTCATCGATGCTTGTTTTACGCATAAAAGCACCAAACGAAGTCACTCTCGCATCATTCTTTGTGGCCTGCAACTCATCGGAAGCAGCATTCACCGTCATACTTCTAAATTTAAAACAGTTAAAAGCTAAATCATCCTTACCAGTTCTTTCTTGTACAAAAAACACAGGTCCTTTGCTTGTTAGCTTAATTATTAGTGCAATAATCGGGAACAACCAAGAAAATAATACCATCGCAACAATACTTGAAAAGACGACATCGAAAGCTCTTTTTAAAACCCGATTGGTGAAACTATTTAAAGGCTCACTTCGCAATTTCATAATGGGAATATTCTGAATATAATCAATTGAAAATGTTTGTGATAAATACTCAGAAAACTCAGGGATTACTCTAACTCGCATCATATTATTATCTGCATATCGAAATAAATCATTAATCAATTTACTTTGATGATAGGGCAAGGAGATAATAATTTCATCCACCGTATTTGCATCTAAAAAAGAGCTAATCTCAGACAGTTTTCCTTTGTAATAACTTTTAATCTCAGCACTTAGCTCAGCATCCGTATACAAACCAACTATTTTAAAACCGTACTTTGGGTTTAGATATATTTGATGCAGTAAGGCTAGTATATTTTTATTCATCCCTACTAACAATATGGTACTTGTATTATACCCTTTTTTTCGATAAAACTTCACTAAAAAAGATGAAATTAAACGCCAAGTTAGCAGAAACAAACTGAAAAACAGCATAGAAGACACAAAAAAGAGCCTTGAAAATTTATAATCTGTGATCATAAAAATAAAACCAGCACTTAAAAAAATAAAGGTAAAGATGGCGTAGACATTTTTAGCTAAAATTTTATACGTAAACAAAATTCTAGGGATTTCATACAAATTAAATTTTAAACAGATCACTACCCAAAGTATAGACCATCCAATAATTAAGCTATTGTAAAAAACAATATTCGGAATCTGACCGTTAAATACTATATACTTTGCCAACATAAAAGAACCAACAAGTAATAAAATATCCACAAAGGCAAGTAACAAGGGTATAAATTTAGACTTTACTTTTTTCATTTTTTTTTCATTTTTTTTTCATTTTTTTTTCAAAGACATCTTTTTCATATTGATAAAAATATCACTTTTTCTCTTTACTATTTTGATTGATGAAAAGCAATAAGATTTAACTTAACTAAATTTTTAAATCATCTACTAAAAACAGAATATGTTTTATGTTAAGCTTGAAATAATTTCTTTAAAATATACTTTTCAAAAAATCTATATTCAAATTATTAAATATCATCTTTATTATCATTAATATATTTTTTGAACTTTAATTTTTACGAAAAAAATTATTTATTATATTTTATCTAAATTAAAAATTTCAAATTACATTATTAAAAATGTCTAGAGCAAACCTTTTTCATCACAGTCATTAAACCAGTCATTAATTGACTCAGATAAAGAATACTTTAGTTTCAAAGAACTGTTTTCTAGTTTATTACCAGAAATATTTGTTGATATCATTACTTTTTTAACTCTATCTGGATGAATTCCATTAAATTTTGAACCTAAAAATAATGAAATGAAATGTATACCCCTAGCAGTTAATAAAATCAACCAAGATGGAATTAATATTCTCGGTTTATTAATATGTGTTGTAATTGCAATTGTATTACAAATCTCTTCTATTGTTGGGGCTGGGAAATAAGTTAAATTAAAAATAGCAGGATTTTCTTGATGGGTAGAGATTCCATCATAAAGTATTCGAACAACATCTTTGACATATACGCAAGCCTTGATAGTATCTTTTCTTCCTGGATAAAAGAAAAAACCTTTTTTCATCGAACTATACAAACGAGAATAATTACCGCCCTCTCCTTTGCCAAATACGACTCCAGGCCTTACCATAAAAAGTTTTCTATTTGAACTATCCTTTGACAACCAGATTAAATGAATTTTTTCAGCTACATATTTAGAAATACCATAAGGAATGTTTGGCATAGGAATGGTTTCCTCAGTTTTAACTTTTTCAGATGCTCCGTAAGGCGCAATTGAACTTGTAAAAGCAATTTTATTAATTGAGTTATTTTCTGCGAAAGTTGTTATATTTTCAGCACCTAAAATATTTGTTTCAAAATATTCTTCGTTTTCGTGCCCTGGTGTTGTATGTATGGCTGATAAATTAAAAATAATAGAATCTTTTATATTAGGTATATTTAATGATATTTCATTTCTAATATCACAGTAAATATAATTATACTCCCTAGTTTTATCTTTCTCAACTATATCAAGACTATAAATATCACCGTAAGGTATACCTTTTTGTTTATTTAAAAATTCAATTAAATGAAATCCAATAAATCCTTCTCCTCCAAAAATTAAATAATTCATAACCATATTTATTTAAACTGTTTTAATTTAGGTATCAAGTCAATAAATTTATCGAACAAAATTTCTGGATGAAAATTTTCAGTTGCAAACTTCCGTGCTCTAACACCTTTTTGATTTAGTTTCTCTATATTTTTGACATAAAAATCTATGTTCTCTATTAATCCTTTTTTATCATCAGGAGAAAACACTATGCCAAAATCATTGTCAATAGTCGTTTTTGACGCTTGATTATGCATAGGCATGATTAAAAGCGATGCTTTTCCTGAGCAATAATAGGTCAATACTTTTGAAGGAACACAATAATCGCCAGCATCTTCATTTAAAGTAGCAATTAATAAATCTGCAGAACCCAAAACTTTGGGCAAATCTTTATAGGGCTGCAAAGGAAGACATAATAGATTCGTGAGATTCAATTTTTTAGTTTGTTGTTTTAAATACTCAAATCCTTCTCCTGAAGCTACAATAATCAATTTAACAATTGGATTGTTCTTTCTATAATGTATTGCTAATTCTAGAAGGATTTCAGGATTTTGCTTCATACCTAAAGTACCTGTGTAAATTATGTTAAATGAATCTTTAAGGCTATATTTTTCTGAAAAAACATTATCTTTTGATATTAATGGAATCTCATTAATTTGTGCCCAATTTTCAAATAAAACAATTTTTTTTGATTCAATTCCCCAACCTTCAATAATTAAATTAAAACTTTTTGAGATAGAAATAACCTCATTAGCCAACATTAAACATTTCTTTTCAATTTTGAAAAAAAAGTAACCTATTATTTCCCCTAGATATTTATTCTTCTTTTTAATTACATTTTTAGCTGCCAAACTCAACAAATCTTGAAGCCAATGAATTACATATATATCATTCTTTTTACAAGTCTTAATTAATTGAATTTGTGCTAGAAGAGGGGTATTGCTAGATAGAACTAAATCAGGATTTATTTCAATAATTTTCTTGGAAACAATTTTACCATACTTATATTCCTGAATGAATCTTTTAAAAAATGATTTTTTTATAACATTAGAAAGATTTAAACTTAAGTCGATGACCTCTAAGTTTTCATTTTCACTAAAACTACCATTTGGTGATCCGCTTGAGGAAGAATAAATATGATATACTTTTATACCTTTTTGTGACATTTGGTTACTAATATCAAAAATGAAAGGATACCCTCCATAATCATGTAAAACTACTACCATAAATATTTTTATATTTTAATTATTTTCAATTTTATGAGAATTTAACTTAAAATCTTTAACTACCCTAATATTTAAATATTTAAGTTTGACCATCTTTCTTTGATAAACTGCGCAGGCAAACCGCTGTATATACCATTTGATGAGAGTGATTTTGATACAACAGAGCCTGCTGTAACAACTGTGTCAATACCAATGGTTACGTTAGCAGCTATAAAACAATTTGCACCTACCCAACATCCATCTTCAAGCAATATTGGGCCATTACGATATGGCATAGATTCAATTTTATAATCGTGATTTCCCCCACAAAGAAAAGCGCGCTGACTAACGCAAACATGATTCCCAATTGTTAATAACTCAAAGTTAAGAATAAACACTTCTTCTCCTATCCAAACATGATCACCTACAACCAATTTCCATGGAAAGTGAATATTAACTCGAGGCTTAATTATAGTTCCAATCCCAATTTTAGCTCCAAACAATCTCAATATTTTAACTTTAAAACTTGAAGGATAGGGCATGGCAGAAAGGAAAAAAAACACCTTAAATAAATACCATAAAACTTCCTTAATTTTACCAGCCCCTCGATTCAAACCTGTTGACGCATCAAACTGATCAAGTCTTACTTTAGTATTATTTTTGTTTACCATAAATTATATTATATATTCTAAAACCACACAAACTATGATTACCTATTTTAATTTTTTGTGTTATCAAATATTAACGGAGTTACCAATAATCTCTTTTTTATTAATATGAACTCCAAAAAAAATTAGGTAAAACATTCTTAACCATCAATAAAAGCTTGGGGTTAAAATATAAATAAGTTGTTTGTAAAATCTAACAACACCATTAAAAAATAAATTTAAAACTTACAACAGATACTATTAGGTTATAATGGATTATACTACTAGTATCAAATTATTCATTTAAAATTTTTATCAATTTATTTTTAAAACTTTCTAGTGTGAAATTTTCTAAAAAATAACTTCTATTATAATTAGCCATACTCTCCATATCTACATTATTAATTATATTTATAAAAGATTCATAAATACTTTTAGGATTCCTTTTTTCAACAAAAAAGCCATTTTGTAAATTTTTAACTATATCTGGTATACCAGCATGCTTGGTCGTTACAATTACATTCCCTGATGCCATCGCTTCTATTATTGAAATAGGTTGCCCCTCCATACTATAGTAAGTAGGCAGCACAAAAACATTGCTCCAATGCAATAAATCCAATTTCTCCTTTCCAGAAACAATACCTAAATATTTAGCATTTACTAAACTATTAATTTTCTTATTAACAGAATCTTTATTTACAATATCTATATTACCCGCTATCCTAGCTTCATATTGTATATTATTTTTCTCCAACATTTCTAAGGATTCTAGTAAATCATTTATTCCTTTTTCTTTCATTAGATTACTTAAAAAAACAATTTTTAAAGAAGAATAATCTTTTTCAATATTATTATCCATCAAAAAATCTTCTGCAAAATTCTTTAATATATATATATTTTCTTTTGGTATAAAAGGAGACATATTTCTTATTAGAGACTCCGACAAAACGATACCCTTGGAAGCTTTACTTAACAAAAATTTAAAAAATAGCTTTTTCACACCTTTTAACTGCTGGTACTCTTTGTGTAAATAATCGCCATGTATGTGAATTACAAGTTGTTTCTTCGTTAAAAAAGCTATTAAAATGAAAAGAGTGTATTTTATTACGCCAAAAAAGGTTTGACCAGGAGTTATATAAACTATATCTGATCCAAAAACATTAAAAGCTTTCAAATTAATCAGCACAAAATGAATTGACTTTTTGATTGAAAACTTACCTAAGGATTCTTCAAATTTGTTATAAGAAGTGTTTATTTCTTTTACAGAAAAACCTTTTTCATTTTCAAGTAATTGTTTCACAATTAAATTAGCAAGTGAAACACCCGATACAGGATAAGGTAATGGACCAACTATTAATACTTTTTTCATAACTTTAAATTTTAAACCCTTGTATTTTTAAAATAAGTTTATAAACTAAAAAAGATGCCAACAGAAGCCCTGAAAGGTAGGAAAACCCGTTCATTAAATCACCTCTTAAGATAAATAATAACATGCCTAATATTAATACATATAGAATATTAAAAAATGAATTTTGCTTTTTCTGAATCCAAAAAACTTTATCTAATCTACCACAAAACCACCCTAAAAAAATTAGAAAAGAAAATGTTCCAAAATATCCAAAATTTATATATCCTTCAGCCCAAAAAGTCATAGCTAAGTTCTTAAAATCAAAATTTAAAATATCTGCATGATAAAAACCGCTGCTTTGTGGTTTGTTTAACCATATACTTCTAGGAACAAAAAAAAACAAAACCCCTAACAACTGATTACCATAAGTTATCAACTCTAAATTTACAACCCTACAGAAAGTCATATAAGCATCAAAGTGTAAATCAGTAAACATATCAAAATCCAAACCAATTGATAATTCACTATTTGCAGAAAAATTCCTAAATCTATTAAGAAAAGGGAATATTACCAGTAGAGCAACGATCATCATTCCAACAAAAGCATGTTTTCTTTTAAAAATAGGAACAAATAATAATAGTAAAGGCATATAATAACTAGCAGTAGTATTTCTTGCTAAACCTGTTGGAGAACAGGTAATAATAAAAATAATAAATAGTATCAGATTTATAAATTTACTCTTTTTATTGTAAAAAAAAGAAATTACAAATACAATAAAAGTAATAGGACGTATGAACTGATTAGTTATTAACGTGATTGATTTCTCGGTTTTCTCTACTTTCACTAAACTTTCGGTAAATTCTCCTCCTTTAAAAAGTAATTTCATAAAATTAAAATTATTAACATATAACAACATAAACAAGCTAAATAATGATAAACATATTAAAAGAAAGTTTATTCGGCCATTAAATTTTAGTTTATTGTTTTTAAGTTTTGTCAATTTTAAAATTTTAGAGCTTATTTTAGAAATATTAGAAAATTTAAAAACAAAATAGTATATGATGTTAAACATTAAAATTGTAATCAGAATAACAAAAGAAACCTCAATTTTAACGTTTATTGATATCATTGGTTCATCTAAAAACCTTGTTTGATCGTAATATTGAATAATTGGAGCAATTCCGAAAAAAAATAAAGTAAAAATATGAAACATTTTATACAATGAAAATGGCTTGTCTTCAAAACTAAATAAAGAGTAACTACTAATTGCTATTATTAACCAATGCAAAATTACATAGGAATCTAACCCACTTTCATTATTACTAATGGCAACAATTGAAATTAGAAAAGTTAGTATTCTATATATGTTTTTAATCATTATATTGTTTTAATTGAGGACAAACCATTATTTGCCATATTCTGCATCATTAAATTTTTTATCACGTACTCTTTAGCATTGTCTCCCATTTTTTTTATTTCATCTTTTTCTAAACTTTCTATTTTTTAAACTAATTCAGTAACATTTTCAAATATTAAAGAGTTCTTGGTGTTTTCTAAATAGTAATATTCAACGCATTGTAAAACATCAACGCTTCTTTTAAAAGTTATTATTGGTTTGCCATACCCTAAAGCTTCAACAATTGATAAGCCAACCCAACCCGGTTGATAATATAAATCAGCAATTGCAAATAAGTTTTGTTTCATTTTAGAGTAACTGCGCTATTAGCGGCATTCACTTCACCTCCTCTAATCAATAATTTAAGAATGTTGAAATTGTTAACATACAACATCATAAATAAGCCAAATAAAGATAGAGACAATAAATAAAATCCCATACTCTTTGAAAATTTAAAATTGTAAAATTTTAATTTACTTAATTTAAATATATATATTTTTACTTTTAAATCTAGGCTTTTTTTAATACTAACCATATAAATTAGGTTGTACAAAATTGTTGTTATTAAAATTATCGAAGAAACAGTTAATCTTACTTTCATTTCAATAAATGGTTAATTTGCAAAACGAATATTTTCATAATATTGCAAAACAGGAGATATGCCGAAAAAAAAAACCGTAAAAACACGGTATACTTTATGAATAGAATATGGTTGATCAGCATAGCTAAATAAAGAATAACTACTTACTATACAAATTAAACAATGTAATAAAACATATAAATCTATAATATGGTCATAAGATATTATTACATAAAGCGACATTAAAATTGTAAATAGTCTAAATAAAAAAACATTCATGAATCATTCTAACTTTAAAATTGTTTAACCTCTTTATACCAAAAACCTAAATGTTGTCATTTTTTTCTTTTAAAAAGATTTGAAATGCTGATATGTGATCTTCAACCATTTTCTCAGTTGAATAATTTTTTGCAATATTTAAAGATACCTCGCCTAATTTAATTAAATCTTCCTTATAAATATTGTTAATATGTATTATTAACTTATCCTTAGAATTACAGTGATATAAATAACCATTCCCCCCTTCACTGATTAAACTATATACAGCACCCGTCTCTCTTGTAGCTATTACAGGCAAGCCACAAGCAATAGCTTCATTTAAAACCAAACCCCAAATATCCTCTCTTGTTGGTAATACAAATACATCTGATAGTTTTAAAAATTCTAAAACTTTATCTTTTGATTGTCTTCCTAAGAAATGTATTTTCTCTGAGATATTATTTTCAATTGTTTTATTTATAAGTTCTTGTAATAAATCCCCATCACCAATTACTAATAATTCAATATTTTCATAAACATCAGTCATTGCATCCACTAAAATATCAATACCTTTCCTATGAATTAATTGACCAACAAATATTAAATAAAATTTATCAGGACTTAAATTATTTATTTTTCTAAGCTCATTTTTATCAATTTTATTTAGAGGTTTCAATAAAATTTCTTTACTCCTTACAGATGAAAAATGGTATTCAAATATATTATTAGGATTTGCACCATAGTGTATTAAAGTTTTAGTTGTATTAACACCACTAGACAAACAATATTTAGCTGATTTTATTAGAAATTTCTTTAATTTTGTTCTTAAAAAATTACTTTTTATAAACCCACCATCTAAATTTAACAAAAATTCTATTTTTAAAATTTTTAAATAAATAATGGAAAGTATTTCAGGTAGTAATGAATAACCTCCAATAACAAAAATAGCCTCTCTGTTACTTTTTAGAATAAAAAACAAATCAACAATCCATTTTAATTTATTATTTGAAAATAAAAATGAATATTTAAAATTTTGCTTTTTTTCCTGATCTTCCCATCCAAAATTTTTGATTCTTTTTGCGTAAAAAATGACTTCTAAATCACAACTCTCAGACAATTGATTAAAAAAATCAACTCGGTAAGGGGCTGGAATATTAGTTAAAAAAATTATTTTCTGAGTGGTATTCATATTGTAAAATGCTTTCTATTTTATAAAAATCTCAAATATTATCGTTAAAGAGAATCTTTTGGAAGTTAGTTATGGTATTATTTTCTAAATATTTTTGTGAAACTTTACTTTTATATCTACTCACATTTTCAAAAAAAATAATTAAACTTTCTGGACTTATAGCTTTTAATGTAATCCCCAACTTATATTTTCTAATCAACTTACCTAATAAACCTTCATAAGGCCCAACAACCGGCTTTTTATAATAAGATGCATAAGCAATAACACCACTGCTTTGTAAAACATTTTTATAAGGAATTAAAATATAATCTGAACGATTACACAAATATCCTATAAATTCATATGAACAAAATTCATCATATACATATATCTTTACATCATTATTAATGCTTTCAATCAAACTATAAAAATCATTTTTTATGTCGTTCATTACTTGACCAGCAAAAATAAAACATAAAGGTTTAATATTTTTTGTTGTGTTCATTAATGATATTGCTTGTAAAATGTCCATTGAGCCTTTCCTTTCTGTTAGAGCACCAAAATGCAAAAAAATAATTGCTTCTTCATCAATTTTTAAATTTTCGTACTTGATTGACTTATTTAATGTTTGTAGTACAAAAGGATCAGGTAAATAATAAAATTTATTGGTCTGATATTGTTTATTCAAATATAAAGCTGATGATTTATCATTTAATATATATATTTTATCAAAAACCAAGAATTTTGTTAAAAGTAAATATTTAAAAA
>Ga0115005_10004032_pt1 | contig 11733 bp, 10 predicted proteins | sample ArcOceMetagenome_FD_87163 | JGI IMG/M metagenome (GOLD analysis project Ga0115005, IMG submission 87163) | Marine eukaryotic phytoplankton communities from Arctic Ocean - Arctic Ocean - Greenland ARC118M Metagenome | ecosystem: Environmental > Aquatic > Marine > Oceanic | place: Arctic Ocean...
ACACGTACGATTATCTTCACAAAAACGATTATGAATGCGGCGATCGATCGAGGCTGTTGGTCGTATTACGATGGTGCTCTGGTATGCTTCACAAAGTCATGGATAAATATGTGTCCAGTCCCTTCCTCCTTGCCATCGGGCCGCTTTTGCTAGGTGTAGTTCTGGGCATGGGGATCGCATTCCATTACAGTACACGTACATATGCAGGTAGTACACTGCACAGAAGGTTGAATGCAAATGGCAGGAACAAAAGTCGACAAGGCTTCAGTTTGGGAAGTGTTGTTTATTTCTTCAGAGGGGTCTTGGCTGTCTTTCGCTCCGAGTTGGAAAAGGCGGGAGTTCCTATATTTGCACAAGAAGTGGAGGACGAGGAGGAAAGTGATACTAGCAGCCATGGACTAAAGGAGGAGTTGTGCAGTCATCAAAATACTGGAAGGTTCGAGGATGAAGGTGAAAGGGACTGTCAAACACGGAAGTACCTCAGGAGCGATCTGAACACCGAGCGCGAAAGTGGAGTAGAAATATCCAAGGTCCCAAATCATATTGCGTAAGTATATCTTTTTCGATACATGCAATGCTATGTTATGCTATGCTATGCTGTGCTATGCTATGCTATGCTATGCTATGCAACAATTTGAATCATCACCGTATGTTTCAACCATCTGTCATGAACAATCATATTCATATACTCATTCCTCACGAACATGTTCAATGTGTAATACAATTTACAAATTAATTGCCTCAGTGTTATTATGGATGGCAATCGTCGTTACGGAAGATCGAAATATGGAAGTATCACCAGAGGACACTGGGATGGATCCAAAACATTGGTGGATTTCTCGAAATGGTGCCTTGCAGAAGGCGTCAAGGTTGTCACTGTCTATGCATTTAGTACCGAAAATTGGAATCGTGGTGCTTCTGAAGTGAGTGCGCTCATGAATATATTTTGCAAGTATTGCGATGAGCTGCGAGTGGAGGCGGTCAAGAATGGGATTCGGGTGCAGGTTTTGAGTACCGAGACTGATCAGGTGAGTTGAGTTGAGTTGAGTTGAGTTGAGTTGGTGTGGTGTGGTGGTGCGACCCTCTGCTGCCATTATTCTTTGTCAAGTTAGTGTTTGTTTATAGAAGTGGAATATATTCAAGATTGTATGTACATCCATCATTAATGCCTTTTTGTGTCTTTGTGTAGATACCAGCTGATGTTGCAAACGGAATGCAAAAGATGGTGGAAGAAACAAAACATGGCGATAAGCTGGTATTGAATATCTGCTTGTCTTATGGAAGCAGAGGAGAAATCCTCAATGCCTGTCGAGCAGTCGCAAAGGATGTAAATGATGGAACCATTGCGCCAAATGATATTGACGAGGGTGTTTTCAAAAGCAAGCTATTGACAGGCAATTGCCCAGATCCAGATTTGATCATCCGTACCAGTGGGGAATATCGGTTGAGCAACTTTTTGCTGTGGCAACTTGCCTACTCAGAAATGTTCTTCTTGAACAAGCAATGGCCGGAGCTGACCAAGTCGGATCTTCTATCGGTTATTAGACAGTATGCTACAGGCCGAAAACGTAGATTTGGTAGATAAAGCTAGACTATTAAATTCAGATAAAATTCAATGTGTGTGACTAACAGATAACAGTATATCTAGACACCAAATGAAAATGAATCTAAAAGCTAACTCAGTAGTATTGAAGTGAAGTGATTTTTTGTACAAGTGGAAACAGGGAGAGCTTAGGCAGCTTGGACCTTGGCAGCTGCACGCTCTTCAAGAACACGTTTGTAGTCATGGGGCATAACCTTCACAAAACTCTTGCAAACACTATCCCAATCCTCAAGCATTGTCTGCCCTACGGTACTTCCAGTCATTTCCACATGCTCCTTGATGTATTCGTAAAGTTCTTCCTTTTCAGCAACTTCGTCAACAGATTCAAGTCCAACAAGTCCCATGTTGCACCTCTGTGGGAACTCGCCCTTTGGATCGTAGATGTAAGCAATTCCTCCACTCATACCAGCGGCAAAGTTACGTCCAGTATCACCAAGACAAACAAGGTGTCCACCAGTCATGTACTCAGCACCGTGGTCACCAATTCCTTCGACGACAGCAAGCGCACCAGAGTTACGGACGCAGAAGCGTTCACCGGCCTTACCACGGAAGAATGCCTTACCAGCAGTTGCGCCGTAGAGGCACACATTACCAACAACTACATTGTCTTCAGGTACAAACCCATCGCTAATAACATCCTGTGCAGGGAATACAGCAATCTTTCCACCAGAAAGACCCTTTCCTGCGTAATCGTTACAATCACCCTCAATAGTCGCAGTGATACCCTTTGCAAGAGTAAAAGCAAATGATTGCCCTCCATGCCCGGTAAGATTGATCTGAATAGTATCATCAGGAAGACCGTCCTTTCCATACTTCTTGGAAACTTCATATGAAAGCATAGTTCCAAATGTACGGTTCAAGTTATTGATGGTGTCCTCGATCACAACAGGACTTCCATCTTGAAGGGCAGCTTGTGCTTTGGCAATAATGTCCTTGTCCTTCGCACGATCCAATCCGTGATATTGAGTAGTGAGATTTCTGATACCAGCAGAAGGATTCAACTCAGATGCAGGAGTTAACAACGGTGTGAGGTCAAGACCTCTGCTCTTGTAGTGCATACCACGAGTGTTAGGCTCAAGATGCTGAGTCTGGCCAATCATGTCCTGCATTGTACGGTATCCAAGCTGAGCCATGGTCTCACGAATCTCTTCAGCCATCAAGAAGAAGTAGTTCATTACGTGCTCGGGTTGCCCAGAAAACTTCTTTCTCAACTCCTCATCCTGGGTTGCAATTCCTACTGGGCATGTATTCAAGTGACACTTGCGCATCATGATACATCCCAAAGCAATGAGGGGAGCAGTGGCGAAACCGTATTCCTCGGCTCCGAGAAGACACGCAATGACAACATCACGTCCAGTCTTCAATTGACCATCAGTTTGAAGTTTGATTCTGTCACGAAGTCCGTTGAGTACAAGAGTCTGTTGCGTCTCTGCAAGACCAAGTTCCCAAGGGAGACCTGCACCCTTCAATCCAGTCCAAGCAGCAGCTCCAGTTCCTCCGTCATGTCCACTAATGACAATGTGGTCAGAAAGAGCCTAATGATAGATGCGTGAGATTTGATTTCCAAATTATTATCACGTGAAAATAGGTATTTCATCAATTTCATTCACAAACAAGAAGAACTTACCTTTGCAACTCCAGCGGCTACAACTCCAACACCGACCTCAGATACAAGTTTGACAGATACCTCACCATGGGGCTGGGCATTCTTCAAGTCGTGAATGAGTTGGGCAAGATCCTCGATAGAGTAGATATCGTGGTGAGGTGGTGGTGAAATCAAACCTACGCCGGGGGTAGTATGACGATTCTCTGCAATGTAATCAGAAACCTTGAACCCAGGAAGTTCTCCTCCCTCACCGGGCTTGGCTCCCTGCGCCATCTTAATCTGAATTTGATCACTGTTGGCAAGGTAATGGGAAGTTACTCCAAAACGTCCAGATGCCACTTGCTTGATTGCAGAACGACGGTTATCTAGGAAACGCGCGGGATCTTCTCCTCCCTCTCCAGTATTGGACCTTGCTCCAAGAGCATTCATAGCTACAGCAAGAGTCTCGTGCGCCTCCCGACTAATGGAACCAAGAGACATTGCTCCAGTTGCAAAACGCTTGACAATCTCACTTGCGGGCTCTACCTCGTCAATAGAAATGGAGCGACTAGGATCAAACTTGAATTTGAGCTGTCCACGAAGGGTAACCTTTTTGTTCTGCTCATTGGTAAGTCTTGCAAACTCCTTGTACGCATCACGAGAGTTGGTTCTTGCAGCAAGTTGCAAGTTCACCATTCCCTGGGGAGTGTTCAAATGCGCCTCCTCGCCGGTACGATAGTTAAGCTGTCCATCATTTCGAACGAGTGGAGATCCTTCGTTCACATCAGGATGTGCCGCATCGTGGAAACGCTTGAGATCTCTGTAAAGAGCCTCAAATCCAGTTCCCTGAATACGGGTGGTGGTTCCAGTGAAACATCTGTCCACAATTTCTTCAGCAAGTCCGACTGCCTCGAATACCTGAGCTCCCTTGTAACTCTGCAATGTAGAAATTCCCATCTTACTCATGACCTTGAGCAATCCTTTGGCTGCTGCATTACGGTAGTTGGCAATAACCTCCTCGTCAGAGAATGGCTTTCCAGACTTGGCCTCAATCAAACCATCCGCATTCATCTTGCAAATTGCCTCATAAGCTACATAAGGACATACTCCATCACATCCGTATCCCACCAGGGTGGCGAAATCGTGAACCTCCTTTGCATCTCCTCCCTCTGCAAAAATAGCAGCCTTGGGACGCTGCTGCGTCTTGAGCAAATGCTGATGAACAGCACCGACGGCAACAAGAGAAGGAAGCGCCATCCTATCCGATCCCGCCAAACGATCGGAGAGGATCACAGCCTGTACTCCACTCTCCCCAAGATTTCCCTGAATGGCATCTGCCGCTTCGTCACAAATACGTTCAAGAGCCTGAAGCATACCATCTACACCAAGATCAACGGGGAAAGTTGTATCAATCACTTGAGTCGAAAAAGCAGTAGTACCATCCGCACGTGCAAATTTCTTGCTCTTGAGCGTATTCATCTCTTCCAGGGTAAGAAGGGGATGACGAACAACAAGACGCTCACAGTGTTTGGCACTCGCAGGCGCCAAAAGATTCTGCTCTGGTCCAACGGGACATACCAACGACATGACAATTTCCTCACGAATGGGATCAATGGGAGGATTCGTCACTTGCGCAAAGAGCTGCTTGAAGTAATCATTCACCTGCCTGGGTTTCTCCGACAAGACCGCAAGAGCCGCATCATTACCCATACTTCCAAGCGCCTCCTTTCCACCGACGGCCATGGGAAGCAAGAGCATCTCAATCTTTTCCTGACTGAATCCAAACAAGTTCAATCTTCGGTTGGTGGTATTGAAATCTAATTTGGTCTTTTCAATCCCAGATTCCGCAGTCCACTTTTCCAAATCAATCATGTTATTCTTTACCCATTCTTGGTATGGCTCCCCTGCTGCCACTGACTCCTTGATCTCATCATCTGGTACAATACGCTGCGTCTCAAAATCCACGAGAAACATTTTACCGGGCTCCAGACGATACTTAATCTTGACATCTTCATCTTTCAATTCAGGAATGACCCCAATCTCCGACGACAAAACCACATGATCATCCTTGGTCACATAATATCTCGAAGGTCTCAACCCGTTCCTATCCAATGTGGCACCAATGTACCTCCCATCCGTAAACGCCACCATGGCAGGACCATCCCACGGCTCCATAATGGCAGAATTATATTCATAAAATGACTTTTTTGTTTCACTTAAATTATGATTGTCCTGCCACGCCTCTGGAATCATCATCATGACACACTCGGGCAAACTCCTTTCCGTGGCCTTGGCCATGAGCTCTAGGACGGAATCAAAGTTTCCAGAATCACTCATGTGATCTCCGGTAGCGGGGAGGAGTTGAGAAGTTTCATCCCCAAAGTAGTCCGAACCCATGATTCCTCCTCTGGAATACATCCAATTCTTGTTTCCACGTAGTGTATTAATTTCTCCATTGTGACACATCATACGGATGGGCTGTGCACGTTCCCAGGAGGGAAAGGTATTGGTGGAAAACCTTGAATGAACAAGAGACATGTGGGAAATGAAGGATGGATCTTTGAGATCGAGATAGTATTGGGATACCTGTTCGGGAGTCAATTGTCCCTTGTAAGTAATCGTCTGTCCCGTCAAGGAATTAATGTAAAATCCAGATTCATGGCCATACTGCACTGCAGCTTCTGACTCCGACACTTTGCGAATCCTCAGTAGTTCCTGTTCGAATTGCCTCTTGGTGTAATTCCCAGCGTTGGCGACAAAGAATTGTTCCGTGACGGGTTCGGAATCGAGGGGATCACGGCCAAGCATGGAGCTGTCGGTGGGAACGGGACGCCATCCGATGAATTTCATACCACGTTCTTTGGCGAGGCGTTGCATGCGTTGTTTGTTTTCGAGCATGGCTTTTTCGTTTTTGGGTGCGAAGAATACGTTTGCGACGGCGTAGTCTCCTTGTTTGGGGAGGTCGGTGGAGAAGAGTTCTTTGGCTTTTGCTCTCATGAAGGAGTCGGGCATTCCAAAGAGCATTCCTGTTGAATTTTTATGGTGATTGATATGGTGGATTGGTAATAGTAGTGATGGCATAGTTGTAGTAGTGATAGTTGTGAAGAGATGCAGAAGACAGAGGTGAGATAACAGAGAAGGCGAGATTAAAGTGCAGTCAATTGGAGACAAAGGAGGACGGTGCGCCTTTCCAATATTGCAGTAATGATAATAGTAGCCAACTCTCCTAATCTCTGAACTGATACGGAAGCTCTTTGCTTTCTTCAATTCAATTCAATTCAATTCAATTCAATTCAATTCAATTCAATTCAATTCAATTCAATTCAATTCAACAAACACAAATCAAATAATAATAATAAATAAAAACTCACCAGCACCATCTCCACTGTTAGGATCACAACCACATCCTCCCCTATGAGACATCCTCACCAACATCTCATCCGCCTGCTCGACAACCCTGCGACTAGGAATAGATTTCAAAGAAGCCACAAGTCCAACTCCACAATTCTCCGTCTCCTTCTCGGGACTATAGACCGTCTTGGGAAGATTGTCTATGCTCTTTCCACTTCGAAGAGAAACGACCCTTTCGGTGGAGTAATAGAGTGCAGACTGGAGGAGGTTGCGATGGATAGACGATGCGGGAGTTGCGATCCTCGCTGCCCTCTGGGAAAAGGAAGTAGTTCCAGTTCCTCCTCGTCTGTTTAAAGATGAACGAGCTGCTGTTGAGACACGGGATCGTGCACTCGTCAAGAGCCTTGATCCTATTCCCTTGGAAGACAACATATTGATTCAATAAACAGATTCAATTCTGTGATACAGAGAAGTGCAATATTCAATATGTTGACTCTATCAAGATACTTGTATGATATGTATGTGAAGGGTCGATGAGGAGCGAGGTTGAATTCTTATAAACTTGACTACTTTTCTGCATTGATGTCAGCGAGTTACCTAAGTTCGTTGGACACCAAACAGAAGAAGCAGAATATTTTCATGTTCGTTTTCGGCAGAAAGATCCGCGCGGGAAATTCAATATCTTTCTGGAACCACACATTTTGGATTGATTGACGCGCCAGAATTGTCAGTGAGGAATGAGGAATGAGGGGATTTGATTGGATGAGATTACTGTGTGATACTACTACTGTAGATTCAAGATGCGAACTGCAACATGAAATGCGAGAACTTTCAACTTCTTCGTCATCATTTCATTTTTAGATGCTAATACAACAGATAGTACACCACGGACTACTAGAGCACATAGTACATAGTACATATTCAATATAATATCACTATTTACTATCATAGCAATGGTACGAGTACTGTATGAGTATAGATACTACGTGTAATCATTGGAACAAGCAGCAAACAGCAACATTTATCTACTTTATATTAATATTGATTCGCCTGCTGCTTCACTTGCAGTCTACTACGAGAAGTCAGCATGTCAGCATGCCATATTGAATATACACACTAGGTCTTATGTGATAAGTTGAATATATTGATAGTATTCTGAAAGATAAGGAAGTTTTGAATTCCGTTCTTTCACCCAATTAATGCCTTCAATTAAGTTGAAGGACTGGTACACGTAGAGTGAAGGGAATATAACATTATAAGCAGAGATCTAGTACTAGATAGATAGATGCTTAGTGAGGAGTTGGTTAATTAGATACAAGCTATGTATTATAATGCAGATGAGATACCAGCTGTGTATGTACCGGCGGAGTTACAATTCCCATCTTGAATCTACTAGGTGCCAATTATTGCCCCATCTACTAGGTGCCAATTTATGACCGTATAGACTACATTAGTCGATAGCTTGTCTACCTGGATACATCTGTAAAAGTCCTTCTCATTTTTAATTCTTGTGAAGAGGGAAAGAACACACGCCTGCACTGAATAAACAAACTCTAGTACTAATCTCTCTGGATTCGTAACTTCACTGCGTTACATGATGTGTACGTGCAGTCGTATTGAACTACATTCGCAAACTTGTTCACAACATCACAATATTTTGGATTTGATGGGGAAAAGAAGGGTATCATCTGGTATTTGAAACGGCACTACTGCTGTAGTACACCGATGGAGGAACAAGTTATTATGTGTAGAATTATCTCATGATGTGGAATGATTTTAAGTATTCAATATATTTATCTAAAATCTAAATGACATGGAATATCTTTTAGAATTAGAATTAGATGCCTTTTTTTCGAACGGACTGCTGCACGGGTCTCATGTCTCATGTCTAATTCTCATGGAGACCTACCGGTATGTACCACGGTACAAGTTCAAGTATGCATAATGCATACCCCTGCCTTCGTTACAGCATTCCACATGTTCCATTCCGTTAGAGTATGATAGCCAAGCAAGCATTGAAATTGTTGTTACCAATACATGCTGCAGTAGCCTTTTTATCTTCTTCTTCCTCTTTATCATCCTCATCATTACAACAACCACAAGGAAGCAACAACAACAAACATACCGGTAGTATAGTAGTACTACCAAGAAGAATCAATCCATCGTCCATCATCATCATGTGCAACGGAGGAGGACTGCTGTTGCATTCCAGCAGCACCAATGAAAACAACAACAACCATAATCCTCCCAACACTGCTGGTGACACTGATACTACCAACACTGATAATAGTACTAATAGTGATACCTCAAGCTCAAGCTCAAGCTCAAGCTCAAGCTCAAGCTCAAGCTCAAGCTCAAGCAACACTTCGTCACGTAACAACTCCAATACTATTGCAACTGAAATCACACCGGCAGACCTTCGAAAATCAATCCGAGAAGGAACATTCACATCCACCACCAATGGATCATGCCCAGGATACATTCAATGCAATCTAGTCGTCCTTCATCAAAAGGATGCCTTTGACTTTCTCCTATTCTGTCAGAGGAACCCACAAGCTTGTCCTTTGATTGAAGTACTCGATGCTGGTTCCTTCACTCCCAAATCCAGTATTATTAGTACTGCTGGTACTGCTGGTAGTACTGATAATGGTACTAATACTAATACTAATATCATCACAGACTCTGACACAATAGACGACACAACAAAGGACACCACAACAACAACATTGGCAGATTTAAGAACAGACATTCCAAAATATAGAATCTACAAAAATGGAAAGCTCACATTGGAAACAACAGACGTTACCCCCCACTGGCCCTCCGATTCCGTCGCATTCTTAATCGGATGCTCCTTTACCACAGATGCCGCACTCCTAAATGCCAACATACCCCTTCGCACCGTTCAACAACACAAAAATGTACCAATGTACAATACCAATATACCATGTATACCCGCTGGAAAATACAGTGGCAACATGGTCGTATCCATGAAACCAATCAAATCCACTGATGTTGCAAAAGAGGTCATGATTACGAGTAAGTTCCCACATGCGCATGGGATTCCCGTTTGCATTGGGAACCCTGCTTCCATTGGGATATTGGATTTGGGGAGACCGGATTATGGGGATGTGGTGGAGATTCTAGATGGGGAATTGCCAGTGTTTCATGCGTGTGGTGTCACGCCTCAGAATGTTTTGTTGGAGAGTCAGGTGGAGTTTGCGATTACGCATTCGCCGGGATACATGTTTGTCACTGATTTGAAGGCGGATGAACCTCCTTTGCAACAATGATTGTATAGTATAGTTGGTGACGATAGTTGATAGTAGTAGTGGTACAATGACTTGACTTGGGACTTCTTTCATTTTGATTTTGGACATTGAATATTACATTGAATATACAGTGCACGACGTACTACTGTACCGTACAGTACGTGTAGAGAGACTTTGAACTTGGTATATCATGTCTCTGGACCTTTTTCATAAACCATTGAAATCCAAGGTGAGATCGTTTGGACTTTGACCTCAATATGCAGAGAATATATATTATTAGAAATCAATGTCATGCTGCTTCATGGCCATGTACATAATACGAATAATGTTGAATTAATAAATCTATACGGACCTACCTGCTAGGCTAGCCAATGATGCTTTACTCAATTTCACCAAGCACATGATTGGAAAGGGTTTGCTATACGTGCACCAGTCAGTACAGTAACTCACACTACAAAGTATTCGTGATTTCATTCGCGAATCATTCTTATTTTATCACGTGCCTCAAAAGCCTTCCAAGAGCACGAGAATTTGTATTTTAAATACAGTGCAAACAAAACACTCGCATTGAAAGAAAGCGTGGGATGACCACCACCAATACCAATACCAATACCAATGCACCCAATGACGAAACAAAAATCGAAACAAAGAAAGTAAGCGTATTCACAACAAAAATTGACCAAGAGCGGGAGCTATCGCAAAAATTTCGAACCGAGGTGGAAGACAAATGGAAGGAAATTCTCTGCCAAGAAAAAATAGAATCCCTCCAGCATCACAGTGCCACCACCATCCACACATTGAAAACACGTTACCAACAAGAATGGAACAAGAAAAAGGCACTCATCCAATCTCTCTCTCGGGCACTCCGTCAAGGCGAAGATCAGAGATGTACAGCTGTCGCATCCCATCTCCAGACCGTGGAGGATATGATTCGTGGCCATGCCAATCAGTTATCGGCGGTGGATGAGACGTTTTCAAGAAAAGTTTCAGAGATTCGGACGAGGTATGATAAGGGACGGAGGGATAGTATTCAACAGCATGACATTGGCAAAACTGCATTGTTGCAAGAAATCAAGGATGTTGAGCTGGAGTCGAAACGAATGGCGGAGAAGGATGCAAGAGACCAACAGCAAGAATTGGAGGAGATTCGGAATAAGAACTTGGAGGATATCAATAGTCTGAGATTTATTCTCGATTCCAAAATTGAGGATCTAGACGAACAGTTTGATCTTGCAAAGAACGAGTATTTGCAAAAGACAGACTTTCAATCCGAAAGTTTGCAGAAACAGCATGTGAGAGGTGACGAAATGTCCAAGGAAGTGATGTTTCTTCAGCAAAAGATTGAAAAGTTGAGCCTTGCAGTGAAGAAGATTAAAAGGATATCAAATAGGAAAGCAATGCAAAATAAGGATAGGTGCGACCAGCTTACGAGGAGAAAAGGTGAGATAATCTCAAGATACAAGAGGACAAAGACAAAGATGGAGGACCTGCGTATGACCCACCATAGAAAATTAAAAGAATTGACAAAGAGAGCAAGTACACAGAAAAAAGAGTTGGAAGATGATCTCTTCCGCGTTGAAAATATCCTGAAGATAACGAAGATCATTTCCAAGCTGGAACACCAAAATGGTTTAACAGTGTCTATCAGTGAATCGTCTCCGAAAGCTGTTTGCTCTTTACGCACCCAGGCGATTCTTGAGCGGTATAATAAAGTGCTTCTGCATTACGAACAAGTACAGAAGGAGGAGAACGATGTCACAGAAAGGAACACAGAATTGAGAGAGAGTATCGAACGCTTCAGAAACGGCATAACAGTCAATGACGATGTTATGCTGAAACACAATCCATTATTTGTAGTAAATGGTAAGATGCGCCCATGACAGAGGAGACTTTCTTTTTCAAGCTATACATCTACTGCTCTGCTG
>Ga0115005_10004033_pt1 | contig 11732 bp, 8 predicted proteins | sample ArcOceMetagenome_FD_87163 | JGI IMG/M metagenome (GOLD analysis project Ga0115005, IMG submission 87163) | Marine eukaryotic phytoplankton communities from Arctic Ocean - Arctic Ocean - Greenland ARC118M Metagenome | ecosystem: Environmental > Aquatic > Marine > Oceanic | place: Arctic Ocean...
CAACGTTCCAAACTAATATATAATTAGACAATGCAGGAAATCACAAATCACCGACAGCGTCTTCGCAGTGTTGGTGCAACTACAACTAATGCCAATGGAACAAGCACTGGCGCTGCTACTGGCGGCGCTGTCGCAACGTCTAGATACTACAACCGAGAATACGAGAGCCAAAGAAAAAGTTCAATTGGAATTTCAAGGTCACCCACTGCTTCGCCGAATGCCTCGCCCCTTCGCATGCGGCCAGGAAGTGAAAGATTGCCATCTCCTTATAGGCGGGACTACAGTCGATCGCAGCACCACGAACAGCGGCAGGAGGGAATGGAACAAGAGGAGAAGATGACGACTCAATCTGAAATTGGAGTATCGCGGGATGTTGGTGGGAGCCTTGGGATAACATCAGCAATGCTTCCAAAGGCTCAGTCGGTGATTGGTGCTGGTGGGATCAGTAGTAGTGGAATCAATAGAGGTGGATTGAATGTCAAAGATCTGGCAAACCGATTGAATAGTCGGGCGGAGAAAAAGAGCTCCTTTCGCCCATCTTGGTTGAAAAATACTAATGTTAATGCTAGGGCTGTTCCTGCTACCAATACCGATACCAATCAATCTGGATCTAAAAGTAATTCTGGGTCTGGATCTGGATCTGCTCCAAAGAAGGAGAAGCGGTCGTCAAAACCACTGGAGGAGGAAGCTACGTGTACCAATACCAATCAATCTGGATCTAAAAATAATTCTGGGTCTGGATTTGCTCCAAAAAAGGAGAAGCAGTCGTCGAAACCACTGGAGAAGAAAGCGCACGTCAGTGCGAGAAAAGAATCCAATTCCAAATCAACCGAATCCAATGCAAACAAAGATGATGCAAATGTAAATACGAAAGCAACAGTCCATGACAACGTTGGGGGAGTACTGAGCAAAGCGCACTTCTGGAGGGCACAAGCCACTCAACGAACCTCACCCCTTCGGATACCACGTGCCGGTGAAAGGGACCCTACTCGCAGTAATCCCAATCATTTTGTAAATCAGAAATCAACACATAGAGGTTCTTCAAGTCCTCCCAGATTGGACCAATCTTCAAGTCGTCGCGTATCTGTATCGCCTCGTAGAGCAAGGCTTAGAGAATACAAAGCAGATGCGAAAGAACAGAAAACATCACCAATAATTTCGAATAGGAATGCAAACGGGAACGGAGGGGTGAAAGAATCGAGTCGTCGGGTTTCGGTATCACCGTCTCGACAGAGAGTCGATAGAAGAGATGAAGAGGGTTGTACACGGACCCAGCCGCAAGAGCAGCCGCAGTCGCAAGAGCAGAAAAATGTAGAAGCAAACATGGACGAGAATGTAGAGAAAAAGGATAGCCGTCTGCTATCTCCACGAAGACAAAGGCTTTTGAAAGCCAAGTTTAATTCAAAGCAGGGCCAGAATTCGCAATCTCCGTTGAGAAGACACATTTCCGTCTCGCCAACTAAGGGGAGAAAACAGTTGCAGACGCAAAACTTTCAGTCGAGAATAGCACAATTTTCAAATGGAGTCCCAAGTCATGAAAAGGATGTTCGCACACAGTCCAAGGGTCGTGTAGAAAGTACACATAGGGCTGAAAATGTTGAGAAAGAGGAGCAAGTGCTGAGCCAACCGAAAAAAGGCAATGACTTGAAATCAAAAAATGGCATCAAATCTGAAACAAACGATGGGTACACGCATGGATCGGACAAGAGGGATAAATCTCATTTCTGGAAAGACCAATCGAGTAGAAAGTCTCACTTGAAAGAATCTCACGGAAGACGTATTATTGTGCAAGATCGTCAAGCATTTGAATCATCGTCTTCAGGTACTGTGGGTAGGCAGAAGAATACACCAGTGATGGCAAGATCTAATCCAAAAACTGAGGGAGAGACTGAAAGCATTCCAAGGAATCAGAATCAGTCCTCTCCGAAACAATCTCCCGAGGGTGGAAGAAAGGCAAGTAGTCCCAAGATTGACGCAGCTCCACATATTACCGCAGATGTGCAAACAAAAGCACAAGGTTTTAATGGAGGAGTGAATCAAAAAGCACATTTCTGGATAAGTCAGCAGCATAAAAAGAAGCAAGATTCTACAATAACAGGGAAGGGCAAACCTTTGCCTCAACATAAGCCAGAAGTAGTTCAAAGCGCACCAAACCTCGACTTAGTATCCCCTCCTCGGCCGCATTCAAATGTTTCTCCAGGTAGCTTCAGTCCCTCGCAATCTCCCTCAGGCAATTTTTCGCCTCCAAAATCCAAAATTGTACAAACTGAGGATGAAACCGAACGTCAAAATACAAGCTCATCTTCAGCAGACTACAAGAGTCAATACATGCAATATATGTCAAGGAATCGCCAAAGTAAGCCTAAGGCTGAATCGAGCTTTACATCAAATGAAGATTCTACTGAAATGGATGCAAAACAACAGGAAGAATTTCGGAGATCCATAGCGAAAAGTATTAAACCTTCGGAAAGAAAAGTGACGCGAACATGGCCGCCTACTCCGTCAGCTGATGACACAGAAGAAGCTTATGAAATTTCAAACAAGGAAAGTGGACCAAAAGATTTAGTTGGAGAAACTCTAGAATGCAGAGTAGATACAGCTTCTAGTGCGCATCGGACTGAGATCGTGAAAGACACCTCGAACGCCCGGTGGGATAAAACAGAGAACAGAACGGTGTTATCTACCCCTGACAAATCACCCGTCACCAGGCGGAAATCGTTTGAAAAGCATACGAGGAATAAAATAGATGCGGTAGAAGAGAGCTCAAGTGATCAGGAACAACCTATCCCCCAAACACAACAGTCTCATATACACCAATCTGTAGATAAGAAAAACACAGGCGATCAACAAGTACACGTTCGTCCAGAACAGCAACAAACAAAGTTAGAATTTGAAGAACGTAGAGTTTCAGGTGTTGAAAGAGATGAGTCTTCCTACCCGAGGATGAACAAGTTGCAACAGTACAATCGGATTGTCAAAAGTCAAATGGTCTCACCTCCTCCATCATCCAACTCGCCAGATTCTCCGAGAAAGGTTGAGAGTTCAAGCCTGCTCATGACACCATCTCGTTCAACTGCAACAACGGTGACAACAACAGATGAAAGTCAAAACATGTTAACTCCATGGACAACGCCACAGCGACAACATGTTTCTTGTGTTATGAAAGGCACTGGTAGTCCAATCAAAGAAGAAATTCATGATGAGTGCCATGATAACTCTACTGTTATTACCGACACGTCATCGTTTATGCCTGTTAGTGAAGTAAAGAAAAAGCTCTGGGATAATGGAGAGCATCTCAAACAGTGGCGCAAAGACGGCGAGCCCCCCTCTGTGCACTCGAAAGTTGTCGATGATGAAGCCCAGGCGTCTTTATTTAAAAGCCGATACTATCGTGCTGCGGAAGCGGCTCAAAAGAATTGCGCTGAACACAAGTCTGTTTTGATCCAACCACCAAATCACTATCAGAGAAGAAGAGATCAGGGCCGAGCAATGAAGGAACATGTCACTCCAACGCTAAAAACCTCAACATATAGCGAAAGAGACAAATCGAAGCTTGTTACTACAGAAACAACTAATTCAACGGTCAAAGATAAGTCAGTGCGAACACTTTTGGCAAAGCTCAGTTCTGTTCAAAGAGACAACCCGAATACTGCGCTGGAGGTAATAGACTCGATAATTGAAAATGAACGCAATTCTATTGAAGATTCGAACGAGTTTCCTTCAGCATCAATTGAAAGTTTCGCGGGCGATGAAGATTTGATGTCCGTAGATTCAGACTCTTCAGAGTACGATTCAGATGACTCAACAGTTTCATCAATAACAAATCCAACTTATATGAGTGGATTTGGGGGTCATTCGCGTAGACAGCAATTCAGTAAATTGGTAGCGAGAGATGGTCGGCTAAGTCCGCCTTATAACTCAAAAAGGCCATCTGCTTTCCTGACAAAATCTCGTAAGAATGGGAAGGCACGATCATCTGAATTGCCTCCTCGTCAACCGCACCTAGGGTCAAGAACCGCAAAACCTCAGGAAGGCATGCAAGATGCGGCTGACGCTCAAACATCGAGAAAGGCCACGAATCATTCTGCCCGCTCTGTCTTAGAAGCTCCGAAACAAATGTTGCAAAAGAATACAGTCGCACCAGCAGTAGGGTCGCCAGTCAGGAGCAAAGATCTTAAAAGTGTCCAACCAATATCTCCTGTAAAGTCTTTTACAGCCAAAGGCTCCAGCACAAACAATAAAGGCTTACTCAACAAGTTCAAGGATTGGGACGAAGACAGTAGTGAAGAGATGGCAGAGATGGTGGATTTATATGAAACTTCCGACCAAAACGATCTGGGTTCGCCAAATTCTCCTGGTGAAAGGTTGAAACGTTTGGCAAAAACACTAAAAAATGATGAGACTTCTTTGCATTGTAATAAAACGAGGCGATTCTTATATCCACAGCGACCGGATCCGGCACCTCGTAAAAAATCTGTGGAAAGCGCAAACAACTTTGATTCATGGGAGCCATCTTCTTCTACAGATTTCTTTGGTACTAACTTTTTCAAAAATGAACCTACATTTCAAAGAAAGGATGTAAGCGAGACAAATACTGTCGACGATGAAAATGATCCATTTGATGCTTTCAATCAAACCATTCATATGCGTAGCAACAATGCGTTTGCAAGTAAAGAACTTGAGCGAAAATTTTCTCAAGTAGAGAAGGCATATGAGAAAAATTCTCCATTGTTTTAGAATATAATGGGATACGTGTACACGTAGGGGGTAATTTAACTTAATATGCATTATTGAGAGGATTATGATAAACAGGAATCCTACATCTATTACAGGTTGCTACAAGAGGCAAGCATCGGTCTTGGCGATTGCTGACTTCATTGGTTCGTGCTACTTATGTCAGCGCCACTTGTCCATGTCTTGGTCAATTGGTCCAATTGACTCATTTGCCTACGAACCGTCGCGAAACTCGCCGTGCTTCTGCTGTTACCTCTTTCAAGGCTAGGCCTTGGAATTTCATCCAACAGCGTTGCTGACTTGATATGTCTTCCACGTTTTGTTGCGAATCTTCTTGGAACGTAATCTTGTGACTTCCCGCCAACACACAGTGCAGCAACATCGATGTTTGAGTCATTTCCAATCCTTGCGAAAGGGGCAGCGAGCTTGATTTTGCTACTGTGCAACCCAATGTCGGAATCATTGTGTTCCAGACTATTTTGTTTGTTTTCATCATGACCCACTTCGCTCTCATCTCTGCCTTCGCTCATTATGCTTTTAACACTTCGAGATCCCTGGAATGGAACCAAGATTCTCCTCTCCAAAGGAATTTCCAACTCTCCATCCTGCCATAACTTTGTTGTCATTGAATCAATGACGCTATTCAGCCTATCGACTTCATCCCTCATCTTTTTTTCGTTTTCAATGTGAACTGTTACAAGTTGTAAATTTTTGTCCTCGGCTTTCCTGAGAGATTCTTCGAGAAAAGCGATATGTTGATCTCTGCTGGACAACTTATCACTGTAAGAACGATTCACTAAATGAAGTTCATTCATTTTCCATACGATGGCTTCTAAATCTGCAGACTTCTTTTCCAAATCTGATTTCATGGCCATCTGTTCTTTAGTTTTCTTGAGCATTGTGGCATTCTTTCTTCTGGCCGATAGAGTTTCGATCGTTTCTTCAGCAGAGTTCAGAGACGTTTGGAGATCAATACAGCGCTTGGTCATCGCCAGAACTTCACTTTCTAGTTCGACTACCTTGTCATCCGAAAGCCTCATGGATGGAGATCTCGGTATTGAGAGTGATAGAGGAGGCGAGTTATCTGTGGACTTCGAATTGTCGTTTAGAGAGTAACTTACTTCAGGGCTTTCCCCAGGACTAAGATCTCCGGGGAAACCGGACATCGACAACGTGCTAATTGTCTGACTACCACCGCTCTCACCAGCAGAACCAGAAAGAGATCTGTTCACAGCACTTCTAATGCTCTCCAAATGCCGCACCACGCGACTGGGACTTTGAGATCTCGGGTTACCACTTGAGCTATTACGATCCGGACTAGACTGGGATTTACTTACAGCACTCCGCAAACTATTGGCTTGAGAAGATGACCTAAGCAGCGCATTGGTGCTCGGAATGTAGTCTTGTACATCTGCATCACCACCTATTTCTGAATCTTCAAGTAATCCACTTTCCATCAGCAAAATGTCGAGGTCAGTCATTTCACTGAGATCTGGTGCGCCGACCATGTGACTGACAACAGCATTGAGATCACCTGACCCTTGAGCATGCAGTTTTTCCAAGAGTCTCCGATAGAAGTGGCGAAAGTGCCGTAAAAACGTAACCGCTTCGCTTTCTCTAAATCGACTAGTGCGCAAATTATGTTCAAGTTCAATTTTCCGTTGGCTCATAGTCTGTATTTCATTCTGGACATCAATCAGCTCGATCGTATTCTTCTTCTTGGCATGAAGTATATCATCACTCTCCTTTCTTAGGAAAAGACATTCGCCCTGAAGAGTGTCGCAGGCTTTTTGTGCCATATCCCGGGCGTACGAAAGTTCACGTATTGTTTGGTGCAAACTCGCAACTCTTCCTTGTTCCAACTTTAACTTTTCCTCGAGTGGTAAGGCCGGATGGTCTTGGTCGTCATCAACATTCTCCACCATGTATTTATTTTTTGAACATATTTCATTCAGTTTATTCCATAGGTCGTGCTCCGAATCATATTTAATGTATCTCTTCATGTTATGTAGTTCATCATCAATTTGTCTGATAAAATGAGAAAGCTCTGCCTGAATCTTCTTTGACTTTTCTAGCTCGATATTACATTCCGTTGATGATGCTTGCATATTCAATACAGGATAATTAGTGATTCGTTCAAGTCTCTGCCCATATCTTAATGTAGACAATGTATAATGGATATTGATAGACGCCGGAGAAGCCGTGAGAAGGAAGGTACACAATGAATTTCCACCGAGTGCATCTCTCAACACACTAGTCAGATTTGATCCTCCCAACGCTACAGAACGGTCTAGGACAGAAGAGTCGTCGCCCTCCAACGACTTCACCACACTATCAAGCACCGAGTGAGAACGGCTAGAAAGCGATCTTTCAAGTTGGCGAGAGTGAGGCGCAGTAAGTAGATTCCGTTTGTTCTCCTTAGATTCATCTACTTCGATGCCAGCCATGTCAACGATCTGAAGGGTGGATTTGATAGTTCTCTTTGACGCTAGATTCTTTTGCTCGATCTTGATGCTCAAAACACTGTGAGACCTTGATAAATCGGTTCCTTTCCTTTGTTCACTTATTACACGATATGCGTGTCCTTTCTCTACCAATGAAATGACGTCTGAAGCAGCCACACAACAAACCTCACTCAACCCTTCAATCTTTGGTCCTGTGCCTTCATCGAACCTGTTTTGTTCGGTGACATCATCCTCTTTGATTTTAAGGAAACGATTTGATGGCAGCAATAAATCGCGTATTTGCTCAAGGTAAATCTCCAAGTATGATATTTTGACAGTGAATTCTATTTCCTTTGATGAATCTTTCATCAACTGAAAGATTTCCTTCGAAATTTCCACAATCATTCCATCACTGTTGTGTGATATGTTTTGATCAACTTCATCGTAAGCACTTCTTTGTTCAAGAGTTTTCTTTCCTATTAATGTTGAGGTTTTCCCGCTTCCTGTTTGTCCATACAAAACAAGAGCACCATTGTACCCCTTCAACAGTTGTGCTGCTAACGGAGATGCTACTTTATCGCACAATGATTTCATCTCATCATTCTCATCAAACACCTGTACATAACATTATTCATAAATATCAATAAATCATCTCTGAATGCCAAAGTGGATTATTTGTAGCGAATGCAACCATCTTACACACCTGTTTAAACCTAAAACCGTGTTCTCCCTCTAGAGGTGAATCGACCGTAATTTCTCTCCCGTCATGAACTTCTATGCAATTCTTGCTTCTCTTTGACTTTTCCAAATTATTCATTGGCCTCAAACGTAAAAAAACGTTTACATTCGCACCATCTTTGTATGCATCATTGTCACTTTCATCATTAGAAGCAACCATGATCGTGGAACGGAACTTGTGTTGGTTGTGTGTCTTCTTGTTGGAGCGAGGAAGATTTTTTCACAGATGCGTTGAAAATATTGGAGACAAACACAACGGAAGAAATAAACCACGATACACCTAAATTAGATCATAATTTCACAAACGGAAATGTAATACCAACCAAATTGGATAGATGTTCGATGGCATTTTCAATTTATCGTGTCCCGTCGATCGCGTGCGCGTCGTCGGTCATCATGTCGTGGAAAGCCCCTTCATTTTTGTTGACACTTTTGAGAAGATTGAAGATTGAAAGAACTCAGGTTGTCAACAAGTTGAAAGTGGGGTCACGCAGTTTTTCCAGAGGCGTCAACAGAAACGTACACGGTGTCACCTTTGCGCACACCAATCAAGACTTCAAACAACTTCAAACAGAACAATTTGTATTTTAATGCCATGAACCTTGCATGAACACACAAAAATATATACACCAGTCTAGACGAGACCCCGTGACAAAATTTATACCAACGCAGTTAACATCCAGAAAAGGATCATCCAATATACTTTCAATATGCCGAAGAGCTCAGCCCGAAAATCTCCTTTCTCTTCCAATTGCCGTCGTTTCTCGGCTGGACCAAGAAGGACTTCAATTGTGAAACCTTTCACAAAGAGAAAGGTATCATTTGATGTTAATGATAAATTCGATGTGACCTCAAGGTTCCTCACATCGCCACATGCTTCTGGTGCCAACCCCGCATCCTCGTCAAGACAAAAAGACACCCGCTCTAGTGCGAAGACAACTTGTACTAAAAGAAGCACCAGTGAGCTACCAAAACGTTCTCTTTCAAGATTGTCAAGGTCTGGATGTCTCCGCCTCCTCGATGCAGGCGGTTGCTCGACCACTGAAACATGTGAGAACCAAAGCCCCTTGATGAGCTGCGCTGTACCTAGTGTTTCTGAAGATGACATGTCACTTCCTTCATGCAGCGACAGTCAGGTAGGAATGGACATGGAATCACCGCCTCCATTACGATCTCCAGACAATCCAAGCACTTGTATTAGCTTGTGTTGGGGACACTTTATAGATTTTCACCTACCTGATCTAGAAGAACAGCGGCGAAGTCACAATCAACGAAACAGTGCTAGATCTAGTTCCACATGGCGCACCAAGAATTCAAGGTTTAGCCCATACTCAAAAGACAAATATTCATATTCCAAACCCCTCCCTTCTATATATAACAACACAACTTCTCTAGCTACGACCGATGATATATCTACTGCTATGAACAAAATATCATTACGGCAACTATAAAAATAAACTGTAAATTATTGCACCCAAAACTATGTAAAAGCTATAAAGATAGTACATTTACTTCAAAACAACATGTCTTTCTCAACACATTGACTTCTTCGCTAGACGATGAAGCGATTCATATCGTAGTTATAGTTATGTTCTTTCATCACTCTGTACCGGTATACAGCCAGGAGACAGTCCTATTCCTAATTGGTGAGTGTGTTATGAAGTTCAAAGTGCCCTGCCAAAGGATCAAACTTTCATGAATCTTCGATCCGTAGAGTTTTGAACTGCCTTTTTGTGATTGGCTCACAACGTATCTCGACCTAAATTGGAAATGACACACCAAATAATCAATACTGATTGATCCCGCATGATATCCATTACTATACATTTGCGTGCAACTTGAACAAGTCAACCATGAGAATATTTGTCATTATTGATTTTTAAAAACATCTTCACTTTTTAGAAGGATGGCTTCATTCTTTTCTTGGAATCACGATCCTCGTGGACGCTACCATGCTTTTTCTGCCAAAGCTTTCCATCTGCATTCCTGAAACTTCCTTTCATTGCACCCTCCTCATAATCCACATAACAATTTCTACCCTTCAAAAGAATCCCACCCTTTGCAGCTCTCTGAACCGCAGCAAAAGCACCCTCTGGATTCTTAAATTCAATATAACCAAATCCCTTCAACTCCTTCGTTGTGTAATTCCTTGTTAACCTCACTCCACCCTCCACGATCTTTCCACACGGACGAAACACATGTTCAACATCCTCTTCCGTTATACCACGATAAGGCATATTTTTCACAAAGACAGTGCGGCAACCCTCGGGTTGTGTCCTCGCTGGCACACTTCCGCCTCCTCCTCCATCACGGCTTTTTGGTTCCTGAATGTTGAGATAGCGTTTTTGCAAGTTTTTCCCGTTTAATTCTTTCAGAGCCTTATTTCTAGATTCCGTAGTATTGAATACTACGTGACCGTAACCGCGTAATCTGCCAGAATCTTGCCACCTACATGTAGAGGGTTTACAGATTGCAAAAAGCACGTTGGGTTGGATCAGTTGGATGGAAAATGGAAAGGGAACACGCAGACAAACGCTTCAAAAAATAATTTGCATCCATGGCTCAACAAGTACTGTAAATAAACGAAACACTTACGTGGGCAATCGCATCTGCAATACATCCTCACAACCATTCGAAACAAAAAAGTTCTTCACTTCCTCCTCCTTACAAACAAACGGAATACCTTCCACATAAACCGTATGCTCCAACGAATTCAACTTATCCAAACCGCCATCAGTCGAGTTCGCGTTGTTGGTGGATTCAGAAGATCCCGATGCTTCGCTGCTCTTTTTCTTGCGTTTGCGTTTTCTCTTTCTTTTGGTAGACTCTTCACCTTCGCCTTCACCTTCGCCTTCGTCCTGTGCTTTGTCTTCACCTTCACCTTCGTCCTGTGCTTTGTCTTCCTTTTTGGACTCTTTTTTATCAACTGTTGTAGGAGATTCTTTCTCTTCGTCGCTGTCAAACTTGTCGTGAGCCATTTTTTATTTGTAGTGTTAGTTAGGTGGCAGATGGAGGTTCAATATGCTGTGTTTTTATGTATATCTGCATCATCATATCATCAAGCGCAAAAGCAAATCATGATGCTTGCTTCTTGTCTCATGCAATTGATTGTTGGTTGGTGGTGATTGAGGTGGAAGATTTTGGCGCGCGTACTGGTAGCGCGTCGTCGTCGAAATCCGATTGAATTCATTCGATTGCGCGAACATCGAACTCATGACACTTTTTCCCACCACAAAATCATACAAAACATCACAAGAAAACAAGGCCATCAACGCTCAACGCTCAACGCTTCACACTGCTTCGCTTCGCTTCACACAATTTAATCTCATACTCGTAATCCACAGTCTAACTTCAGGTCCTCTTTAGTTGTCGACCATGACAAATCAATTCAGATTGCAAATATGGATATCTGCCATAATAATTACGTGCATATCTCGGGCACGTGTAGTTGACTGTTCTATAATCCGCAACAGTGATTTGATGCTCATTACGACCAGGGCACAAACAGCAAAGAAGCACCAGACATTCTTGCCATCCTCATTCACACGATCACAACTAGCTTTCATTCCAAGGGGAGGATTCTACGACGAGAATGACGATAGCTACGATGACGAATATGATGACGAATACGATGACGAATACGATGACGAACCGAAGCATACTCGTAGACCTCCACCATCACCACCACCATCATCACGTTCACGTTCACGTCGTCCGCCTCCATCACGTCGCCCAGGACCTCGCGATACCCACCGGGGCCACGCACAATCCAGACGTCGTCCACCGCAAAGACCACCACAAAAACCAAAAAATGAG
>Ga0115005_10004034_pt1 | contig 11729 bp, 6 predicted proteins | sample ArcOceMetagenome_FD_87163 | JGI IMG/M metagenome (GOLD analysis project Ga0115005, IMG submission 87163) | Marine eukaryotic phytoplankton communities from Arctic Ocean - Arctic Ocean - Greenland ARC118M Metagenome | ecosystem: Environmental > Aquatic > Marine > Oceanic | place: Arctic Ocean...
AACATAATACAGCCGAAAGAGTCCTTCTTGTCTGATTCAAACAGACACTGAATGTAAGCGGTGAAAGGTTTTGATAGGCAATGAGAGTGGCAAAGTTTTTCAACACAGTAGAGAGCAGCACAGGTACAGTACTGTATTCCTGCAACAGTCAACCATGCTTTGGCATTCCACCCCATAATTGCATCGGCCCACCCTCAAGTGGAGAGAAGTGCTGTACCGCACCGATGCCATCCATACCCCCATTAAGAATATGGCAACAATATCCAGAGTGAAGGCAACTAACTGTATCAATACTCCTGTTGATTGATTGTTTCTGGTATACTATAAAGTTGCGAGTCAGAGAGGGCTGTAATGCAATCCAAATTGTAGAGGGAGGAGGGACATTGAACATGGAGCATGCCAAGGATCGCTTCAATTCCAAGACCCAATGACGCGCCTTGAAGTGGCTGGAGCTGCAAAAAACAGCGTATTCAACAGGCAGATTGATTGATTCCATCATTAAGGGTCTTTTCGTTTCGAGGTCCAACATTGGATTGGACATGATAGGAGGAGTATGCCACTGCGAACTCGGTTTTAGAGCATGCAATATTCAATATGAGAGTTGTTCTGTTCTCTGACTTGGAGCATGGAGCGCTTGCTTGGAGTTACAATGTCATTCCATCAGAAGAAAGTACGTGTACTTTTTGGCGCGCTGGTCCTCCAGAAAAAAGGCGCGCTGGCCCATCAAAGGAAGGCTAAAGTTTCGAGCTGCCGCTTGAACTGAACAACACGACACACACGACGCTGTTCGCTGTTCATTGCGAACACGCAATGTTTGCAAGAAGAGTGAAGCGATCCTGATTCCTGATCCATCATCAAAGCATTGATTGATTACTTATTACTTACTTATCAGCACTGTATTCTGCTACTGATAACATTAGTGCATGCATGGTACATACAGCACTGGTACAATACAGTTCAACAATATAGCAGCAGCAGAAAGTCATTCAAGGGAAGTCAAGTAGTGAAGTCAAGGGAAGATAGTTATTAACTTACTTATTATTGACAGAAACAAGAACGCTGTGTCGTACTGATTGTACAATAACTACGACTGCATCCATTGAAGAACACTGACCCTTGACCCACAATCAATCAATCAAAACAAAACAAAACAAACAAAACAAAACAAAACAAACAGATATTGACTCATTGAATCATTGAATCCAATATTATAAATACAAATCAAAAGATCATGGCAATCTCGACTCCGAATGATAGTTACAGCGTGGCCAGGAAACAAGTGGACGAACTGTTGCATCGATCCTTTCACATCAATCAGCATCATCAGCATCAGCATCAGCATCAGCATCAAGATAATTCCTATTCACAATCGCATTCACAATCAGGACCATCTTCTACCGCATCCAATTCATCATCATCATCGACTATAAACTCCAGCAGCGATTCGGTATTTCAGCAGCAGCAGCAGCATCATGCAGCATCACAAGAACAAGAACAAGAACAAGAATTAAGATTTGTGTCTCCTGCACTTTGCTCCACTTCCGCTTCTTTTTTTCATTCTTCTTCCGCTTACTCCAGGAATACTACTACTACTACTAATACTACTGCTGCTCCTGCCGATATCAATGTCAATGTCAATTTCAATGCAAATACTACTAATGCTAATGCTAATGCCAATAATAGTAATACAAGCACAAGCAGGCCACAGGCAGAACCAGAAATGCAATTCCAAAATATACAAACAACACTCCAATCACACCTACGAGTAATTGCACTAGACCACAATCTCCACATATCCATGAGTCGCATCCTTAACATGAATGGAAATGCCAATGGTAATGCCAATAGTCCTTTTTGGACAAGTGCCATCAGAAGGGGTGGGACTGGGAGTGCCACTAGTTCCACCAGTGCTGGTGCTAATAGGAGGAGAGATAAAAATGAGGATTTGCAGACTACCGTTCTCTCCCTAGCCCAAATCGTCTTTCATCAACAATTACAACAACAACAACAACAACAACAGCAGCAGCAGCAACAATCACAACAAGATGAACAATCACAACAATCAGAAGAACAAGGATGGAACAAGGCCAAAAACATGTTTGAAAAATATGGCTCCACCCTCCCCAAAAAAGTATGCCAACACCCCTTTAAACGAAACGACATTGTATGGGTATGCCGTACCTGCCAAGCAGACGAAACATGCGTCCTCTGCCATACATGCTACGATAATTCTAACCATGAAGGGCATGATGTAGCTTTTTATCATGCGCAAGCGGGGGGGTGTTGTGATTGTGGGGATCCGCAGGCGTGGGATCCAAAAGGGTTTTGTCCACATCATGGGAAGGAAGTGAGGGTTTTGTTGGAAGAGGGTTTGGAAGGGAGGATTAGGGGGGTTGTGGATGGATGTGTGGATTTTATCAAGGGGGTTGCAGAGGGGGTTGAGATGGGTTGGAGGAGGGCGAATGGTGGGATTGGTGGTGTGGGGTATGGTGTGGGTGGCGGAGGTAGTGGTAGTGGGGGCGGGAGGGGTGGTAAGAGGAAGTTTACATTGGGCAGGAGTCAGAGTGTTTCGATAGGTGGTGAAGGTGATGCGAGTGAAAGTGGGAGGGCGGAGGCAGTGGAGAGGGCGAATCGGAGTTTTCAGAGGTATAATACTTATGCTTTGGATGAAATGCACGATAATAGTGCAAATGCAAATCATGATGAAAATGACGAGGATGAACATGGAATTTTTGGTTCAGAGAGGGATTTATCTTTGGAATCCATGCATGTGTCCAATGATCAGAATCGATCCATGGAAAACATTTCGGAACCTGATGTTACAATGGAAAATATGTCTGATATTGGAATGGAGGATCAAAATCAGGATCAGGACCAACAACAATCACACGATCTTAATCACAACAATAGCGACGATGGAGATGGAGATGACGACGATGATGGAAATATCAGTAACGGGGAACAGATGCAAGAAGTAAGCATAGATGAATGTCAATTTGACCCTAGCGCGGCGAGTACTTCCAAATCGCGCATTCTCAACACCTCCGCTGATTCGACGGATGAAAGTTTTTTACATTTCACCACTGGAACTGCAACCGCCACTACAATGGAAACGTTTAATCCAGAAGCAGCATCTACTTCTAAATCCAAATCACAATCGCGAATCAAAAAGAGAATCATGCCGGAAAATTTGACTCCGGCGCAATACCTTGGTCTACTCGGTTCACAAGAAGAGGGATTGTTTCTCCTCTTGCACGCGGATGACGTTCATAAATCCATAGATGTCGCTGCTGCACTGAGAATTTTGTACGATTCACATCCACGCCATGGGAATTTTTCCAATTTGGAAAGTATCTGTACCAAAATTGCCACCCTTTTTCTAGAGGATATTGGTGACTTGATCGTATGGGGTACGGAGGAGCTGATGGAAGAGCTTGGGCCCGTCCTTTCCGCTTGTTGGAAGGATGGAGATGAATTGGCATGTACGAGATTTGGAGCGCTGATACTGGAAAAGGCAAAGTTGCTGACTGGTCGTGGGATGGTGGTGAGCATTAAGACAAGGTGGGAGTTATGTCGGGAATTGAGGTGTTCGGCCATCTTGGAGTTTTTGAACCTCATGTCTGGTAGTTGCGATCCGTTGTGTCGTCTCGTAAGTGTGGGTCTCGGCGCCAAAGATGATACCACTGATACTGCGGCTGGTTTGAAGGAAGACGATGGCGATGTGAAGATGAATGATGAGTCTCGAATAGCGTTGGCGAAGCATTCCAATCACTTATCTACCATGCTCCAGAATGATTTAAAGTTGCCGAGGAAGATTGCGAAATCGTGGCATGATCTGCTATTGACTCTTTTGGCGGTGCCCAACTTTAAGGCCGCTCTGGCAAATGCATACGTTGATACCTACGCTGCTGTGACTTCAGAATATGCGCACGGAATTGGAATATTTGAAAAGAGTTCATACACGCTGTCGGTGCAATTCTTGAATCGAGTGACATATGTAGAAGATTTGGTGAGGGAACGAGATTTGTTGGGTTGTCTGGTCAGGAGCCTTTTTCGCACAATGTCTGTGGCAAGCAAGACAAATGCAGATTTTGCAAATGATGCCATCATGCAGCGATATACCAGTAGCCACTCGCCCAGTTGGACCATCAATATGATTCATCATGTCATTGATGATTTTCTAAATCCGCTTGGGCCAAGGACACCAACGCAGTGGAGTTCTTTGTTTGGAAGAGATGAGGAATGGGAGGATCAAAATGTTCCTGATCATGTCACTGCAACGAGGCTGAATACAGCTTTGGATCCTCTTCATCCTGTTCTTTCCCATAGAAGATACGGTCCTTGTGTGAGCGATTTAAAGTGCGTGCTGAATGTCCCTGGAGTATCCCGTTTATTTTCGTCATTGCCTAATACAAAGCTAGAGAAGGACCACCAGCCTGGTCCGTTTCTAAAGCCTTGCCTGCTGGACGCTTGGACCAATCTCCTTTCTATCTGTCAAAATATGGATAGGCAAAGGTGGAGGAGAGAGGAAGAAGGCCATGTTGAGCAAGAGCCTAGAGATTGGGTTGGAGCTTTCAATGCAGATATTGCAATTGGGAGTCTTTTTGAAAGGTTGCTCAGCTGGGAAGGTAAGGAATATTGCAATGTTATTTAGCTTTCTGATTAGACAATTGTCTTTTTCGTTCACACTAACGTCCCATTTACCGTTCTACAGACAAAGATTTTCTGATTGACAATTCTCTCTTTTGTGAGTTCAGAAAATCAAACACGTTTTTAAGTATATCCGATTTGACGCGCTATATTCTTGTAAAAGGCGTTGATCCTTGGCAAGCTTCAGAAGCCCTGAGTTTTACCGAGACCACAAACGGGCCCATTGCAGATTATTCTTGCCCACTTTGTCTTCCAATGTCTACAACTGCAGCTGGTCACGGTGCTGATATTGCTATGACAGCCTTGCCAGTATCTCAGTGCCAACTTTGGAGTTTTCATCTACCTCTTCATCGTTTCGTCGCATCATGTCTGAGGGAATTGGCAAGGCGTCCCTACAGAAATGAATGTGGCGAACTTGGAGGCGTCCACGAATTAATCCTTGCAATGAAGCGAAATGAGGACACAAGAAGATTGTTCAGAATTTATTCTGGATTGTTGGAGTTTCCGATAGTGGTGTTGGCACGAAACTCTCAGATTCGATCAGACCTGTGGCTCCGCAATGGTCGTGGGATGTTTGACATGGTAAGGCATTTATGTACACATCTATTGCGGCGTTGTCTTTTGATTATATGCGCTCATTTTCAACATTGTTATGCAGGTCCTGAATTATTCAGAACCACACTTTTGCAAGGCACTTCGGGATGCTGATTTGGCACTTGTGCAGTTTGCCTTCATTGGCCTGTCGAGTTTAGGACAGCGTGAACTGGACGCCTCTACTAAGGACAAAAAGGTCCAGGTTCGAGCGTTCTCCTGTGCAAAGTTAGTGAATCTGTTCCTGCACCGCTTCGGCATTTTTGACTTTGCAGGCTTTCTCAAAGCTCCCCATCAGTATACTGACCGTTACTACAGTGACATCAAGGAAGGATATTACCCTCCTGAAAAACAAACAGATGCCGATTTAAATAGTTTACCATGGACGTATTCGGCTACAAATGATCCAGTGAGACACAAATCGATGTTGGAAGAATTTCTGTATACCATGATAATTTTGGTGACGGAGCTCTTTGCGCCACCTCCGGTTGACGCAGAAGGAGCTGCAAGGCAGGCAAAATTGCGGCTGAGAAGAGAGATTGTCCACCGCTTAGCTTCTGGACCAAAAGCACACAGTGAGCTGGCAGAGGTTCATCATGTGCTGCCTATGAGGGATAATGTAAGTTTCATGCAAGGATTTGTGATGTCTTTTCCAGCGAAAGAAGTCATATATAACATTTCACTTTCTGTTGACAAATAGATGGTTCTTGCAGAAGAAGGCAAACGTAAGTCAAAAAGAAAATTCTTCATATGCCCCCAAACTCACGTGTAGACTAATCTTTCTATATTTTATAGTTGTTAATCCTGACGATGCCACGGGAGCAGCTCTGGAAGCTGCTCTGGTCGAAGTTGCAGACTGCAAATCATTCCAAGGAAAGTCTGATAAATGGGAATTGCAGCGATGGGCTTGGAATGAGTATGATCCTGCATTTTTTCATTTGAGTTTAAGACAGCATCAAAATGCTTCAGAAGTCAGGCCGAATAGTCTAGATTCGAAGGATCGTAGTATTACTGCCATGCCTTATGCCCCATTTCCACCTCCTGCACATCGATCCTTCACACGTTTGAGACGAGACATCACTTCGGATTCGGCTATCATTGCTGTCATATATCGTGCACTGCATGTGCACTGCCGAGACGTTGTTGGCGAAGATGATAAATTTGTCAATAGCGTCGATAATTGTGTGAGCGTAAGTTCTTTTCATTTGCAGATTTTACTTCTCATTCAACCAATAGGACTCGTTTCTAATGTTCACTTGTTTTTTTTCAAACAGGAGTCATATCAAACCGATGCAATGAGTGAAACTATTCTTGGACGAGTGATTCACTTGCTGACTCTTGGGACTTACGCGTGGGAAAGTCCGTTGGCGGAAAAGTCCGAGTGTTGGTCAGATGATGGCGGTGGAGATGTTGGTAGTGTATTTCACAATTTCCCATCGCCCCCCACACATGCGGACTGGGTAGAAAACATATTGCTCGTAAGGCCCGACAAAATTATGGGATCCAATCTGTATACAAATGAGAAAAATATCCTGCAGCTACTAAGTGCTATAGTTGCTGTTGGAGGATCTGACAGATTTAAGATTCAAGACAGGTCGATACGCTGCGGAGCTGCGTGGCTATGCGAATATGCTGCTCGTCACAATCTCAATGCTGCGAAGGTACTTGGAGATCGGGAGAAGGCAAGCAATATGGTAGGCTCTGAGGATGCTCTTGAAACTGATAAGCAACGCCGTAGAAGGGAAGCGAAAGAGCGTGTCATGAAAAATATACACGCCCAACAGGCAAGGTTTGCAAATTCTATGCAGTCTAACGATGATAGCGACATTGAAACGCCCACAACTCCTGGTGTTTCCAGTTCTATGTTAATAGACAAAGCAGACCACAGCACTCGTATAACACCGAAAACATCAGAAACTAGGACTGAATATTTTGATAGCCCCAAGGATAGTGGCCCAGGTCTGCCGATATTAGACAAACAAATGGATTCTTTTGAAACTAGGATTCAACCAGGGTTTGTCCCTCGACTTCTTCAGGAGCGTCCAAAGTGTATTATATGCGCCGATGATGGTGTATTCGCCCACGAGACGGAATCAAGTGATATGAAAGATGACAACTCACTCAAAGCCAAGAAAAAAATCTTGACATGGTGTGGATTTATTCAACCTAGTACTGTAGCCCGAGGAGGGGGTGGTGTTCCCCCGGATGCAGGTGATCACATCAGCCATTTGGTAGGAACTCATATTTCTTTATGTGGGCATGCAATACACGCCTCTTGTTGTGAATCACACTTGAAGGACTCAGGACAAAGAGAGGAGAGACTATTTGAGCGCCAAGATAAACGAGTAGCATTCAAATGTCCATTGTGCAGACGCTTGAGCAATTGCCTAGTACCATTTATTGATGTGGGCGAATCATGGGCTCTTCCCGATGGAAATACGAGTGAATTATCTCGAAGAAGAACGACCTCGCTGCATGACTTCCTTGATAGATCGCAATGGTGGACTACGAAAAACGACGATTCGGTGGTCTGGAATGGAAGGTGCTCATTTATACCGAAAGATCTATGGGATATCAACGACAATGCACAATCGAGAGCAATATCTTTTGGGAAGAAAGATTTATGCAAGTCCTGGAGTTCTGCTTTGTGGACAACTCCAAACATTGCACGAGTGCCCGAGCAAGAAATGTATGTGCAGTCCACATCATCCACTGGAGTAACTGTAGTCTGGAGAAGAATTCTGGATCAGATTTCTGAGATCTCATACAAAGCAGACTCGAAAAGAATTGGAGAAGAAAACCTACAACAAAATCTGGGTGAATTTAGACATTATTTAGTCGAGAAGGTAGCCTACAACCAAGGAAACCTTCTATCCAATGAGGTCGACCCAGCTGAGGTGAGTACACTGTCATTATACTTCGCGAAAATGCAATGCTGCTGCCAAATACACATTTCAACAGCAACACAAGATTTCTTACTTTTCTAATTTGACTGATACACAAAGTGGCCATCCTGCATGCTTCCTTTTCCATCTCATGAAAAACGACAGGCCTTGTCAAGAGAAAAGCTGTTCTCAAAGGTGCTATTGTCAATTCAAGGTCTAACGTACACCTGCTGTGCTGATATCCTCGAATGTACACGTCTTGCGCAAAAAAGCACCGCTTCAAAGTTAGAAAGCATCTGTGCAAAGTTTGGCGTAAGGGGATTTGCATGCAATGGAAAATTTATTATAATGCCACTTCCATCGAGTGGTGACGGATCGCAACTTTTTGATGGCAAAATAGGAAGACTCAGATACTTTGCCCTAGCACTATCAATGTCATCAGGCCCTATAGCAAAAGAATTAGTGCATCTTTGTATGGAGTTTCCGACCAACGGGGAACACGACCCCCCAAAGGCGGACGAAGAATCACCTGTCAAAAGAGCTCCAATTGTCTCCCCAATATTGTGTGGACATGTATTAACACACATTGTGGCTGCGATTTGCGCAAATTGTGGGCGGGAAAGATCGCGCAGTGAAGCAATGGGAACCGCGCAACACTTTCTTTCAAACCTCGTTCCAATTCTGGGTAAGCCACCTGAAGACACGTCAATTGACGACAGCTTGAAATTTATCCAACTAGGATACATAGCCAGGATTCTTCAAACGATGCTGGGGATCTTTCATCAAGGCTTGCATGGGGACTGGTATACTCGGGAATCCCAGATTTTTTTGATTGTGAACGAGCTAAGCTCGAGCAATACTATGTCTAGTTGGCAGCGTGGTTGTCATCTTCTTCTCACGGCTGCATTCTCTGAGTGTTCCACAAATGCTCAAAGTAGCGTGGAGGAAGGCAATCTCTCTCTCTTCTATAGCGCTTGTGAGAAAGCAAAGGAACTCTCCATAGACTTCATTTGCAGTGCAGGTACTATTCTTCAATTGGTCCTACCGAAAAGTATTTCTCTATTCCAGGAGATGGGAACACCTAAAAAGGAAAGCGAAGGCGAGATCGATAGTCTATTGTCACTCCTATGCATTGGGAATTTGAAGACTGTGGTAGATTCTCCTTTGGTTGTAAAGATAATTTGCAATTGGTATGAGAACGCACGATCAAAAGATCTGTTTGGGATCGAGAAGGACCTTGATATCGATAGAAGATTTAGAATCAACGATTGGCCCCATCTCCATTGCAACAAATTTGCCAACCCGACTTCCCAAGTTTTGCAGGTCCCGGGAGGAAGGCTTCCATTACTGCGTGGGTTAATTGTTCACGAAAATGAGTCCATGGCTGATCAGTCTGTCAACAAGATTCATTCCCTGCCCATTTCATACACAGACCTATATGCTACACTCGGTTCTATGCTACCTGATAGTGAATTGACCGCTATCTGTTTCGTTTGCGGTCAAGTTCTAGACGCTGGAGGAAAGGGAGAGTGCACACGCCACACTTACGCATGTGGTGCAGGATGCGGTATCTTCTTTCTCCTTCAAGAGTGTGTATGCATTGCTATCCAGCAAGGCTCTGCGGCATATTTAACAAGTCCTTACGTTGATAGCCACGGAGAAACCCCGCAATACAGAGGAAGACCTCTGAACATGGACGAGTCGAGGTATGAATTTCTACACGCGCTGTGGTCAGGGCACATGCTGAGAGAACATGTAATTACCGAGAGATCAAAATCAACGAGGAATCTCATGATTACGAATAATTTCTACTAACTTGAAACTGGCGTCCGATGTGATTCTTGTTAAAAAATCAAAATAAGTGAATTCAAATTTATTCTTCAAATGTATTTGAATATTCAATACAGTAGCTAAAATCGAAATTCTCCTTCTTAGACGAAGTATCCGTGGTCTGCGAGGACTTGATGCCACAATTCAAAGTATGATTTTAGTATTTTCAATCTGCCAAGCTTCAGAAGAATAGAGAGTAGTATCATGACATAGAGGAGGGACACCTCGGGCGAGATCGAAATGTTGGAAGAAACTCTCTGAGGAAGAAGGATCAAAATCATCGTCAAGACCACGTAAAGAACAAGCCACTGCAAGGTACATATACACGATGCAACCCCGCAAGCTATCATCATTTCGAGACTGGAACATTGCCAATGCAACAAAATTAACGTCTGGATGTCCAAGCACATTTCTAAAATGGTAACAGCGCTTTCAATGATTATAAGAAATACAGTATAGCAGTTGCGAATTCCGAGTCTTTTATTGTTTCGAAGAATATCCCGATAATTGAATCACAATTCTATTATTTATTAATAACATTATAAAATCAAAACTTGTTTACGTTAATACTATTGTACTGATACAATACATCCATTAGAGGTAACTAACTATATGTATGAAAGTCAACACTTCAAAATGTGAAGTAAATTATCTTGTTTCCAAGGTAGCAAGTAGCAACAATGTAATGTGCTGCCGTACTCATGAAACATAAAAACAAACTGCTACGCTCGTTTAAACTTCTCTGATACACCATTCATACCGTATTATACTGCAGATATTTCCTTCTGCGCTTTCCTGCTCATTTTTCAAAGTTGATGGGAATTAGCCACTTCTATTGAACCGCTTGATTGAACAGACAGTGTAGTTTTGCCGACCATGAGAGGAGTAGTTAATTGAATTTGCCAAGTCACTTCTTTTCCATCAACACAGCTGATGGACCACCAATAATAGACTTATCACAACAAGTATTGATGGCATAGCTTTAGACGCCGAAGATGGTTTCACGATAATTATCACGGGAGCCGCACTCTGACAGCATCCATCCTCTTTTGGTAAATTCATGATTGTTACAGTGCCAGTCGCTTCGGATAAGTACTTGTCAGTTCGCTCTTGTTTCGCACCAGAGTAACTCGATGCCGCAGCCTCGGGGATGTCACACAAGGTTATATATCGATCTCCATCGATAGGAATCTTTTTGCAGGATATTGATTCATTTTGGTTGACGATAACATATTCACTGCTGACATACTGCACTGGTAGAAAAGCAAGGATTCCCATCGTAAATACAAAAACTTTCAAGTGCAAGTGCATGGTGAATGGTTGGGTTGGAGTGGATTTTGAAATGTAAAGTTGTAGTTGTTAAAAGTGGATTGATTTGGAAACACTTCTATCTTCATTTGCGTTTTGCGTGTTAGATGTGTTCTGTGTTTCAAAGCCATCACCCACCATTCTGTGTTCTCAGTTCTCAATGTATGTACTACTTGATGTGTTGAATGAATGTGGGTCTTGTGTCTTGTCTCTTGTCCTCTTTTCCCAGGCTGGTGGATCAATAACAAGGCAGGCATGACCGATGGGCGACTGGGAGCTCCCCCCCTGAGGGGGGGGGATTTGTGGTTAAATGTGGGTACAATGATTCTAAGATGCATTGTTTGAAGCTCGACTACTGAATAAATATCTAACTGTGCAGTTTTGTGCAGCGTTTTATTATGTTCATGTGTTTGATTAAGGAGCTTAGTTCATTTCAAGTATTGGTGTGTGTGGTGACCGGTGCTG
>Ga0115005_10004035_pt1 | contig 11728 bp, 6 predicted proteins | sample ArcOceMetagenome_FD_87163 | JGI IMG/M metagenome (GOLD analysis project Ga0115005, IMG submission 87163) | Marine eukaryotic phytoplankton communities from Arctic Ocean - Arctic Ocean - Greenland ARC118M Metagenome | ecosystem: Environmental > Aquatic > Marine > Oceanic | place: Arctic Ocean...
AATTCGACCGTCCGTGACTCGAAGATGTGTTTCCTTACCATTGATTAGCCATTTGGTCCCATGCTCAACCAAATTCTTGAGAGACAGGTGTTTGCCAGGTTTGGTGTTTAGCAGGATCATAAGAATTCATCTTTCGCTGAAGCATATGTCAAAAAGTTATCTCCCTTCTTTTCTCCGCGCTTCAATTGATGCGTAACGCTTCTCTCTCGGTTTTATTTGATTCTTCATACTACATACAGTACGGTACAGTACTGTGCTGTGCAACCTGCATTAATTACAAGCTAAAACAAAGCCCAAAGACTAACCCATTGAACAAGCACACTTCTGAACAAAGCGGTGCACTTCCTAGCTGTGGGAAAATATGGCTCATAATCCTACAGGACCCAGTCGGCGATCACGACAGAATCGCTATGTCTTCTCTCTCACAAACTCAAAACGAAATAGACAGCAAAGGCCGACACTGTCAAGTGACATAGCCAACGCTGACTTTTCACTTTTAGCCAAAGGCACCTCGCATCCAGAATCTCCGCATGAGCAGGCGAAACGAAAACGGAAAAGAAGAAGAAGAAATGTCCTCGCGGTTTTTACGGGGGGAATGTTTCTAATTTTCTTCATGGATGGGATGCACTTGTACAACGAAAATAAACCAGTTGATCTTCTCAAAGGTATGAACATTGACGAAAGGAATGATAAAACTGAAGGCTATGGATACGAGAGTAGAGATCAGCCCAATTTGCGAGGAGGTGAAATATCAAGTTCCCAAACAAGAAGCAGACTCAGCAACAACAATATGGGCGACGAGGTACACTTACAAATGCCTAAATATGCTCCAATCAGTACATTTGTTTCCAAAAAGCAATTTTCTCCTCGTGATTCCCTACTGAATGATGTTGCAGATAAAGTTGCAGACCTGCTAAGAGAAAGTACCAAGAAGTTGGAAGATATGAAACTTGTTGTGAGCTTTGATAGCACTGCTTCTGATGTGAAGCCACGCTCGTCAGGTTTGCGGCCGTCGCCAGGGGAACCTCTTCCGAACCAAGAAATTGAAATGGATAGAAGAAAGAAGTACAAGCCATCCAAGCATTTGCTGAGTAGGATAAAGACGAAACCTCATGAAATAGCCGAACTTCACTGCAATTTGTATGGTGGCCCGAATTCAGATCTTGGTACGAGTGATATCGTATATTGGCAAGATATTGGTTCAGATGATGCATATATGAGTCCATTCTATCATACAAACAGAGGAGATGCCGCAGATGATGATACTGTTCCCTTTATGGTTGCCCGAGATAGCTACTCGAAATATCTCACTTTTGAACCTGACCCAGGCGGATTCAACAATAATCGCATGGCTTTTGAAATGTATTTGGTTTTGAGCGTTGCGATGGGACGGACACTTGTGCTGCCCCCAGCGCATAAATTTCCACTGTTGGTGAGTTTCTATTGAAATGCGCTTTGCAACAATAATTTTGTTTGGAACCTACGTGTACCGTGATTTGTCTCCCACCTGTCTCAACTCACTCATCGCTTCCACTTTTAGAATCAAGGAACAGAACAGGAGACGATCTTATCCATGGAGGATTTTTTCCACTTACACACACTCCAAAAAGAAATGAAAGGTGTTAATATAATCACAATGGAAGAATTCCTGAAAAGAGAAGCCACAAGTGGTCATTTCACAAGATATGCATCTGATGAAAAAATGCTTCCTCCTCACAATGAAACAGTTTGGGACTATGGGCGTGGCCCTCCACAAGAACAATTATGGGATTATCTTCGGACTGTTGGATATCGAGCCGAAGCTTGGAGTAATGACTGCGTAGGGGCATTCCCGAGTGACGCTGGTGGAAATAGCATTTTGGTCGAAATGATGGAAGGCATTTTAAATCGTTCGGACGGCAGAGAATTGCCTACTCATCTTGACTACCAGGGAAGGTCGGTTCCATACAGTGCTCCGCCAAATGAGCGCCTAAGAGAAATGCTAGCAGGGAGAGATCGTCTGTGTCTTTATAGTGATGAAATGCAGGATGCAGCATTAGTTCACTTTCCGTCGGGGAAGGAAGCACGATTGTTCATGCAATTTTACGCCTTTTCCTTCTTCGAAGATCCACGGCAAGCAACGTGGTCGTATAGACTTATTCGCGATCATTTGCGTTACAAAGATGTTATTATGTGCGCAGCTGCAAGGATTATCGAGGCGATAAAGCAGCAATCTCACTCATCCTCCAACCCCACGGGTACCTACCACAGTCTGCATTTACGAAGAACAGAGGGATTATTTGAATCCCAATACAAAGAAGCAGTGATTTCGGAAGACGAATTAATGCAATCGTTGTCAAGTATTGAAGCCAACTCAACAATATATGTAGCAAGCGATGAGCAGAAAAACCACCCAATCTTTACACCATTACGGGAGAAGTACAATATTGTCATGTTAGAGGACTTCCAGAATCTTGTAGAGGGCCTCAATCCAAACTTTTTGGGAATGATTGAACAGATGGTTGCAGCAAAAGCTGATACTTTCTTTGGCACATATTTTTCTACTTACTCAGGCTTCATATCGCGCCTTAGAGGATATTACAGCGTTCAACGTGAGGAGGAAGGCCACGACGAAGGAATCCTTCGCAAAACATTTTATATAACTCCTCAGCACAAAAATGAATATGCCATAGCAAACGCTGTCCATAAACCATTCTTTGCCCGTGAATTCCCCATCGCTTGGAGGAATATCAACAATGGAGTAAGAGAGTGACAAATGGACACAATGGTAGATTACCTTGAGCTAATCTAACACGGGCCACAAAGGACGATAGGATTGTACCACTGACTGTTTATAGTACATACGCGGGGCTTCGTGTATTGGATAAATATTGTCTATAAGTTTTATAATAAATATAATACGAGTAAATGCAGCACATTCTCTCATGATATCATTGTTTTCCGGATTTTCGGCTTGAACTCAGGTGGTTCACTTGCCTGCGTACAAATGACAGGAGGCGTGATCAAATCCCTACCAGTAACATTTTGCATCTGATGTGCCTTATCATGAGACAGATTTGGGCTGAATCTGCGAATTCCCATATCAGCCAACGATTGCTGAGAATGCTCATGGACTATGCCCATACCGAAAAGACTGCTGCAACTAGAACTGGAATACCTACTATTGCAACTGGAACTCCTAGATACTAATGTTGCGACAACATTGCCTTGTTCGCCTGCAGAAGGAAGACTAGTTGGCACACGGATCCTCTCGTTGAAGGAACTTTGTTTTCTATCGACCCCCCCAAAAGGTGAAGAAAAATGTTCATTCTTTGCCTTCTTAGTATCTTCAGTCGAGTCCTTGTTGTCAGGACCACGAAGAAAGAACCATCCTCCTTCATCATCATCGTCAGTGAGAGACCCATCTGACGCAGAGTTGAACACAAAGGCAAAGTCATCTACCTCCTTTGACGATGACAACAACGATTGCTTGCTGCAAGCGGCATCCTTCTCAATTTTTTCGGGGTCCAGGAAGGTGATGGGATGCGTCATCTCCTTACAAGGAAGCCCTGAAGAGAAATGAATAGATGGGAACAAACCTGTGGTCTTGTTCTTGTTCTTGTCCTTGGGGTGGGGTGTCAGCCTTGGTTTTGGGGAAGCAAGCGCTGCATTCCCAGGCGAGTCAAGAGGAGGGCGTCGGTTTGGTGTGCACGAATTGTCTGATCCCACTAATGAGATTGGCACATTCCTCTGAGACTGTCTTGGTAAGGATGACGAAAGATTTCCAATACTTGGAGACTGATAATTCATGGACGCAGATGGCGTTCTTCCAGGGCTAAACGCAGAAAAGCACGAGGAAGGGGACTGCAGAGCGAGGCTCCCGAACCGAGATAGCTCGTTTGAAAGTGGAGATGCAAATAGGTCTTGACGAGGAGTCATCATCGGAGTGCGGCGTGGTGAACAAGAAGGTGGTGGCGATGCAAACGAGTCTTGGCGAGGAGTCATCATTGGAGCAGTACGACATGGTGAACACGGTGGAGATGCTTGTGATTTCTCGGCAAGGCCTAGATCGTTCTTCGTGCCTGTCGTCATTTCACCACTACAGAATGCATAGCCACCTTGCAAGTCAGGGGTAACTAGTGGTCCATCATTAGCGAAAGCTCTTCTTTTCTTGCCTTTCGAAATGTTGCCACGGCACGGAAGTGCGAATGAACTTAAGTGATCATCTCTTTCTTCTTTGTTGAAACATCTAGAATCAACATTTGAGTCACAAATATTCTTGCAATCTGTTGCCGTTGAGGAGATTGCAGTAGTCATGTTATTATCATGTCTCGATATATTCATTATATAGTAGGTAAATGCTTAGTAGTAGTACTATTGTGGACCAACCACGGAAGTAATGAGGAAATGTCTTTTCTTTTAATTTTTAATGCGGGCTGTTGTGTCAAGTATGCCAGATGTTTTCTGGCCTCCTCTGCCATCTTGCTTCTCTTGCAACCAGATGTTTTCTTTTTTTTCAAATATGACTTGAATCACTTGCTTGAATTATCACTAAATTCAACTAAATTCAACTAAATTCAAATTATTTCAAACATCTTTTCAGAAACTGCAAAAATCAACACCGACATTGAACATAAAAAATACACATGAACTTGAATGAACATGACAGTCAGAGAAAAACATGATGCTAGCTATCCAGATAGATCGCATTTATTTATAAAGCACAATTCGTAAACATTGCGCGGAACGGGTCGTGTTATGATTAATTTAGCAGATGTTCCTCAAACGATTGCGAACCCACGACTTACTACTGAAGCTTTACCTGTTAGTTGTCAGTCCGGAGAAAAAAAGGAGGGGGAGGAAAGGACGGGAGTGGTCGACGGCGGGATTCAATTGCGAAAATCTTGAAGCAGAATGCAATCCGAGAGGGCGCGGAGTGAGTTTATCGATGCCCATCATTGTGTCTCCGTCAAGGGAGGCATAGGGAGGAGCGCTATTGAATAAAATAAGAGGAAGAAAGGTATTATGGAAAGTAATAACCTAGGACATTACAAATTAGGCACCGTCGACAATCTTCAAACTACAATTCCTTGTTAGGTAGTAGACCTTCGCATTTTCAATGAAGATGAAATCGCATACTGTCCTTTTTTCTGCTATACAAATCCACTTCAACTAAGGAGAAACATTCATCCGGTTGTTCATTGTTATTTCAATGTCAATCATGCACAAACTTTTATTTTCAACGTTCAAGAATTTCAAATTTCACGACACGTTTATTAAAACGTTGAAGAATTTCACGGCATTTCACGACGAAAATGTTGAGAAAATAAATTATCGAAAGTGGTAAGAAACAATTCAATTACAGTATGCAACCGATGCTCTCCTCTACCTAGACGCTTTTCATTCCAATTGCCGTTTGATCCGAATAACGTGAACAGAGAAAAAAAAATTGAAAGAAGAAACAATTCAATCGTACAAGAAACAATTTCAAATTCAATCGTGCGCCCTTAGCTTCACATTCAAAGCAGATGTTTGATCAACAAATACAGAAACTGCGAGCAGAACAAACATCAAGAATAGGAAAGCATTGCATGGAACTGCAACATATTTAATCGTGCGAAATTGCGAAATTTAGTGTCTGGACTGGCGCTGATATGGAAAATGGTCAAGCAGAACGGAAAGCTAATCTTGAACATACTCAATACTACGTGTAGTAGTATTATGCTGGTTCCTCCCACGTAAAATTGACAACACAAAAAATTGTATCACCTAAACAATGCAACCAATCCCTTCTGTTAATAGAACCTTAGTATCGCAGTATTATTTTGTGCAAATGATAAGCAGTTATGTAATGCATTACATGTATTGCCTCGTCTCGAATCCAAGACCGTCACAAATCTAAATATTATCGTCTTCCTCGTACCGTAGTTTCAAGTTCTTCTGGAGATTTTACTCAATATTAATTTTTCTAATAAAACACACATTATATGTCACAAATAATACAAACTTGTACACTTTCAACCTATGCCCGTGTCGTACGGCGTCTTGGCTTGAACTCAGGCGGTTCGCTTGTCTGAGCACATATAACAGGAGGTGTGATCCCGTCATCCCGTAAATTCCTCTCCGAATGCTCATGAACGATGCCCATACCGAGGAGACTATCTGCGCTGGAACGCCAAGATGACTTTGCGAAGGCGTTGGCTTGATCGCGTGCGGAAGCAACACGAGTTGGCATAAAGATTGTCTCGTCGAAGGAACTGCTGCATTTCCCATCAATTCCATGTGGTGAAGAAAAGGGTGCATTCTTCGCCTTCTTAACACGCTCAATTGAGTCTTTGTCAGGCGCACAAAGGAACCAGTCTCCTTCATCGCCATCGCCATCGTCAGTGAGGGACCCATCTGACGCATGGTTGAACACAAAGGCAAAGTCATCTACCTCATTCGATGGTGACAACAGCGACTGGTGGTGGTTATAAGTAGTTTTACCAGCTGCGGCATCCTTCTCAATCTTCCCAAGGTCCAAGAAGGCGATGGGAGGCGTCATCTCCTTACATGGAAACCCTGATGAGAAGCGAGGAGATAGTAACAGGCCTGTTGCCTTGTTATTGTCCTTGGCGCGGGGTGTAAGCCTTGGTTTTGGGGAAGCATGAAGCGCTGTATTCCCAGGCGAGTAAGGAGGGCATTTGTTCCTTGGAAAAATTCTTGGTATATTCGACTTGTCTGATCCCACAAATGCGATCGGCACATTCCTCTGAGCCTGTCTAGGTATGGAAAAGGATGAAAGATCTCGGAAGCTAGGCGACTGATCATTCATAGTAGAATTAGTAGAATGCGACCGGTGTCTGGGGCTAAACGCAGAAAAACACGAGGAAGGGGATGACTGCAGAGCAAGGCTCCCGAACCGAGATAGCTCGTTTATAACTGGAGATGCAAATAGGTCTTGACGAGGAGTCATCATCGGAGTGCAGCGTGGTGAACAAGAAGGTGGTGGCGATGCTTGTGATTTCTCGGCAGGGCCTGAATCGTCCTGATGGGAAGATGCGATCAACTTGTTTTCACTCATCAATTCATCACTGCTGTAGAACATAGCAGGCTCGTTAGATACATCGCCACCGTGCAAGTCAAGGGTACCTAGAGGACCATCCATAGCGAAAGCTCTTCTCTTTTTGCCTTTCGAAATGCAGCCCCGGCGGGAACAAGAAGGGCTGAGTTTGAATTTTGCCCCAAATAGAATTTCTTCGTCGTTATCAGAACATACGGGTTTACGTGCTTTTAATTCACCACTTCCATCAGGGGTGAATGAAGGCTCTGATCTCTCTTGTGGTGCCTGGAACATTTTTGTTCTATGAGAAATGCCATTTGTGATGTTGTACTCTGAACGAAGTGTATGAAAATCTGCACTTCAATGTACTATGACTTCGCGAGAATCCTGAAGTGAGAAGAAACTATTTTGACACTTGTTGACACTTTTGATGTTATTTGATTTTGGAACAGAAATAACAAATAACAGCGGAAATAAAAGTAGCTTATGTACGTACAACATGCATGTTGCAGGACAGATTCGGCAGATCAATGCTGTCAGCAGTCAGTTGTAGTATTATTTAAAAAGAATTTCGTTGTTTTTGTCAGATTGAAGGAAATGTCGATGAGACGATGTTAAATGTGCAGGTGCGCCAACCAACTCACCAGCCCGCCGTCTCCGCATGATTCATTCGCTGCGCGGAATGGAAAGCTAAAAATGTCTGCGCGATTGAAAATAGGAGGATAGAAATGGAAGGGAAGCTCAAACCAAGCTCAAACTGTCATTTTTTCGTTCATAGAAATCGAAGGGAAGCTCAAACTTCGAAACTGTCATTTTTTCGTTCATCCAATTTATGGTCTGCACAAAACACGAATGGAAATTTCCACAAACCTGTTTTTTTCTGAAGAATCGTTGTGGATGCGTTACTGTTCAATGTCAACGTCAATGTCAACCCCAACGTTTGATTTTTTTAGGCTGACGTTAGCTCCTTTCATTTGTGATTCCGAATTTAGGATGATTCGATTCTCTGAAACTCATAATTTCAACCAGACATCAAAAAGTCGTGACGTCTTCATTCCTAAACATTACGAACCACCATTACTGCAAGAACACCATGAAGATTTGTTACTCATTATTTGCCCTCCTTCTTGCTTCCGTCCTTTCGAGTGTTGCTGCACTGTCACCTGAAGATATTGAATCATTACACCGTCAACAGGTAATGCGCAAGAAGGCCGAGGTTGTTGCTGGTGGTGCTGTTGCTTCTGATAATGTGTCGAACAGACGAGAAGCAAACCGTGCAGCGTTCAAGATTTTCGAATCGAGACGCAACGAGGACAGTTCATCTAGTACGACTAATAGAGGAAGCATGAAGGACAGGCTTAGATCCCAATGAACTTAAAAAGAAGAGGCAAAGGCGCGAATGGTGTTCCTATGCCAGATAGCTTTGCCTGTCTACCTTCGATCTCATCCTTGGCGTTCACACATGCAACCAGAGTATTGAAAGTTAATTCATCCAACGAGAGTTATAATAAGGGTACGGCAGCAGAAGGTTTGCCACTTGTAGTAATTTTAGAATTGATTTTATCAAACAAAAGAAAAAATGCTAAGAGGGGTTCATTTAGTATAGGGGGCACACCCAGTCACGAGTGTGCCCCCCTGTGCCCATTCTAATACTACCATTCTGATACTAATTACTAGTAAAGAAACGAAACCCCCCTGCTGAAAGCAACCCTAATTAGTTGGAAGGTGAATAACCCTACACGTCTCACATGATGCCTGCGGCATACACGCTAATTGGTCGGGAGATATAAATCAATCCAAGCTAATCAATGCTCCTCCGCATTGCCTACTTCACCACCATCTGTAATGTAGAAATATGGTTCATCGTCAGCATTGCCATAGAGAAGAGGAATATTTTTCAATCACGTGTGCCCCCTATACTAAATGATAACCTAAGAGTTTCATAAGTCTGCTTCCCTGTGTCGAAGTCGAAAGTTTTTTTGGTTTGCTTGCAGGTGGGAGCATTGAACTGCTGTCGAAAGTTCCTTTTTTGGGAATCCTGATTCAAGATAACCTAAGAGTTTCATAAGGCTGCTTCCCTGTGTCGAAGTCGAAAGTTTTTTTGGTTTGCTTGCAGGTGGGAGCATTGAACTGCTGTCGAAAGTTCCTTTTTTGGGAATCCTGATTCAAGCTGGTGGCACATGTGATGATTAGTCTGCAAATCTCAAACCAGTCTGCAAATCAAGGTGGTGACACCTGTGATGACTATCTGCAAATCTCAGATCAGTCTGCAAATCAAGGTGATGACTAGTCTGCAAATCTCAAACCAGTCTGCAAATCAAGGTGGTGACACCTGTGATGACTATCTGCAAATGATGACTATCTGCAAATCTCAAACCAGTCTGCAAATCAAGGTGATGACACTGTGATGACTACAGTGAGAACAATGACCATTGTCTGATACTACGTGAAAACATACGTGAAAATAATGATTGAAAAAGTACAATAAAATCACCAATTCGTAATTTCTAGTTTACACAGTTTCCATCTCCATCGTGTAGGGGTTTGGGTTTTGTTATCTGTATATTGATGAGGGTGATGTTCGCACTTTCTTCAATGGCTCTTACTCGAAAATGTGTATTTTGTTCGCTATTATCCACTCTTGCTTGAAGAATAATGTCGGTGCTATACAGAATCATATCTTACAAATCACATGGGTTGTTCTTGTCTGTCAGAATTAGTGGTGGGGTGAGCTACCTAGCAACTATCTCCTTCCTCATGTTTCATTTTTCTAAAGAACGCCTGAAGGGATGATATATTCTCGTCAAATGTTTTCGGGCATTTGGTCCTACCAGAACGCAACCATTCAGGAAGTCCATTCCACACTCGCAAATCTGTGGCGTACCTCGCGTCCGCTAAGATAATAACAGCGTAGTCTTTTGCGTGCCTGATAGCTCTTCCAATACTTTGATTAACAGCTCGCATACATAGATTCTGATAGTATTCGCTACCTGTTATCCCTGAAACAGAAGAAGTTTTTGCATCTTTACAATCGTTGTCAAGTAATTGCATTTTCTCCCTCAACTCGGGGTCCGTTATATCCGGATAAGGCAGCCCCACGATGAAGACGCCTCGTGCCATTTCGTTTGCAAAATTGATCCCCTCTGACATTTTCCCACCAACTACGCAAAACAATAATGCACCTTTGCTTGAAGACACCTCACGAGTAAAAGATGCAAGTGTAGACTCTACATCCCTCGCGGACTTCGGTTCTCTGTAAATCTTCTTTTGACCTTTGATTCTATCGTATGCCCCATTTGTCTTCCACCTTTTCATTAGAAAAGCTTCGTAGGAATAGCTTGGCAAGAAAACGACCATTCCATTCGGAACTTCACTTGCAACTCTGAATATGCTCTCAGCAAGCTCATCGCATGTGGCATCTTGGAACCGTGATGAGTGCCTGAAATCCATTGTAACATCATTTGGTCCTCCGGACATGCAGGTCATGAGAACGTTGCGTGATGGCACAACGTGACCACATGTAAATGTAGTCAATGTCCTGGAAACTGTAGTACAAGAAACCTGATTTTCACCACTATGTTCAATCTGTGATCGTTTGGCTTGTTCCACGAGAGCACGTTCAGAACCAAATAACTCTGTTGCAACATGGACAAAAGGACGCAGTGTGCCACCTGCCAGTATAACAGAAAGCGCCTCGTCCAAAACATTCTTAAATTCGTTGGAGGGGTCAAGGAGAAGGTAACGAAAACAAGGAATTGCATGAGCCGAAGATCTCGAGTCCTTATCAGCCGCTTCTTTTTCACCTGGAGTTTCAATGACGACCCTTCCCTCTTTTTCTGTAGACGTGAGACATTTGAAGAAAGATTCCACAATCGACATGGAAGAAATGTGCTTTGACACGAAATTGGGATCATCTGCATCAAGGTCCGCATCCATTACCTTTTCTTTCTGCGCAGTGAAACCATGAAGTTTTTGAGAAAGTCTCGTCTTTTCAAGGTATTGAATGATATTGAACAAGTTCAAGTTGTCCAATTTCAAAGTAAACAACAACTCGGTTGCTGTCACCATGGACCTTACATGGTCACGTTTGCGCTGACCGGATCTTAGATACTTTCCAGCCTGAGTGAGGAACCTCCGAATTTGTCCAAGATAAAATATGTTCCGACCTGCCAATCGATTCGAGTATTTGCTGACATATGCCACGAGCTGTGCATTCGCCCCGTCAATGACGGGCAGTGTAAGCTTACTGGACGAAATTGATCGCAATGCTTCCGGAATATTGTGCGCTTCGTCTATAATAACCAAGGACTGCTTGAGAGACAAACCAACAGCTTCTCTGGCTGGTTTTGATAGCAGTGTATTGTAGGGCACCACGACGACTTCAGCTGCTTTCAGCGCTTCTCTGGATGAATAATAACTGCAAATTCTACTCTTCCCCCCAAGTCCCGCAAGATCTTCAATATCCGAAGGTTGCGCGAGCATGTGCATGGCTAGCGTTGGTATAGCCTCTTTGACCAGTAGCGGACAAGATACTTTGGCTTTGCCAGACATACGCACATTCGCATTCTTCTTCCCTGTAACGGTACCTATATCATGATTGGCATGTGCATGTGCATGTGCATGTGCATGTGCATGTGCATGTGCATGTGCATGTGCATGTGCATGTGCATGTGAATGTGTATGTACCCCCTTTCCCTTTTGCAAATC
>Ga0115005_10004036_pt1 | contig 11728 bp, 12 predicted proteins | sample ArcOceMetagenome_FD_87163 | JGI IMG/M metagenome (GOLD analysis project Ga0115005, IMG submission 87163) | Marine eukaryotic phytoplankton communities from Arctic Ocean - Arctic Ocean - Greenland ARC118M Metagenome | ecosystem: Environmental > Aquatic > Marine > Oceanic | place: Arctic Ocean...
CATTACACATTGTAAGAAAAGTGTTTGTTGAACCTAGTCGTTTTGGGAAGGATTTAGAAATAAAATGGGACCCTACTTTCTGGCTGGCATTAGCAGCTACAGCGCTCATTTATATATGCATTAGCGCTCTTAGCGGAATATATAGAGATCTTACAAGAACTAGTAGGCTTCAGCAGGCATTCAACACAATGGGTGGTGTTATTCTAACCTCAATTGCTCTGTTCTTTCTTATTTTCTTAGATGATTTTGTTAGTGACTACAGCCAGTACTATTTAACCTTAGGGACCTACTCCTTTACTCTTTTAATGATGAGCGGGATTTTTAGGTTCAGCTTAAGTTCTCACGTCAGGGCAAGAATAGATCGGAAGACGCTAACCTTTAAAAGTATCTTAATAGGTACTGGAAAGGAAGCTGGTGACCTGTATGAGTCGTTTCAAAGAGATAGAAATAAGGGATACGAGTTTGTTGGTGTAATTACGATCAATGGCGAGGAGATTGACCCTAGACTAAGACTATTGAACCATTTAGGAACTGTAACTCAACTCAAAGACGTTGTCAACGACAATGAAATTGAAGATGTTATAATTGCCTTAGGTGCGGGTTTTAATGATCAAATCACCAGATTAGTGAGCGAGGTTGAGCATCAAGATTTAAGAATTCATGTTTTACCGAACTTGTTTAGCATACTTACTGGTCAGGTTAAAATGGAAAGTTTTGGCAGGTCCCTCATTGAGATTAAGAGGGAGTTGATAAAGCCTCATGTCGCTTTTATTAAACGCGTTTTTGATCTTCTAGTGGCATTTACGCTACTGTTCACCACTTCTCCCCTCCTATTGTTTTCTATACTCATGGTAAGGATTGGCTCAAAGGGTTCCATCTTTTACACCCAAGAACGTCTTGGTAAGCACGGCAGACCTTTTCAGATTATTAAACTTAGAAGCATGTTTGAAAATGCTGAAAAGTTAGGACCACAGCTTAGCAGTGAGGAAGATCCTCGGATAACTTCTTGGGGGCGGACCATGAGAAAATATAGGTTAGATGAATTACCACAATTTATCAATGTGTTGAAGGGCGATATGAGTATTGTAGGACCACGTCCTGAGCGACGCTTCTTTTTTGATCAAATCACCACTCAAGCACCCCAATATAAATACCTGCTTAAGGTAAAGCCCGGAATAACTTCTTGGGGGATGGTTAAATTTGGATATGCTGAAAATGTAGATGAAATGCTTGAACGTGCTCGCTATGACCTTATCTACACGGAAAACATTACTCTAATCAATGATATAAAAATACTCTTCTATACCTTAGTCATTGTCTTGGAAGGAAGAGGTAAATAAGAACCACAACACAAAATCAATCATGAAGAACATCACCGTTATAGGAGCTGGTACCATGGGAAACGGCATCGCCCATGTATTTGCACAAAGTGGATTTAACGTTCAGTTATTTGATATCTCAGAAGCCGCTCTTGACAGGGCCTTACTGACTATAGGTAAAAACATGGACCGGCAAGTCGCAAAGGAGCGTATTTCCGAGAGCGATAAAAATACGGCTCTAGAAAGACTCAGTATAGGAACAGATCTTGCTAAAAGTGTCTCCCATGCAGATCTTATCGTAGAGGCCGCCACGGAAAACAAAGAAATCAAATTCAACCTCTTTAAGCAATTAGATGAGCTCGCTCCTGCACATTGCATCCTCTCATCAAACACATCCTCTATAAGTATCACAAAGATTGCTGCTCAAACCAACCGACCTGATAAGGTTATAGGCATGCATTTCATGAATCCAGTTCCAGTAATGAAATTGGTTGAAATAATTCGAGGGTACAGTACTTCTGATGAAACTATGAATGCCGTTGTTGAAATGAGTACTTCTCTTGGTAAAGTACCCGTTGCTTGTAATGACTACCCTGGGTTCGTTGCAAACAGAATCTTAATGCCCATGATTAATGAAGCTATTATAAGCCTTCACGAGGGCGTAGCTGGAGTCGAGGAAATTGACACTATTATGAAGTTAGGAATGGCCCATCCCATGGGACCTCTGCAACTGGCTGATTTCATTGGACTAGATGTTTGTTTGAGTATCATGAATGTCTTGTATGAAGGCCTAGGAAATACTAAGTATGCACCATGTCCACTACTGGTAAACATGGTTAACGCTGGAAAATTAGGCGTAAAGTCAAGCGAAGGATTTTATGACTATTCTAATGGCGTAAAGAATGCCACAGTTAGCAAACAATTCGTTTAATACCTATTAATTTATTATGAAAACAAACACATTAACACTTGCATTGATTATTGGTTTCCAGTCTTTTGGACAGGTAGACTTAATCAATAAAATTAAAGACAACGGTGCTGATTCACCACTAACTTATCAATGGGAAACCGTGGTTGACATTGAGGCTACGCCTGTTAAGAATCAGGGTTCATCAGGCACGTGCTGGTCTTATGCAACCACTTCTTTTGTTGAGAGTGAAATGATCAGAATGGGCAAAGACCCTATTGATCTATCCGAAATGTTTACGGTTCGTAAGGTATACGAGGATAAAGGTGTAAAATATGTTCGTTTACACGGATACTTAAATTTTGCTCAAGGTGGCGCCTTGCCAGACGTGATGTACGTTATCAAACATTATGGAGCTGTCCCCCAAGAAGTTTACAGTGGACTTAACTATGGTAGTGAGATAAACCGTCATGGTGAAATGGAAGGTTCATTGAAAGGGATCCTTGACGCGGTTATTGAAAATAAAAATGGAAAGCTATCTACCAGCTGGAAGCAAGGTTTCGATGGTGTTCTTGACGCTTATTTAGGAGATGACCCTGCCCAATTTGGATATGACGGTGAGACTTATACGCCCAGGACGTTTGCGGATGAAATCGTAGGTGTTGACCCTGACGATTATGTGCAGCTAACTTCATGGACGCACTTTCCATTTTACGAATCTTGCCAAGTGCAGGTTCCAGACAACTGGACTTGGGGTACTTCTTACAACCTTCCCCTAGAGGAGATGATGGAGGCTACTGAAGGTGCGCTTACAGACGGGTTTCCAGTAGCATGGGCTTGTGACGTCAGTGACAAAGGCTTCTCTATCAAAAATGGCATAGCGGTAATGCCTAATCAAAGTTGGAAAGAAATGTCATCTGAAGAAGCACAAGCCGTTTATTCTGGTCCACATTCTGAAGCTACAATCTCTCAGGAAATGCGTCAAGAGCAATACGACAATTACTTGACTCAAGATGACCATGGTATGGTATTACAGGGTATAGTTAAGGATCAGGATGGTAATCCATTCTTTATCGTTAAGAATTCATGGGGAGATATTCCTAACGAATTCAAGCCAGGCTACTTATACGCCTCTGACAGCTATGTTCGTCTAAAAACAATAAGCGTTATGATGCATAAGGATGCACTACCAAAAAGTTTACGTAAAAAATTAGGTATATAGATACTTATCACCTCCATCAAAACCGTTACTCACTTAGGGTAACGGTTTTTTTATGCGACAAACTCTTGAAAATAACGTAAACCAATAACGCTATACCCATTCCTAACGCTGCTCCAGCCAGAACATCAGTAATCCAGTGAACCATGAGGTAAATCCTGGAAAAGCCCACTAGAGAGGCTGCTAATGCGCAAACCACTTGAATTGCTGGTCGCTTAAAGTTTAGTGCTAGTAAGGTGAACAACATAAATGCCGTGGTGGTATGTCCACTTGGAAATGCAAAGTGCATTGGAATACTCTGTCCAATATCTAAGAACGTTTCGTTATATGGTATGACAGACATAGGACGTGGCGAATCTGAAAATATTTGTCTTTTCAACACTTGTACAAATACTGCTGATAGTAAACCACCCAAGGCAAAGCTCCATGAGAACATATATCTTTTATGATAGACACCTAAAGCCATAATGACGACAATCAAATAAGCTTCCCCCCAATGTGTGATTAACCCCATTACTGTGGCGCCTGTGTTATTATAAACAGCATGGTGTATAGCGAGCTGCGCATCTAATTTATCTGGGAACAGTAACAAAAAAATCCCGCAGAACATCATAAACAGTCCTGCGGGAGTTAAGAAATATAGATTGTGCTTCATTAAGCGCCAATAAGATGTTGTAATTCGTGTATCTGGCTATCCCACAAAAGTTTAGCTTCCTCAATATCATCGCTGTCTGCAAAGTCAGTCACAATTATTGAGGTATCGTTTGTCAGTGCATCCAATTCAATACGAAACTCAAAGTAAGTATCTAAACCATCCTCTTCATCGCTTATCCAACGAAACCTAACCAAACGATCTTGTTGTTTTTTAAGTAGTCGGGCTTGTTCCTCTGAACCATCCCAAAAGAACGTGAACAATTCCGAGCGAGAGTTAACATCGTCGCAGAACCATTCGCTCATTCCAGATGGAGTGCTCAAAAATGGAAACAACATCTTAGGTGACGCTCTTAGTGGAAATTCTAACTCGAACTTTTCTTTTTTCATGGTGTCTGCCGTTTTAATAGGCTTTGCAATATAACATCTTAGTGTTAATAGACAAGTAATTCAGAGGAAAGACCTCGAGAAAAATGAATAATCAGAGATTAACCCTTAGCGCTTATTTCCTTAAGCTGAATGACACCCGCGGCGTGAAGTAACTTCATAATAATAAAGGTCACATCAATTTCATGCCATTTGACACCAAAGTTAGCACTGTTGGCATTCTTATGATGGTTATTGTGGTAAGCCTCACCCATCATTAGGAAATCAAAAGGAAAGAGATTTTTACTGGTATTGTCCATCTTATAATTCACATAACCATAGACATGAGCGAACCAATTGATAATCGCACCATGTATGGGTGCCATTAACAGAATCACCGGGAATAAAAGCCACTCCCACCATGTACTGGCAAACACTAAAAAAACGGATGCATAAACGCTAATCCAGAGCAAACGAGAGAACCGAGAACTGGCAAAGCGATCAAAAGACTTCCATTGTGGAACATTCTTAGTAAAGCGTTGATCGACATCAACACGCATCGTATTAATGTCCTGATAAGTATTGCGTGTTTTCCACATCATTGCAAATAAGTTTGCATCATGAGAGGGAGAGTGCGGATCATTCTCCGTGTCTGTATGTGCATGGTGCATGCGGTGCATTACTCCATAACCATAGGCGCTCAAGTAACTTGAGCCTTGAAAAAACCAAGTTAAAACGAAGGCAAGACGCTCCATTCTTTTTGACATTGTAAATACTTCATGTGCCGCATACCTGTGCAGAAAAAACGACTGAAAAAACAATCCTCCATACCAGAGGATTAAAACAAAAATTATAATAGTCATATGTGATTTTAAATTTGATAGTTAGAAATCAGCTAATTTTTAGTTAACAGAAGAGTGCGCAAAAGGTTCTTAGTTCAAGGTCAATTCCAACTAACACTTACTGCGCCTGATGATCATTAGGTTACGTTTATATAGCGAACCAAGTAAAAAAGGCAGAACATAACAACCATAAACATGATGGCGTTTTTATACTTTTTAAACATAGCGTTAGTCCATTCGTTTCCACCCCACATTATTCTGAAAAATTAAATATCAATATATAGATTGCAGGAATAATATGAGGAGAGTATATGAAAGAAAAAAGGGCGGTTGAGCCAACCATAGCCTACCTACCCTTTTAACAAAATAGGGTGTGATGCCCTACCGTGTAAAGGTATATAAAAACAAATGATTAAGTCCTCTTAAGGAAGAACATCTGGTTTGAGTACTGTTTTTCGAATTCCAACAAAAACCAATATGAAAACGGAATACATAATAAAAAATGGAATTACATAGGCCTGTAGTTTAAAAGCCAACATGACTGCCATAATTAGTAGTTGGAAACCCAAACCATAAAGAGAAATCAGCGTCATAAACCATTTTGGAAAGGGCTTACTGTCACTCGCGTTTTTATCCATGACATACATGATTTTATCAAATGTGATATATAACACGTCATAAATCTTATAAAATACATTCACCATCTTTTGACTCTCCCCTTTTAAAGCCTTTGGAGCAGCATCCTCAAAAACTCTACTTGTAGAATCTCCGTTAACGGAATTTCGTAAAATGACATAGTAATAGTTGTAGACAGTTCCTTGAAGTTGAATTGCGAAAAAAGCAATTAACATCAGGGTTAATGGACCTCCTGTAATATGATTAAAAGCTAGTAAAAAGAAGAAATTAAGAATGATGTCTGCTATTGAATCGTAATATCTCCCTACATAAGAAGGTGTGTTTTTTAACCGCGACAACTCACCATCAGCGGCATCCAAAATAGATTTCAGTATAATGAAGATAGCAGCTGCAACATAGTATTCATGGAGCATGAGTCCCATTGCAATGAGTCCAGCCACTATAAACATGGTCGTGACATGGATTGCAGTAAAGCGAGTATACTGAAGCTGTTTAGCGATCCAATGACCAGCAGAGCGTCCATAGTCCGACAAGTCTAAAAACTGGTATTCTTTCGGGAGTTTTGCCATTCAAGGATTATGTGATAAAAATTACAGCTCCTCAAAAGTAGTCTAGAGACTAACGACATTGATAAAATCCACCCTTTATTTGGACTAGTAAGAATTATCCTTTACTTCTATTACTAATTGTCTCAACATTTTTAAGTCAATATCCTCTAGCTTATTTATATGAAGACATCCTTTTCCCCATTCTACAAAGGACAGGTGTCTTAATCAGCTTGATAACAATTGCAGGAAAATAGCAGAAAGATTGAACGAAGCTATAGAAACTTCAAATCAATAAGTAGGCTCTCTACTCAAGCTACAGCAGGCAATGGCACATATTGAGAAAGTATCCCTCATCTATTTAAGCGGATTAGAAGTAATGCAAATGGATGTTGAGGACTTGTCAGAGTCGTGCATTCACAATGAAATAGGAAGTTAGATTAAGTTCCTTAGTTTTCCTTCAAAGCAATAGTATAGCGCACAAAATCAGTTATTGATTATTCCAATATGTTTGCAAGGACATTATAGTATCTGTTTGCAATAAATTCGGCACCTGCTTCATTGTAATGTACATCATCTGCCAGTAAACCGTCACTAAAACCCATAAACATATCTACTACAATGACCTGCGATGAATCTGTACTTTGGCCGGCTGCAATATTTAAAACTTCTTGCTGCATTTGCTCAAAAAACTCCGTTAATTCTGTAGTCATTATATCAGAATGACCGGGAGCCATCTGCTCAATAATAATTGTAACGTTGGAATTGTCAGCTTGAAGAACATCAATTATTGAATTGACATTAGAAACAGCTTGTGAAAAAGGTAATTCCGTAAGTGCATCATTACCGCCTGGTGAACTTATTAAGACAATATCAGGAGACCCAGTTTGACTTAACCAATAATCAAGTCCATCTAATATTTCACCGGAAGTCCAACCACCTCTCCCTTCGTGGTCAGTATCAAATTCAGCACCATTAAAAGACGGATAATTACCATTATCAGATTGAACTCCGATAAAGTCAAAAGTCCAATTGTTGTCTTTTAACTCTTTCCAAAGATCAAACCTGTAACTTTCAAAATCAGGTCTTGCCCCTTCTACTCTTGACGCTCCTAAACACATTATTTTATTAATGGATGTACTGATTGGTTTGGGGCTAATGTCATCAGCATTGTCACAAGCGAAGACTAAAAAAGCAGAAAGAAGAAGTAATTTTTTCATTGCACTGGAATTGAACTCTAAAACTAAGAAAACGTCTCTTACTTACTTACTTAAGGGGTTTAGAAGCCAAGCAGCTTAATGTTGAGGACTTGCCAGAGTTTTAGATACACACCTAGTTGAGGGCCATCATACTGTGGTTTTAGAAATATTATTTCTTTTCCTCCTTTGGAAAACGGCTAAAATTACCCATACCATCAGAATCTAATTCATCAATAGGCAAGTCAGCCCTGTTTGATTGATCTTCTTGACCTTGTTTCTTATTGTTGTAGGTCACATTCCAAATGGTTAAATAGATATAGAGCGCAAACAATACAGCGCCCACCGCAAACATTTCAAAACTCATCTGTAATATTTTTTAGGGTTAGTGAGCCTGCGTTGGCGAATCGCTATGGCAAAAAGCAAGATTGTTCCCGGCCAATGTGCTGAATATTGTGCGGCTTCAGTATCTCCAGTGAGACCCAAGCCAACTGAGTACATTAAAGCTATAAAAGCAATGATAACTGGATACCATTTATTAATAAAATTCATCATAAACTTAAAATTGTTTCTAATTCACTGATTGTTAAGATACTGCTTTATCAATTGACAGAGGTTAATCAATAGTCAACTTAACACAAACAGGCTCTCTGCTCAATCTACAGCAAGTAATGGACACAGCGATATGAAAGTATCCCTTACCTCTTTAAGAAACTTAGAAGTAAAGCAGTTGGATGTTGAGGACTTGACAGAGTTGTAAAGTCAGAATGAAACAATGATTTATTAGGGATTCTATAGCTTTGCTAGAAACCGATTCATCTATGAATAAATCCAAATAATTTTATGGAGGTCATTAAAGACAAAAAATCACTGTCAGCATTTAAAGTGATTGAAGGCGATTCTGTTATTTTATCAGCTAAAGGCATCAAATGGTATAAATCAGATTTATCATATGAACATTCGGATTGTAAATGTGAGGTGATTAAAGCCAACTTTTGGGGTACTAAAAGGAATATTCTTAAAAACGGAATCCTATTTGGTGAAATAATTTGGCATTGGAGTAAAGGCCATATATTCAAATTAACTGAAGACAACAAATCATTCTACTTAGAACGCAGAGGTAAATGGTATAAAACGAATCATTCTTATGCGTTATTAAATACGATTAACTCTGAAGTTGAGTTGGTCCTTAATTATAACTTAATAAAGTGGAAAGAGATTATTACTATTGATTATGATTCTCCTGAACAGGACTTAGATAAAGTTCTGTTTTCAATTTTTGCATTTAATAGATTACAATCAGACGGAGCCACAGGCGCAATAGTTGGGGGATGATACGGAATTCCATACCTAGTTGAGAGGTTTAGAAGTGTCTGTGCTGTAGGTATACCTATATTGATTGTATAAGACAATGCACCATGATAAAAAGAAAACACATAATTAGAATAATCATAATTCTTTTCATTCTCTATCTCTGGGCGGAATTAGGAGTAGGTATTTTTTTTCAAGAAAGCTGGGGAGGAGATTAGAAGTGAAGCAACTGGATGTTGAGGACTTGACAGAGTTGTAAGGTCGGATATATCCATGTCCGCGGCCCCAAAAGAAGTAGCCCCTGAAGTCTCTAAAAAAAAGCATTGTACGGATAGTCCATCCCGATAGAAGCTAAATAATCTGTAAAAAACAGCTAACTTTAGTGTAACGTATAAAACATAAAAACTTATGACTATTTCCTCGTATTACTTATTGCTTCCTCTGTTGTTATCTCTTCTTTACGGAATTTTATTTACGGTTAAACAACAAACAGCAGCAGTAATTGAAAGATTTGGAAAATTTCACAGTGTTAGGCAATCGGGATTACAGCTAAAAATACCTGTTTTTGACAGACTGGCCGGTAAGCTGAGTCTAAAAATTCAACAGCTAGATGTTATAATTGAAACAAAAACAAAAGATGATGTTTTTGTGAAGCTAAAGGTTTCAGTACAGTATAAAGTAATCAAAGAAAAGGTTTATGACGCATTTTACAAGCTAGACTTTCCTCATGACCAAATAACGAGCTATGTTTTTGATGTCGTTAGAGCGGAGGTTCCTAAAATGATTTTAGATGATGTGTTTTTGAAAAAAGACGATATCGCTATTGCAGTTAAATCAGAACTAAACGTAGCGATGATGGAGTATGGTTATGACATAATCAAAACGCTGGTGACCGACATCGACCCAGACGCTCAGGTAAAGGAGGCAATGAACAGAATTAACGCTTCTGAAAGAGAAAAAGTTGCAGCACAGTTTGAGGGCGATGCTGCAAGGATTCTTATAGTAGAGAAAGCAAAAGCTGAGGCAGAGAGCAAGCGGTTGCAGGGTCAAGGAATTGCAGACCAAAGAAGAGAGATTGCCCGTGGCTTAGAAGAATCTGTAGAGGTTTTAAACAAGGTTGGAATAAACTCCCAAGAAGCCTCAGCGCTAATAGTTGTTACACAACATTACGATACGCTGCAGTCAATTGGAAGCGAGACAAACTCTAACTTAATTCTCTTGCCAAACTCTCCACAGGCAGGTAGTGAAATGCTAAACAATATGGTTGCTAGCTTTAGTGCAAGTAATCAAATAGGAGAAGCTATGAAAAAAGCAGCAAACGAAAAGAAGCAGTAGGTTGCACTTCCACCTTTAAGGAGTGTTGAGGTGTGATTATGCATTCACAACAGGCTCTCTACTCAAGTTACAGCAGGTAATGGGTCATTCAACGATGCAAGTACCATGTTATTACTTGCATTCAGAAACAAAAAGCTTGGTAGGTCTGTAACTTATAATATCCCTGCACTTTGGGAGTCGCGCTCCTTTGAGAGTAAAGTATGAAACAACGTATTAAACATTGTGCCATTTGTAAAGTAGATTTTTCTACGATGTACCGAGTACAATATGAACTACCTAAAGAATGGGTGTTTGTCTGTAAAGATTGTCTAACAGAGGTTAAACAAGACAATCCTAATTATACTTATGGAGGTACTTGGAAACTTTAATCTAACCCATTGATTATCAACAAAAAGCCCCAACTCTTGCGAATTGGGGCTTTTTTGCTTCTTTACAGCAAGGAGATGAAAGTATTACTCATTTATTTAAGAGGGTTAGAATTGATGCAACTGGATGTTGAGGACTTGCCTGAATTATGAAGAAGGCTATTCTACTTTCCTTCAATAATTATATCCTCACGTAGAGAATAGACAGACATTCTGGAATCTCTAAAATCTTTATGTCTAGTAATCGCATCTACATCCGTTTGACTTGAGATATTTGCTATTTTCTGGTTTATTGACTTAATTAGTTCCAGCTTGGTTCTGTTTCGGTGGCTCTCTGAAATATTCTCGGGTAAAACTGTCGCTATAACTTCTGAGGTGAGCGTACCATTATGGGCGAAAAGGCGCATTATTTCTGCTTCGTAGGGCTCGAGAAGTAAAGTGTTTTTGCCACATTGTATGCAGTTATCTTTGTACGATACTCTTTTAGGTTTTTTATGTTTAATTCTAATAATTATAATTACCATAAATAACCATATAAAAAAGCCAATAACTAACTCAAGCGTGATAGAAAATGGATTCTTAACTGCGCTTACCAGAAAAAAATCATCAAAGGGATACATAACAGCTTTCGAGGAGTTATAAAATGATGTCCCTTGAAGAAACATAGCTTCTTGTTGAAGGGCCTTGTAGTACTTTTCCGTTGGCTCTAGGCGCTGCGCTGTATTTAAGGAAATCCGATATAAGAACATTTCATTATCGGATCTTATTATTAATGAATCTCCAGTTATGTGAACGAGTTTATCTACGTTGTAATCTATAGGCAAAGGCTCAATTTGAACATCTCTATTTTTAAGGTCTACTTTTTGTAAGAACGGAACAGCCATCTCTACTAATGCGTTTTTCTCAGACGTTAAGGTTCCACCAACAATATATATAATAGAGTCCTTGCTATATAGACTAGCTCCGTATGAGCGCACTAAAGCTTTAGATGATTCGGGAAATATTACGGGCGACCAACCACTGTAGTTATTCCAAG
>Ga0115005_10004037_pt1 | contig 11726 bp, 8 predicted proteins | sample ArcOceMetagenome_FD_87163 | JGI IMG/M metagenome (GOLD analysis project Ga0115005, IMG submission 87163) | Marine eukaryotic phytoplankton communities from Arctic Ocean - Arctic Ocean - Greenland ARC118M Metagenome | ecosystem: Environmental > Aquatic > Marine > Oceanic | place: Arctic Ocean...
ATTTCTAGGCTGAATACCAATACTGGCTTTTCTTCAAGCAGCATAGCATTTTCGCATAAGTTCATAGCGAAGGTGGTTTTGCCCATTGAGGGCCTGGCCGCGACAATAATTAAATCTGAAGGTTGCAGACCACTTGTTTTTTTATCTAGGTCGGTATAACCAGTGGATACACCAGTAACTTCTTTATTACTTTTGACTAATATTTCAAGGCGGTCGATGGTTTTGGTTAACACAGCCTCGACATTTTTTGGGCCTTCGTCTTTGCCTGTACGTTTTTCGGCAATTTCGAAGACTCTACTCTCGGCCATGTCGAGAATTTCACCGCTGTTACGACCTTCAGGGTTATACCCAGTATCGGCAATTTCATGGGCCACCCCTATTAGCTCTCGGGTGATAGCGCGCTCTTTGATTATTTGTGCATAGGCAGATACATTGGCTGAGCTAGGTGTGTTTTTGGCTAATTCACCTAAATAAGCAAAACCACCAGCAGGTTCCAACTCATCCATTCCTTCCAAATCTTCAGAAACAGTGATCAAATCAATAGGATGATTTTTAGTCAGTAGACGGACAATAGCGCGATAAATGATTTGATGTGAGCGATTGTAAAAATCTTCTTCTACCACAATTTCAGCCACTTTATCCCAAGAATCGGGTGCAATTAGCATGCTACCCAATACAGATTGCTCAGCTTCGATAGAATGAGGTGGGATCTTTAGTTTTTCGACTTTAGAGTCTGTGTTTTTTTGTGGAAAGGCTTTTACAGGCATCAATTTTTTCAGCTTAAATACGGCCAATCAGTATGCGCTAAATATCCCTAAAAAGTAAACTGTGATGAACGTTTGGTTTTAGAATATTTACTTATTAAGGTGCTTCGAAATGGTAGCAATAAAACGTTCACCATAACGTTCGAGTTTAGTTTCACCCACACCGTGAATATCTAAGAAGTCGAACTCGGACTCTGGATATTTATCGGCCATATCGGCCAACGTTGCATCGCTGAATACAACAAAGGGTGGCACATCATCCTGTTCAGCAATGATTTTGCGTAAATATTTGAGTTTAGCAAACAGCGCTCGATCATAATCTTGTGTGATTAACTGTGCCTTTTTACCCAAATCAAGACTTAATCTTGGCACCGCAAGCTGCAGTTTTTGCGCCTGCTGTAATATCGGTCTTGCTTCTTCTGTTAATTTCAATACGGCATTTTGGGTGATATCCACCCTAAGAAAACCGCGGTGGATCAATTGATTAATAATGTTATGCCAATATGCATCGGACTTGTCTTTGCCAATAGCGTAAGTGGTTAATTTATCATGACCGTGTTCAAGAATGCGTTTTAGTTGTTTACCTCTGAGTACATCAATCAAATATTGACTGGCAACAGATTGTTTTAGTCGAAACACACAGGACAGAACCTTTTGCGCATCCACTGTGCCATCAAATGCTTTTGGGGGATCGAGGCATATATCACAGTTACCACAGTGTCCTGCTGAATATTCGGCAAAGTAATTGAGTAATATTTGTCGGCGACAGGTTTGCGCTTCACCGAAAGCTTCCATGGCTGCAAATTTTTGCAGTTCTACGCTATTTCTTAGTGGGTTTTCACCCGTTGATATCCATTGACGAATACGAGCCGCATCTTTTTCGTCAAATAATAATAACGCTTCGGCGGGCATACCGTCTCTGCCTGCCCTGCCTATTTCTTGATAATATGATTCGATGCTACGTGGCAGATCAAAATGCACAACAAAACGCACGTTGGATTTGTCTATGCCCATGCCAAAAGCCACTGTTGCTACTATAATGTCAATTTTGTCTTGTATAAAGTCCCGCTGAATTTTGTCGCGGATTTCACCCTCAAGACCAGCGTGATAACCTGCACAATTGACTCCGTGTTTACCTAAAGCGATGCTGAGGTCATCTACCTTTCTACGACTATTACAATAAATAATACCGCTACCGTCTTGTTGTTTAACAAAAGCTATCGCTTGGTCTGTGGCCTTATACTTGGTGACTTGGTTGTAACGGATGTTAGGACGGTCAAAACTTCCTTTGAAGATAAAGGGTTGCTGTAACTTTAGCTGTTGGGTGATATCTGCACGGGTGGCGAGATCAGCGGTAGCAGTCAATCCCATAACCGGGATGTAAGGGAATGTGGCTTTTAATTGCCCTAGTAGTCTGTAGTCCTTTCTAAAGTCATGGCCCCAATGAGATACGCAATGGGCTTCGTCAACTGCGAAAAGACTAACTGCAAGTCCTTGTAGGCGTTGAATGAACTCAAGTTGCATAAGACGTTCAGGCGCAACGTAAATTAGCTTGTATTTTCCATCTTGCATGCCTTTAAACACGTTAAACATTTCTTGTGGTGACAAATTAGAATTTATGTAAGCGGCATTGACACCATAAGTCAAAAGAGCATCAACCTGATCTTTCATTAAGGATATAAGAGGTGAAATAACAATCGTCAGACCAGGTAATATCATAGCTGGAATTTGATAACACAAAGACTTACCGCCACCAGTGGGCATAAGTACTAACACATCTTTTTGTTGCAGTACTTGATTAATGACTTGCCCTTGTCCATCTCGAAAATGGTCATAACCAAAGGTGTGTTTTAATATTTGTTGCGCTTGGGTAATTGCAGCTGAAGATTGTGCTGAATGATCTGACACTGTTGCTCAAAAGGAGTAAGTAAACCACAAGTTTACGTGTTTTTACCTTGTGGTTCACTTACTAACAAGGAAAAAACTGCTCAAAGTAGATATCTATGAAAATATATCCTAGGGACGTCAGATAATGTCGTAATAATTGTGTGCTTTTTTTATTGATTTTTTAACAACTACGCAATGAGGGAGGTCAGATATGCGAGTCAACTGCTTACCCCCGCAAAGGCAAAGAACTTGTTGCAACAGCACAGGTGATCAAGAGGATAAATAAAATATCCGTATGCAGAATGGATTTACATAATTAAAACCAAATACATATGGAATAGGAGCTGGAAGGTATGTTATCTAATAACCCAAGCGCAAACTTAATATATAGTTTTTCTCGTAAAATAAGCAATAAAATGTTTTATTAGTGATTAATATTTAAACAAGCATACAGTTTTTATTAAATTTACAGATACAGTTACTAGACCATAATTAGTCAGCAGCTATTGCCGTATTTTGCAGGGATGTTATGACAGCTTATTATCACCATCTTACATTACTCATTATTGACGAGGACGTAGTCAGTATTTCTACACTCACCACGCTTTTTGCTAAAGCATTTAATATTGAAATAGCGCAAGATGGTAAAGCCGCCCTACAAAGCATCATGCTTAAAGATATTGATTTGGTTTTGAGTGTGGTTAATACGCCCATTATCTCAGGTCTAGAATTATGTACTTTCGTTAAAAACAGTCAGCTTACTGCCCACATTCCTGTGATGTTTTTGGCTGATAAGCCAAATCTTGACGAAGAAGAAGAGTGCTTGGCAATGGGGGCAGTCGACTATATCAACAAAAAAACACGATCTAGCATTCTGGTCTCTCGCGTCACAAACTTGATGGCTATGGTTGCCCAACACAAAAAACTTGCCCAAGTTTCATGTACAGATGGGCTGACAGGTTTAGCTAACAGAATGCAGTTAGATACTATGCTAAATCAGGAATGGTACTCAGCTGTCCGGGGCAACCATTGTGTCGCCGTATTGATCATCGATGTTGATCACTTTAAGTTATTTAATGATGAGTTTGGCCATTTGGAAGGTGACAAATGTTTGAAAATTGTTGCCTCTATTATTGCCTTCAGTAAAAGAAGAGAGCGTGATTTTTCGGCGAGATACGGTGGTGAAGAATTTGTCCTATTACTACCCTTTACTGATTTGAATGGGGCTAAACAAGTGGCACAGGAATTAATCCAAAATGTGCAAAACCGCAGCATTCCATCTGCTAGTCAGGCTTCACACCCTGTAGTGACCATTAGCGTGGGTATTTCATCATTTAGCCCAAAGCATACAGAAAATGCGGTGGTGAGTCCTTTGGACCTAATTGGCAAGGCCGATATTAATTTGTTCAATGCTAAAAACGCGGGTCGTAACCAGTATTCAGCCGACACTTAGGGATATAGACCTAATAGACAATTTTTTAAAAAACCAAATAAAATAAAAATACCTACTAGCGATAAAATAGGTGGTTTAAATAGTTTTAGGCTCAAAAAACCGATGGCCACTAGACTTAAGTCAATATAGCTGTGAACTGCATTAGTAAACACAGGATCATAGAGTGCTAAAATCAGAAAACCAACTACCGCCGCATTAACCCCTGCAGATGCGCCGATAAACTTTGGGTGTTGGTCTAGAGATTGCCAACTATGGTTGATGGTTAAAATCAATAAAAAACCAGGCAAAAAAATTGCTAGCGAGGCCAGAATGGCTCCAATTAGTGGTGCGGATTCTACCCATTGTGCGCCCATAAATGTTGCCATAGTGAACATTGGGCCTGGCACCCCTTGCGCAGCTGCATAGCCAAATAGAAACTGTTGCTGCGTAAGTGTATTGCCAACACTCGTTTGCAATAGTGGCAATACCACATGTCCGCCACCAAATACCAAACTACCATTTTTATAAAATGTTGCGAACAAACCAGCAAGAGAATCATATTGACTTAACACTAAGCTGATTAAAAATATGCTGGTAAATAGAAGCATGGGCAGCCAGGAAATATTTTTTAGTATCGGCTTTAATTTGACTTGCTTAGGATGGGGTTCGCTGTTGGTTATGCCTATTAGCATGGCTATTAGTAACACTAACATTTGAGTATAAAATGACTTATGGACGACCAGTAGTAAAATACTGAGGAGCATGGTTAAAACTGACAAGCGACTTTTGCAAAAACTGCTAAACATAGTAACGACTGCGTCTAGCACAACAACAACAGCTAATAATTTTAGGCCGTTGCTTACGGAAAGTACCCAACTTTCTGGTTTCTGTAGGTTTATCGATACGGCAAGCCAATACATCAATATAAATGACGGTAGTGTAAAACCAATAAAAGCAGCTACTCCTCCCGCGAGTCCTGCTTTTTGCAAACCTATTGCAAATCCAATTTGGCTTGAGCCTGGGCCTGGCAAAATTTGACTTAATGAAATCAGTTTGGCGTAGGCATCATTAGACAGCCACCCCAGTTTTTGTACAAATGTGTGTCGGAAGTATCCAATGTGCGCCGCAGGGCCACCAAAACTAATGCAGCCTAAAACAAGAAATCGCCAAAAAATTTCCCAGCATTGTCTCACTTAATTGTTACCCCTAAAATATTTTTGCATTTTCCCAAAGCTTACCCCAAACTCCAGCGCAGTATTAAACGCAAGTCAGTATAGGTCAATTAGTTGAGCGATAAATCAGTAAAATCAGGCGTTATTTTTGCTTTAGCTGCTTATTTGATGTGGGGTGTTGCACCCATTTATTTTAAGTTATTGACCAGTGTACCTGCTCTAGAAATTGTGATGCATCGAATAGTCTGGTCTGTGCTGGTGTTGTGTTTGTTGTTGCTTGCTCGGAGAAAGTTTAGTCAAGTACTCAAGGCAGTCCGAGATCCAAAAATCATCAAAACCTTATCAATAAGTGGATTGTTGTTAGCTATTAACTGGTTGATTTTTATCTGGGCAGTGAACAACGACCAATTGCTCGATGCCAGTTTAGGGTACTTTATCAATCCTCTGTTCAATGTATTACTGGCGCGCTTATTCCTGCAAGAAAGGCTCACTAGGTTACAATTACTAGCTGTTTTTGTGGCGTTATCGGGTGTGGCTTTTTTGATTTTTTCATACGGTCAGCTGCCATGGATCGCCTTAGTGTTAGCAACCTCTTTTAGCATATACGGGTTATTGCGTAAAAAAGTGTCTGTGGACTCGATGCCGGGTCTATTGATTGAAAGTTGTATAATGTTGCCGTTTGCTTTGTTGTACTGGCTTGTTATGGATACATCGAGTGGAAATATGTTGGCAAATAGTATTGACCTAAATATCACGCTGCTGCTGGCGGGTATCGTGACTACCGCCCCATTATTGTGTTTTACAGCTGCAGCCAGGCGTATCCGCTATACCACTTTAGGTTTTTTCCAATATATAGGGCCAAGTCTGATGTTCCTATTAGCAGTATTGCACTATCAAGAACCACTGGATGTAACAAGGATAGTCACTTTCGTATTTGTTTGGTCTGGGCTATTAATTTATGTATATGACTCATTGAGAGTTTATCGAAAGTCTAAGCAGATCAATCAAGAATAGATATTCATGGAGTTGAGGTTAGTCTGAAATCACTTGATTTCTGCCACCACCTTTTGCGTTATACAGATGTTCGTCGGCTAAACGTAACATGGCGTTTATCCCTCCTTTGCTTTTGTAGGTTAGGCCTATACTAACGGCGCAAGATACACTTTGTTTCTCAAAAGTGTGAGTTTTATTTGCAACCGCCTCGCGGAAATCTTCCATAGTTTGCAGTACTTGTTCGGGCGCTGTATTCGTAAAGTACACACAAAACTCTTCACCACCAAAGCGGGCTGCAGTGTGACCTGCAAAATATTCAGCGATTAGCTTAGCAAGTTCTTTCAATATGTAATCGCCACAGTCATGACCAAAAGTGTCATTAATTTTTTTGAAATAATCGATATCAATAATCGCTAGACTTTGAGACTTAGGGGGGATTTTTAGACTTTCAGCTACCCGAGTGAAAAAATGCCGTCTGTTAGGTAAACCCGTCAGATAGTCGGAATTGGCGACGCGTCTTATGGTTTCAATATTTTCTAATCGTTCAATATTTTGCATGATGCGACAGAAAAACTCTTCGTGGCAATAAGGCTTATGCAAGTAATCCGTTGCACCACTTTTAATGAATCTTGCAGACAAACTACTTGAGGTATCTGAAGATATGCCAATGATGCCAAGATCTTCCTTGGAATAGGTTTTACGTAGTTCAGAAATCATCTGAATGCCGGACATTCCCGGCATATTTTCATCAATTATCGCCAACTTTATATTTGAGTGAGTATGCAAGACTTCAATGCCATGCTCTGCATCAACTGCTTCAAAAGTGATAAAGTTATGTCGCCTAAGAAGAGCGGTCATTGAATGTCTGCTGACTCTAGAGTCATCAACCACTAACACTCCTACTTTTTTATTTTTATCCAATCGATGTAATAAACGCGTTAGGTAATCATAAACCTGGGCGTTTTCTTTAGGAATGTAATCCACCACATTTTTTTTAAGAATCATTGTTCTAGTTGATTCGTCGAGCCTACCTGTTACGACTATAGTGGGTAAGAAAGATTCAATCGAAAAGTCGATAGCTTCACCATCTGGCGCATCTGGTAAATTAAAGTCTACCACTGCACAAAGGTATTCTTCTGGGGCCGAATTAGAAAAAACATGTTTGGCTTCCACTAAGCTAGTGGTGCAAATAGGGCGCAACTTAGCTTTGGTAATAAGATTACGCATTAGGCTCATACTAGTTTTACTGTCTTCAATTATTAAAACTTTGCGTTGCATGAACTAAAACCTAATAATAACTAAGTTAATAGGCTAGGCTAACTCATTTTTATCTCTGAAAACATTAGACCTTCGTTAATTTAGCAAATGACAAGACTAACCATTTACTCCCAAATTCATCGAAGTTAATTTGTACTCTTGCATGTTCGCCACTGCCTTCATAATTCAATACTGTGCCTTCTGCAAATTTGGGATGAGACACCCTTTCCCCTAATTGGAAACCTGTTGATTCGAAAGCAGTGTGTCCTGTGACAGGGGTAAATCGATTATGGACCGGCCGGGAGATGGTAGTCCGTAAACGGACTTCTTCGATACAATCCCCTGGTATCTCTTTTATAAAACGGGAGGGTGTGTGGTATTTTTCCTGACCATACACTCTTCTGTTTTCGGCGTAAGTGATATATAACTTTTGCATGGCTCGTGTCATACCTACATAACAAAGGCGGCGTTCTTCTTCTATTTTGCCGGGTTCCTCGTTACTCATCTGGCTTGGGAACATGCCTTCTTCAACACCAGCCATAAAAACTAATGGGAACTCTAGGCCTTTTGCGGTGTGTATAGTCATCATTTGCACTGCGTCTTGATGAGTATCGGCTTGGTTATCTCCTGCTTCTAATGACGCATGGGCTAAAAATGCTGACAGAGGTGTCATGTTATCCGCTTCTTCAGGTATCACAAACTGTTTACAGGCGGTTACCAATTCCTCCAAATTTTCAATTCTGGCTTGGGCTTTTTCACCTTTTTCTGCTTTGTACATAGCAAACAAGCCGGAGTGTTTGATTACGTGATCAGCTTGCTGTTCTAAGGATAGCTCTTTAATGTCCTGTGAGAGTTGCGTGACTAACTTGGTAAAAGCGGTGAGCGCATTGGATGCTCGTCCGGACAGGCGATTCTCAGCGAGTATTCGGGTACTAGCATCCCACATGGATAATTCAGCATCGCGGGCAAGCTCGCGAATTTGCCCTAGGGTTTTATCACCAAGACCTCGGGTGGGTGTATTTACTATTCGCTCAAAAGCGGCGTCATCTATGGTCTGGTTAATTAAACGTAAATAACCTAATGCATCGCGAATCTCTTGGCGTTCAAAAAACCGCAGGCCACCGTATATACGATAAGCGATAGACTCTTGCAATAATGCTTCTTCTAGAACACGTGATTGAGCGTTATTCCGATATAAAATCGCACAATCAGATAAGGCATTGCCGGTGTCTCGCCATTCTTTTATTCGTGAAATATTAAAACGGGCTTCGTCCAACTCATTAAATCCTGCATACAAAGAAATAGGCTCACCTGGGCTATCTTCTGTCCACAGTTCTTTACCCAATCTACCTTGGTTATTCTCTATTACGGCATTGGCCGCTTTTAATATATTGCCAGTAGAGCGATAATTTTGCTCAAGTCTTATGGTTTTCGCACCCTTGAAATCCCGCAAAAAATGTTGAATGTTTTCTACATTCGCGCCGCGCCAACCATAGATTGATTGATCATCATCGCCAACAATAATCATATTATTACTAGGCGCTGCAAGTATACGTAACCAAGCATATTGAATGTTATTGGTGTCTTGAAACTCGTCTACCAAAATGGCCCTAAAGCGTCTTTGGTAGTGTTGTAGAACCGCTGGATTGTTAAGCCATAGTTCATGGGCTCTGAGTAATAGTTCCGCAAAATCTACTAATCCAGCTCGATCACATGTCTGTTGATAGGTCTGATATATTTCACGCATTTTTTGTTGAGTCGCATCACCATGTGTTTCGATGTGCTGTGGGCGTAAGCCCTCGTCTTTATTACCATTGATATACCACTGCACATGTTTTGGCGCCCAATGTTTCTCATCGAGATTAAGGCTTTTAAGTACGCGCCTAATCAATCGGTATTGATCGTCGGAGTCTAAAATAGTGAAATTTTCTGGCAGATTTACGTCAGCATGATGAGTACGCAGTAAGCGATGAGCGATACCATGAAAGGTGCCAATCCACATACTATTTAGTGCACTGCCCTGCAATTGCTCTATGCGGCCACGCATTTCTTTAGAGGCTTTATTAGTAAACGTCACCGCTAAAATGCCATAGGGAGCAATACCCTCAACTTCCATTAGCCATGCGATACGATGCACCAATACTCGGGTTTTACCGCTGCCTGCTCCCGCTAAAATAAGCATGTCAGATGCAGGTGCTGCCACTGCATCACGTTGATTGTCGTTTAACTGGTCAAGAAGTCGAGATACATCCATTATACAAAGAATACACTAGAAAATTATTTTTTCAGTATATCAGCAACACTGTATTTAAATACACTAAACTTAACCCAATATAAATTATCAAGCTTGGTTAAAGTTTAGATATAAGGAAACAAAATGAGTGTTGAATTCTGGCAACAACTTATAGATGAAGCAGAGCAACTTGTTGATAACGAACCTTTACTGTCGAGTTATGTACACACTTGTATTTTGGCGCATCATAACTTTGAAACGGCGTTAAGCTTTATTTTGTCGAACAAACTGGCTGATGATGTAATGAGTGCACTGTCTGTTAGAGAAATGTTCGAACAAAGTTACTTACTGCATCCCGAAGTAGTAGAAGCGGCAATTTACGATATTCAAGCGGTGTTTAAACGTGACCCTGCGGTTCATTCGTTCCTTACTGTATTACTTAATTTTAAAGGCTTTCAAGCTATTCAAGTACACAGATTAGCCCATCAACTTTGGCAGACTGGTCGAAAGGATTTAGCCCTGTTTATTCAGAGCCGTAACTCAGAGGCTTTCTCGGTGGATATTCATCCTGCGGCAACAATAGGTCAAGGTGTTATGTTTGATCATGCGACTGGAGTCGTGGTGGGTGAAACGGCTGTCATAGAGAATAATGTGTCTATTATGCAGTCTGTTACTCTTGGTGGAACTGGCAATGAAGCTGGTGACCGACATCCAAAAGTGCGTGAAGGGGTAATGATAGGCGCTGGAGCTAAGATTTTAGGTAATATCAATATAGGTGAGGGTGCCAAAGTAGGTGCGGGTAGTGTGGTACTCAGTGATGTGCCAGCGCATGTTACAGTGGCCGGTATCCCAGCTAAGATTGTGGGTAAACCTACCTGTCAAAAACCCTGCGAAACAATGCAACAAAATATATTAGAAGATTAATTGGTTTTATCAATCAACTGTATATTTTTATATAAGATTATACAGCTCGGTTAACTGACTCAGTTGAACATGGGGTAAAACTTGTGCTTTTTCATCACGCATGTTCATACGCCTATCTTCAGCATACCAAGCCGTTTGATAACCTGCTCTAAGGGCACCGTATATGTCTTTTGGCAAGTTATCACCTACATGCAAAATGTTTTCGTGAGGTATATTCAAATGAGCTTGTGCTGCATCAAACATGGCTATATTTGGCTTCATTGGCAATTCCACACTGGCTTTAAAACAGGCGCAAAAATACCCTTCAAGTCCAATCTGTTTTAAGTCAACGTTACCATTGGTAATGGCTACTAAAGGCAAATTATCCGATAGGGTTTTTAATAAAGAATGAATGTTTCTGTTTAAAGTAAAGTTACTTCTTTGAAAATAGAAATGTTCGAAGCACAGGGTAGTGGCTGTATTTAGCTCATTGCCCGATAACCCTAATTCAATAAAACCAGACTCTAGGGATAGCCGTCTCAATTCACCCATGTCATTTTTTAGTGATGGGTCAGCTAAAATATGTGCTTTTTGTTGAGTACGCCAGAAATCCTTATTCACATGTTTAGTGTCAGGGTATTGGTTATGCATTAATTCAATTAAGGAACGCTCAGCCTTGACGATCACACTTGTGTTTTCATATAGAGTGTCATCTAAGTCGAATGTAATTGCTTGAATTGGTTTAAGTTTTTTATAATAAATCATTTAGGACTATATATTCTTTTTAAGTTTTAAAATCATTTAGATTTTTTGGCTCTGGGGTGCGCACTGTCATATACATGAGCCAGATGCTGAAAGTTCAGATGGGTATACACTTGGGTTGTCGATAAATTAGCGTGCCCCAATAACTCTTGTACTCCTCTTAAATCTGAGCTTGATTCTAAAACATGAGTGGCAAAACTGTGTCTCAGTTTATGCGGATTCACAGATTGTTCTAGATTTTGCCGAGTAGCCCATAGTTTCATACGTTTTGCTATTTGCCTGGTACCAATCCTATTTTTGAGCATACTAACAAATAATGCAGG
>Ga0115005_10004038_pt1 | contig 11724 bp, 7 predicted proteins | sample ArcOceMetagenome_FD_87163 | JGI IMG/M metagenome (GOLD analysis project Ga0115005, IMG submission 87163) | Marine eukaryotic phytoplankton communities from Arctic Ocean - Arctic Ocean - Greenland ARC118M Metagenome | ecosystem: Environmental > Aquatic > Marine > Oceanic | place: Arctic Ocean...
GGCAGTAAGGCAAGCAGATTTTCTATGGCGATTGGTGAAGAAGCAGATATTAATGTGTTAGCCAAATTTAATAATGATCTAGAGGCTACAGTATTTAAAGCACATGAAGCACGAGACATACACAGATTTTTTAAAGCGGTCACAATGAGTGTTACTGCTCGATCACAAAGCCAAACGCCAAATGATCCAGATTCCATTGATTTTGATGATTTGGGAAATGATGATGACTTGGACTTAGGTGGACAGTGGTAGGCATTGGCCATCTCAATGTATCAGTGATCGGCCCTGCACATTTATCGAACGGCCAGCATAATCAAGACGCAACATTAATAAGGCCTGTTGCTAGGGGTTGGGTCGCTGTCGTTTGTGATGGATTAGGATCAAAGCCACATGCTGGTCTTGGATCAAGGTTAGCTTGTAAGGCTGTTATTAATATTATTAATCAAGTTGACTTCACAATTGGCAGCAAAGAACTCATAACGCTAATTTACCAACAATGGTTAAATAAATTGGGCTGTGTAAAAGCAAAAGATGCAATGACGACCTGCTTATTTTGTTGGTTATCACATGATAGTCAAGTACGGACGTTTCAATTAGGTGATGGATTAATTATAACGTCAAAAAAATCCCGTGAAATTATAGATACAAATGATTTTGGTAACGAAACCACAGGATTAGGGAAATCTAAAAAGTTTTCAGACTGGAAAGTGACACATCAACAATTAGGTAAAGGTGATGTGATCGCGTTAATGACAGATGGTATTAGTGATGATATTAAGCAGGGTATGGAAATAGAGTTTGTACATGTAATTTCTGAACGTATTAAAGGAAAGAATATCAGGCGATCAAAAACCTGGTTGAAAAATGAACTAAGATCTTGGGCTACACCGAAGCATACAGATGATAAAAGCATCGCATTATTGGTTATAAATAAATGACAAATCAAGACGTAAAAAAAAGAATTGTTACTGATGAGTTCGGTCAGGATTTTGAGCTAATTAAAAAATTAGGTCAAGGTGGTCAAGGTGTTGTTTGCTCAACTCAGTTTGACAAAGTGCTTGTGAAAATGAGTACTAAAGAGGACCCAGAAAAAAAGAAACAGTGGTTTAAACATATCCGCTGGTTAATGCGTCAGCCACTAGAACAGTTGTCGATAGCTAAGCCTTTTTCCCAAATCGAAGATGCAGATAAGGGCCATTTCGGATATGCCATGGAATTAATGGATGGTTTGGTTTCATTACAATCATTGATGGATACGACCGAACAAGCAATGGTTGACTCAGCAGGATCACCTGATGAATATCTAGCCTCTGGAGGCATTAAGCGACGCATCCAGTTATTATCTAAACTAGCAAGAATTTTAGCTAATTTACACTGCAGAGGCTTGGCCTACGGTGATTTATCACCTGCAAATGTCTTTGTATCTGGAGACATGGAAGACGCCGAAGTATGGTTGATTGACTGTGATAATATTTGCGTCAATCAGCGAGAGAGCTTTGATTCAACATTGATTGAAGGTAAAGCAGGACGGGTTTTTAGTCCTGGTTATGGAGCCCCTGAAGTCGTTAGGGGTGATAGCTATGTTTCTTCATTGACTGACTCATGGAGTTTTGCAGTCATTGCTATGAAATTACTTACAACTAACCATCCTTTCATCGGCGCGTTTGTTGATACTGGAACACCAGAAGATGAAGAAAGCGCCTTTGCTGGGAAGTTGCCCTGGATCTATCACCCGACTGATGTATCAAATACCCTTGGGGAGGTAAATCCTAAAGGAATTCCCATAGATCTAGTAGCTGATCAGCCCTTAAAAGGACTTTTTGATAGTTGTTTTAATAGAGGTAGAAACACACCTCTGTTGAGACCAAGCTTAAGTGAGTGGGCGGAGGTGCTTGAAAAACTCGCTCACCTGCAGGTGCACTGTAAAAATGATCTTTGCAACACATCGTTTTATTTTTTACCAATAGAGGGAAAAATTACTTGTCCTTTCTGTGACAGCGAGGCCAATAATCAGCATGTACTTTACATCCGCAATGTCCTTTATGATGAGACTATTAGAGACTTACCGTTAGCTGATGAGGACAAAAAAAGAACTACTTTTAAAATAGGGCATCAAACGCTAAACCTAGGCGAGACATTAATCATTAAAAACTCACCTCCTGGTTCGGTATATTGGCCCGAGTCTGCAGTATTGCTTTCAATCAGTTTCAAAAACACAGGTTTGAAAATTACGCCTATAGGAGCCAAGTCATTTGACCTGAAACATGGTAAAAATAAAAAACAGACATTTAGTTTAAGTACTGAATTGTCCGTGGCTAATAGAGATAACACGGAATTGCGGATTAGCCCTGTCGTGACTTCAGAAACATCGACTATTAGCAACCATTATAGGTTGAGGTGGTAAGGCTGATGAACTTAAAAGACTTAAGACACTTGACTCAAGAAAAAGTCATTGAATTACAGCTTGATGATGACGTTATTGCTGACTTTAATCGTGATGATGATATATCAATACGTGAGATGCTCGGTGAATTGTTTCTGATTCAGAAAGAGTTTCGCTTTCAAATAAATAATCCAGAGGTGCTGGATAGTTATGGCAATGTTGATAATTTTTTGTGGTTAGCTATTTCTGTAAAAATTAATAAAGTTTGTATTCAAGCCATTGCATGCCCGCTTAGTCCTATTCAATGGAATGCTTTTGATGCTGCAATTGATGAAACTATCGTAAAGGAAGTTGCTAAAAAGTTAAACCTAACAACAGTAAACTTTGAGCAGGCAGCAAACTGGCTAAAAGAAGAATTTATCTTAGTTGAAGGCAATTCTTCTTATATTTTGCATGTCGATAGTAAAGCTAAGATTTGGACTATTGTAGGTAAAGAAAATTTATTACAAATTGAATTGACAAAGGATCAAACACTCTGGGTTAAATCTTTAAAGACATTAACACGTGGTAAACGATTTAGATTAAACCGGTTACAGGCTAACCCTGCCTTTGTTCATAGTAGCTTGTCAGAAAAAATTAAAGACCCCCTGATCAGCCAAAAGTTAGAGGAGCTTAATAAGAGTAATTCGACCTATCTCAAGCTTTGGAATACATACGGTATAAAGGTTAAGCAGAGAGCTGAGGAGCTTGCTAGAAAGGCTGGCTTTGTTGATTATGTAAAGTTTGAGAAAGACAATTCAGTAGATGGTTTAAACTGGCACTTTTACTTTAAAGAAAAAGACCTTGAAAAAGTGAAAATATTAAAAGGTGTTCTCAATGAACAAAAAGGGCAAAGCTTAGAGATAAATACTAAACAACCCAGTTGGTTAACAAACGATATTGAAGATATTTCATTAGAAAACGATGAAAGAAATCCCAGTATCCATGCAACTTTTGTTAAGAATACCAATCAATTTATTGCCCTCAACCTTACATCTGAGGCTAGGTTGAAACCGGCATCAACTGGGGTTATCTACTTTCAATCAGTGGTGAAAAAGTACAAAATCAAAGGCGAGAGCGGGCTAGGGAGTCGATAGATAGATTTACAAATCCAATGAAAAATTTACGCCTTTTAATTGAAAATACAGACATCAACCTCGCCCCTCAGCAAAGAACTATTCATAGGTTGGAGGCGAATACATCGTCAGCAAGAAAGTCATTTAAAGGCACGCCTACTCAAAAGCAAATGGAAGCGTTGGATGTGGCCTTAAATACACCTGATATAGCACTCATACTTGGGCCCCCAGGTACTGGTAAGACTCAAGTAATCAGTGCGTTGCAAAATAGGTTGGCAGAAGATCAAAAAGGTAACATGACCGGGCAGATACTATTAACTAGCTTTCAAAATGATGCGGTAGATAATGTGGTTGCTAGGTCTGAAACTTTTGGTATACCAGCAATTCGAGTTGATGATCGTAACCGCGCACCATTTCTTTTAGAGCAATGGAGTAAAAAACAATCTAGTGTTTTAAGCGATGTTTCAGATGGGATCACTGAAAATGATGGCAGTTACAAAATTGTCAATAATATTCGCAAGGACATCGCCGCTATTCTTGTCACGCGGATTGATAAAAAACAAAAAAATGCAAGAGTAAAAAGCTTGCTCGAAGATATTGGTCATTTAACGCAGCATCATGGCTTTAACATTCCCCAGTCATTAAAAAACGACATCGAACAACATTTCATTGTCCACAATATGGACGCACCAAGAATAGGCGGTTCGCGTTTATTAAGGTGTGTCCGGGGGTTAAGAGTAAGCCCTTTATCTTTTTCAGATGATGGTCCCGATCAGACATCTAGGTGCAGGGCCGCTTTGCATAGATCGGGTAAATATTTAGCAGAAGTGGAAACTTTGGATCTTATATTGGATCAAGAAAAGCTAAACGAAGAACACTTTAAAAAACTAAATACTATAAAAAATAATTTGTTGGATCAGTTAATTCCTGATTATCGTCCTAAACTGTTGCAGGTAGAACTCTCAAAAGCAGAAGTGTCACTTTTACACCAATTATCCAGCGTAATTTCAGACCACACAACCAGCTGCTTAGCTGGAATACCTGATGTCATTGATGAGTATTTAGATCAGATTAAATATCAACCAGAGTATTTGGCTGAGAGTGTCAAGAAATATACTACATCTGTCGGTGCCACCTGCCAGCGTTCCGTTCATGAAAATGTCACAAGCTACATGCATGAAGTTAAGTCTTCATTGGATGAAGTCACTAATGAAGTTCATTTTAATACTGTTATTGTTGATGAGGCCGCGAGAGCTAATCCATTGGATTTGTTTATACCAATGGCATTAGCTTCAAGACGTATCGTGCTCGTTGGAGATCATTTTCAATTACCGCAAATGCTGGAGCCTGATATTGAAAAAGAAATGCTTGAAGGTATTGAAGCAAAAGACCTTCAAGACGAAACAGCAAAAGCCATTAGGTCGAGTTTGTTTGAACGTTTGTATACTCAGCTAAAAGAGCGAGAAGGTAAGGACGGTATTCAAAGAACCGTTATGCTAGACACCCAGTTTAGGATGCACCCAAAGCTTGGTGATTTTGTGAGTCGTTCGTTTTATGAGTCTGCAGTGCCCCCAGAACCCAAGATAATCTCTTTTTTTGAAGATGATCAGTTTGATTTAGGTATACCAAAATATAGGGGGAAAGTTGCTGAATGGATTGATGTGCCCTTTGAACACGGAAAAGAGAAGCGTGTTGGAACCAGTTGGGCGAGAGAATGTGAAGCGCTAAAGGTAGCGGAAGAAGTGCAAACGCTGTTGCTAGACAACCCCAACTTAAGCATAGGCGTCATTACTTTTTTTAGACCTCAAAAAGAATTGATTTTAGATGAGCTGTCGCGAGTTGGTGTTTGCCAGAAAATTGATGCTAACTGGGAATATTTGCCAGGTTATCAAACAACTAAAGAGGGCCAAGAGAAAATTAGGGTTGGCTCTGTTGATGCATTCCAAGGCAAAGAATTTGATGTGGTTGTTTTATCAACCGTTCGTTCAAATAATTATATTTGCGAAGACGAGAATTCCTTAAGGGGGAAATATGGGTTCATCAGAACACCAAATCGCTTAAACGTTGCCTTTAGTCGTGCGAAAAGCCTCATCAAGGTTGTGGGCGATAAAAAAATGTTCTCAGACGAGACTGCTAAAATCGCAATTCCTCAAGTATGGTCATTTATTCACGAACTGTGTGAGGTTCATGAATGATTTCACATCAAGATATTCAAAACGCAAGTTATTTAAAAATCAGCATGAATAACAAGGCGTATTATGAAAGAAAAAGAGATATTTTTTGGCCTTTTCACCTTTGGAGGGTTACCGCACCTAAAGAAAAGCCACCTTTAAACATCTTTCAAACATTGCTACTTAAACTTGTTAGAGCTGGTTGCAACTCTAATGATAAATTAAGTCTTTATAGCAACTTAAATATAGATTTGATCAGACATATTTTGCAAGAATTAATGTCTGAAGGTTATTTGATTAATTGGGCACTAACAGAAAAAGCGGTTTTATTCCTTGAAGGTAAAGAGGTCAATACTCAAGAGACTAGCAGTTATTATCTAATTCAAGATGCAATCTCTGGAACGATGATACCAAGAGTGCTGTCTAGCTTGTCCCACATTGAGGGTATGGACTTTAGTAAAGAATATCCACAGTTTAGGGAGAATAAGGCCAAGGGCAAACTAACCAAACCCTTTCTAGTAAGACATAATCAGCAAGCTGAGCAGTCTCAGCCTACTGCTGAACAAATGAATGTGTGCCTTAGGTCATATAAACGAGAAAAGAACCGATATAAACAAGCCGATATGTATGACTCTGATGAAGCTTTTGAAGATGATTCAATAGAGTTTATCGAAGACCGCCCGATTGTCGTTTTTATGCACATGAGGCTTTTTTCAGCTGCTGGTGACCAGCCATGGTATTTGTCTGACCCTACAGGGCTGACACTTGCACTGGCAGAGTTACGTGAGTCAGCTGATATGCTTATCAAATCAAACAAGCCCTTCGCATCTTTAATTGATGATGTAATGGGCATAGCTTCCCAAGAACCTTTACCAATCGGTGAGAGACCTAGTGAGATTAGGATCAAACCTGAGTCTCCGCAGCAGACCATTGAACCAAAAGAGGATGTTCGAGGCGGTGGTGGAGATCCGGGTGGATACTGGGATTTGTTGGACCACTATGTCAAAAAACAATTATTGGAAAAAAAATACTTTTGGATAATCGGGAATGTTCAAGCCAAAAACTATGTTGAAAATGCACTAACCTCAAAATTTGAAATTGAGTATATTGGCGTCCGAGATGACTCCCAAAAACGCGGTAAACGAATACAAAATTTAATTGAACAATTAGTATCCAATCTACAAAAAACAATGGAGGCATGGGTTAAAACTCTTAACGTGCCTAATAAGTCCAATAAAGAATGGAAAAACCTAGTCAAAGAATATGAAGGTCGTCGGCCAATCTTTCAAAAAGATAAACGATTATTAAAAATTATGTACGAAGCAGCTGGCGCTAGTGAACAGGAAGCAGATCAGTTAAAACATGTCACATGTGGCCAAATCCAGCGAGCAGTTGAGGTAGGTGATCAGTCGTTAAAAGCTTTGCTTGCGGGAATATTACTTGCAAGTCCAAAGGAAGTGAAAAAGGAAGTTAATCAAATAAGCAAAGACTACCCAGGTTGGTTAGATAAGATACTTAAGCTCGCTAGAGATCGAAACGATGCTGAACATGATAGCGGCAAGTTAGTCACCCAAGAGCAAGCTTTCGAACATTTTGAGTCGGTAGAAAGATTATTAACAGTTATGCAGTCGCAAAGGGAATAGATCATGGCAAAAGGTAAGAAAGATAAGAAGGAGAAAAAGGAATTTAAACCTGCTTCTACTGTAAAGCCAACTGAATCAAAGAGCGAGATTGGTAATGCACTTTCTGCTGTAGAAAATGTGTTGGAAAATAAGGGTAATGCTCAATTGGGTGCGCTTGGTAATCTAATAGTGAAGGCCAAAACATCAAACGATGCTGCCAGTGACGAACAGAAACAAAAAATATCAGCATCCTTAGGTAATGACGTTCAAGCACTTGTTGGCGAATTAAAAAAGGTAATTGCAAATAACAAACAATTAGAGGCCGAAAATTCACAGACTCTTTCAAAAAATAAACAGACACAAGAATGTTCTGAAGAGGTGAAAAAGAAAGTTGAATTAGATAAGAAAGAACTTGAGGGCAAGTCAAAGCAGATGACCCTAGAACAAAATAAAAATGCGGAAGAAACAGCCAGGGTGGCTGAACTTTTAAGAAGCCTCAATGAGCGTGAAATAGATGCTGAAAGCGGCTTTGGTAAGAAAAATATCGAAATGCTCGAAAAATTTAAAGCAGATAAAGACCTTCTTTCGGCACAATCAATTGAACAAAAAGTGAAGCTTGAAAATGAAATTAAAAAACTACTTACCCAGCGAGATTCCCTTACTGAAGAAGATAATAACCTGATTGATAAAAAACTAAAGGAACTTAAAACAAAGGAAAATGAGTTAGAAGAAGCACAGTTAGAAGTTGCTCGACAGAGGGAAAAAAACGAAAAAACGTTGAGGCAATCAAAGTTTAATATTGATGATGTGGAAGCCTACAAGCGAGAGTTGTATGAAGACGTTAAAGCTGAAAACGTACACCAACTTTCTACATTAAAAAATAGAAATGAAAGTCTTGAACAACAAATAGAAAAATTTCGACAATCTGATTCCAGGTATCTTGAGGCGCTGGGAGCACATGCAGATTTTGGACGAGAGTTTGGTGATGAATCTCCACAAAAGGTGGCAAAAAAGTTAACAGAATATAAAGAACAGATTCAGATCTTAAAGGAAAAACTTGATGGGAGCCCGAGTAAACATATAGAAGATCAATACAAGGCTAAGTGCAGAGAGTATGACGTGCTTGACCAAGCACACAGAGACCTTCAGCAAGAGCAGCAAAAAGCGCAGGTAAAAATGGTGAAAATGGACACGTCTGTAATTGCGTTGGAGGAAAAAGAAAAGCAAAAGCAAACGATTTTGAAACACAATGAACTTTTGGAAGGACATTTAAGACATCTCCAAGATGACGTTGATAATTTACTTAACTTAAAGCAAGGAAAATCACCATTTGAAGCGTTATTAAAGCTCGATGAAGACCTGCGAGCCAGAGGAATAACAGAAACAGTGCCTTCATTAAAGACGTTCGTAACAGAACTTCAGCACCGCATCGCTTGGGATGAGAAGGAAAGTAAAACCTTATATTACAGTTTAAAAGATATTCAATTATTTATTGCTGGCCTGTCGATGAGTCGTCTGCATATATTACAAGGTATTAGTGGGACTGGAAAAACAAGCCTTCCTATCGCCTTTGCTCGGGCGGTTGGTGGTGGATGTGAGATTATTTCTGTCCAAGCTGGTTGGCGTGATAAAGGCGACTTGATTGGGCACTTTAATGCCTTTGAAAAGAAATTTTATGAACAGGCAACGCTACAGGCCCTATACAAGGCTCAGTGCCCTACTTATGCAGATAGACCGTATATTATTGTATTGGATGAAATGAATATTTCAAGACCAGAGCAATACTTTGCAGAATTTTTATCCGCATTAGAATTAGATCCAATAAAACGAAAACTAACCCTCATGACTTCAAGTCAAAATAATGCGCCTGAACTTCTTATCGATGGCAAGGGAATTAAGATTCCTGAGAATGTTTGGTTTGTAGGCACTGCAAATCACGATGAAACAACTTATGAGTTCGCGGATAAAACCTATGACCGTGCGCACTTAATGACATTACCTAGGCATAAACATACCTTTGAAGTTGACAAGACCTTAGGTCCAGTAACTTTTAGTTTTTCTTCCCTTGAAGAGGCTTTTGAAGAGGCCTCAAAAAAGCATGCCGATACGGTGGCTAGTATCATACAGGAAATGGATGATTCAGATTTTTTAGAGGTTTTAGATAACGAATTTAATGTAAATTGGGGCAATAGATTTGAACGCCACTTAATGCGGTTCATACCAGTAATGCTTGAGTGTGGAAGTAATATTGGTATTGCTCTAGACCACATGCTGGCCACTAAAGTTTTGAGAGAGGGCAAGGCCACAGGCCGGTATGACACAGATGGTGAAAATATTGATAACCTTATAGAGGCATTAGAAAGTTTTTGGGAAAATTGTACATCATTAAAAGGGAAGCCAGAGGCGTGTCTTAAATTACTAAATCAAGAATTGAAGAAAAAGAGTCAAACCTAATGACTGATTGGTACGATAGGGTTTCAGGAGAGTCGATAAAAGAAATCCCAAAAATTGTTATCCCTGGAAGGTTTTTAACGAATAAAACCTGCACTTTTAATGGGCATGCAACATTAAAAAAAGGGGATTTTTTACTAAATGATGGGACAGATAAATTTCATTTAGATGATGTTTATGGCCGTTTTTCTATGGCTGAAGAAGTGGGCAACAATTCAGCTGAATTGGACATTATAGAAAGCGCAATCCTTGCTTATCAAGATTCAGTTGACGTTGGAAATAAAAGCTCTTTTTTGATCCCTGAAAAGTTGTTGGCTCGTTTTGAAATATTGAAATTTGAAGAATTACTGCTTGATATTCTTGGCAAAGGTCATTTGCAAGAAATTGCTCGCCGTCCAAGAATGGAAATGACTTATGAAGAATACCTAGTACCTGTCTCCAGGGCTAAGAAAATTTCCCCATCAGCTAATGTCCACCTGGCATCACATTCCGAATGTTGGCAAACCAGAACTTTTGATGGTGTCATACCCAAAAAAATATTGGCTTTAGAAAGTGAGGATCAGCTAAATATCTATGAAAATAGAGTTTATGTTAAGTTATTAGGGTTTGTTGAATACTACTTGGTAAAGCGGATAGCCGAAGTGAACAAACTTGAGGAGTTATTTAAAGAAGCAATAATTTTTCAGGAAGCGGAAAATATTCATTTTGAATTAAGAGAAAATATATGCACGTTATGGGGAGAGGGATTTTCTGATGATTCAAATGCAGACGATGTTGCTGTTCATGGCAGTAAGACATTAGATCTTTTAAAAAATATGCTAAAAAAAGTCAGAACGTTACAACACTCGAAATTATATCGACTGCTAACTCATAAATTACATGTGCCTCTGAAACTTAAAATGACCAATATCTTATCGCACGATCAACACTATCGTCATGTTGCTAGGCTATGGGATGGTTGGCTAGCTACACAGCTGGTTGAAAAACGTGAACCTAAGGATATTTACAATAACAATAAAAAAACTGCGAACTCATATGTACGTTACTGTTTCGATTTAGTTAAAAGAACTTTGAGTGAATTAGGCTTTTCAGAGACAGGCGGACACGTCTTTTCAAGAGATGGAAGCAGTGAGCTAAAAATTTCAGTTAATGAAAATTCAGAAATTAACTTAACTTCAGCTTCAACAAAGCACTGTCTAATTTTGGTGCCTTTTTTTACTGAAATTTATATAGATGAATCAGTTAAACACACTGAAGAAAACCAAAGGGTATTCTTGTCTTTGTGCAATAAAAACAATTTAAATGATAATTTGATTTGTTCCTCACCTACTAACTTTTACTCTATAGAGGCATTAGCTTTATTTTTATCCAAGTGGCTAGCTAAACAAACTTACAAAGGCTTAGGATCCAATATTACTAAAGTCCCTCAAACTCTTTTAGATCACTTAGACCAATTAGATAACTCACATGAGGAGAATAAAAAGCAATGGGTAGTGCAGAAAAACATTATTGTACCTACAAAACCATTTTTGTCATTAATCCCAAAAATAGAAGATTTTCAACGTCTAAATAAAAGTGATATTTCTATAGTAAACGCGTGTAAAAAAATCATTGAAGTGGCGACAAATTTTGATGTTTTCCTTCACTGCCCTTGTTGTGGTATTAAAGTCGATGAAAGCCAGTGGCTCACTAGGGATTCTAGCTGTTTTTCAATACATAATTCAAACTGCAATCATTCTTGGAAGGTCAACTTAAAAACTGATGGAAGAAAGGAGCTTGTAGTAGAACCTACCAAGCGTCATGAGCACAAAACAAATAAAAAATTCCAAGACTTTGGTCGATACTCAATGACATTAATCTTATAATTTCGCATATATACCTATATGTTTAATGCTAATGGTGCAGGTTTTGATAGAAATTACTATTATGTAAATGATAAACCATTGCATGTAAGCTTTGGTCATGAATCAGAAAAGCATTTA
>Ga0115005_10004040_pt1 | contig 11721 bp, 10 predicted proteins | sample ArcOceMetagenome_FD_87163 | JGI IMG/M metagenome (GOLD analysis project Ga0115005, IMG submission 87163) | Marine eukaryotic phytoplankton communities from Arctic Ocean - Arctic Ocean - Greenland ARC118M Metagenome | ecosystem: Environmental > Aquatic > Marine > Oceanic | place: Arctic Ocean...
CACGATCGCGGTCGATACTGGTGATCACGGTTACGCTAGCTCCCCAGACGGCATGACGATCGACGCCAACGGTAACCTCTGGGTGGCGTTTTGCCACGGTGGCTGCGTGACTTGCTTTGATCCGACTACTGGCAAAGAACTTCGCAAAGTGGAACTACCTTGTCTCGAAACCACTGCCTGTGCCTTTGGCGGGCCGAATCTCGATCGCTTGTTCGTCACCACCGGGATTCACAGTAAACTCGAAGAAGCCGACGCCGGCAAAGTCTTCGTGATCGACGGCCTCGGCGTACAAGGCGTGCCCGCGTTTGCTTACAAGGGCTAAGGTCAATCGGGGATCAACCCGCGCGCGACCCCATAACCAAGATCAATCACGTAACAGACCGTAGCGACTGGCTTTACGCCAGGAGTCACATAACCAAGGTCAATTACCCCGCAGAACAGATACCCAATCGCGGGATCAACCCGCGCGCGACGATTCAATCGGGCTGGCACCATTTCTTGAAGATACCGCGCATGCTAGCCGTATGGCTCAAGATACGCGGACCACGCGGAGGTGGTCCCTCCCGAATCTTTCCAGTTCTGGTTGGGGAGGGACGAGCTCCGCCACGGCCGTTCATCGCACTGTCATAATAAGTGCATAGCTGCATGACTCAACATACGCGCACCACGCAGAGGTGGTCCCTCCCGAATCTTTCCAGTTCTGGTTCGGGAGGGACGAGCTCCGCCTCGTCCGTTCATCGTACTGTCATAATAAGCATAGCTGCATGACTCAAGATACGCGCACCACGCAGAGGTGGTCCCTCCCGAATCTTTTCAGCCCGAGTTCGGGAGGGACGAGCTCCGCCTCGTCCGTTCATCGCACTGTCATAATAAGTGCATACGGCGCATGCTTTATGATCAATGGCGTGACTACACGGTCAATTAACTGTTACGCCACACGATGATCGGTGCGATAGACACGCATCCCACCACCGTGCCACGCGCACAACAACGAACATCGCCCACAGATTCAATACCAGATCAAAGCGCTGACAGCACTCATTCAAGCGGCGCACCGCGCAAAGCGGCTTCTTTCCAGGATTGACACTTTAAGGTCTAACGCCTGATTTCTTGGCCCTTAAATATTATGAAAGAAATGTCTCCACTCGAGGAACTCCGCCACTCCTGCTCGCACGTGCTCGCCACTGCAATTCTACGCCTCTACCCTGAGACGCAGCTCGATATCGGCCCCCCGACCGACAGTGGTTTTTACTACGACATCGACCTCAACAGAAAGCTCGACGCTACTGACCTCGAAGCCATCGAGGCCGAGATGAAGAAGGTGATCAAAGAGAACCAGCGCTTCACTCGGATTGAATGCTCACGTGAGGACGCCGTCGCTAAGATCAACGAGATCGGCCAAGCGACCTACAAACTCGGCCGCCTCGACGACGTACCTGAAGGCGAACAGGTCAGCTTTTACCAAAACGGCGAGTTCGTCGACCTGTGCGCCGGCCCACACGTTGGCTACACCAAGAAGATCAAAGCTTTTAAGCTACTCTCCATCGCTGGCGCCTACCACCGTGGCGACGAAAACAATCGGCAACTGCAACGCATCTACGGCACCGCCTTTCCCAGCAAGCTCGAGCTGACTGAATACCTCGAGCGCCTCGAGCAAGCTAAAGCCCGCGACCACCGCAAACTGGGTAAGGAACTCAAGCTGTTCCACATCGACGAAGCCGTCGGTGCGGGCCTGACCCTGTGGACACCGAATGGCGCAGTCATCCGCCAGGAACTGCAGAACTTCATCTCCGAAGAACTGCGCATGGCGGACTACGATCAGGTCTTTACCCCACACATCGGCAAACTCGGCCTGTACCGCACATCCGGCCACTTCCCGTATTACAAGGACTCGCAGTTTCCACCGATCGTCGACCCTGGCACTGTCGAGCGCCTCGCAACCGAAGGTTGCTCGTGCAGCGACCTCTCTAATCAGCTCGATTCGGGCGAAGTCGACGGCTACTTACTCAAGCCGATGAACTGCCCGATGCACATCAAAATCTTCGACAGCCAGCCGCACTCCTACCGCGATCTGCCGGTGCGGCTTGCTGAATTCGGCACCGTGTATCGCTGGGAGCAGTCCGGCGAGCTCAACGGCCTGACTCGTGTGCGTGGCTTCACTCAAGACGATGCGCACCTATTCTGCACCGAAGATCAAATCGGCCAAGAAATCAAAGGCTGCCTCGATCTGGTCAAGCTGGTGTTCAACACCCTCGGCATGAGCGACTATCGCGTGCGCATCGGCCTGCGCGATCCCGATGCCACTAAATACGTCGGCGATGCCGCAAAGTGGGATAAGGCCGAAGAGGCACTGCGCGAAGCTGCACAAACACTCGATGTCGACTATATCGAAGAACCGGGCGAAGCGGCATTCTACGGCCCGAAAATCGACTTCGTGGTGAAGGATGTGATCGGCCGCGAATGGCAACTCGGCACCGTTCAAGTGGACTACAATCTTCCCGAGCGTTTTGACCTGAACTACATCGGCGCCGACAATGAAAAGCACCGTCCCGTGATGATTCACCGCGCGCCATTCGGCTCGATGGAACGTTTCGTCGGCGTATTAATCGAGCACTTTGGCGGCAGCTTCCCAACCTGGTTGGCTCCCGAGCAGGTTCGCATCCTGCCAATGAACGACGATCTGGTGCCACAGGCGAGAGAGATCGAAAAGCTGCTCAAAGCCGCCAAGATCCGCGTCACCGTCGACGCCATCGCCGACAAACTCGGCGCCAAGATCCGCAAGGTGCACATGGACAAGGTGCCCAACTTCCTGGTACTCGGTAAGCAAGAAGCCGAACAAGGCCTGGTCAAAGTCAACTCGCGCGCCAACAAGGCACTCGAAGGCCTGAAGACGCCAGCTGAATTCATGGGCGAACTATTGCAGAACATCGCCAACAAGACCTTGCCAGACCCGAAAGAAGAAACGCCCACAGCATAAACGTCGAGCCGACGAGCGCCCCGGCTTAGGCAGTGAATCTTTTACCAACAGCGTGATCAGAGCATAAGCTCCGATCACGCTGTTGTATTTTTATAGGCTCAATTGGCTTACAATTTGCAATCGGCACGAAATCCGCTCAACAGGATCGCATGAAACATTATTTAGCTACTTTGCTCGCGGTTTTCTCTGTCGTTACAACTGCCAGTGCCCATACCACAGGCCACGCGACTGAAAGCGCGCAAACAGTCCAACATATACTCACATCACCCGATCATCTCTTAATGCTCGGCTCAATTTTAGTCGTGGCTGGCGCATTTGGGTATAAGCGGCTGCAAGCTCGCAAAATTTAAACGAGCTGCAAGCACATCAAATTCACCTCGAAATGATGTAATAATAATTTCGACCCAGTGAAATTCAAAGTTCGACGTTCGGCCTTCGATGCTCGATGTTCACTTGATCATGGAAGAAAGCACATCACTCACTAGCGCCGAAAAGAAAGAACTCCGCGGCATTGGCCAACGGCTCAAGCCGCATCTCCACATTGGCAAACAGGGCCTCAGCTTGACTGTTTCGAATGAAATCGAAACCGCGCTGGCGAAAAACGGCCTGATCAAGATCCGTTTTGAAGCAGATCGCGCTAAGATCAAAGAATACTGCGAAGACATTGCCAAGACACGCAGCTGTGAGCATATCGGTGGCGTTGGTAAGACCAGCATCTTTTTCCGTGAAATGGCTGAAGAAGTCAGTCAGTAGTTAAACTGAATCACCTTGGGGCTTCCTCTTTCCCGATGACGGCATGCCGAAAGGCCTGCCGTCTTTTTATGTCACGATAGCAAGTAGTACGCAAGCGCCACAACTGGACCGATACAACTGGCACCCTGCACACCCACTGACTAGACGACAGCTAGTGATACACCAGATTACCCCCAAAATAAGATAAAAGGGATCGAAATTACTAGGCTAATCGCTGCTATTATCGCACAGAAAGTTACCTGCACTAAGAATCCCATTACAGAACCAATCGGCTTTTTACGCTTGGTGTTCATCCAGCGGCCAAAAAGTAATATACCCACCACAAAAAGGATGCACCACTCCAAGAGGCGACCATTTACCCCAGCGATCAAAACTTGTGAAGCCAACACACTTTCACATAGAAAATCCACAGTAAGGTGAACAAAGAATAAGACAAATAGGAGTGAGTAAGCTTTCCAATAGCGCAGATTCCTGCGGCAAACCAACCGATAGGCCCACTGCAAGACCACTGAGACGATCAGCAGCACAGTCGCTACTGCTGAAAACTCGACATACCAAGGAAGATTAATATTCAACATAATTTAATAATGAGATTAAATAATTCATTACAGATTTAATTATATACAAATCTAAAAATAGTTAACCAAGTCGTTTCACTTTTTTTTAACAGCTACTTTCACTTGCGGTAGCCCCTGCCGTGACCCAACATATCAGAATGTCTGATTATAAAACCGTCCAGGAGCTCAAGGAGATCGACGTCAACATTGCCGCGCTCTTCCGTAGCATTCTGATTCTCCGCCGTAAGACGACCAAGACCGCCAAGAACGGCAACCCCTTCCTCAGTGTTGAGCTGGGCGATGGCAGTGGTAGTTTCAATGCCAACTGCTTTGGCGATTCCGACGTATTTAAAGCACTCGATCCGGTCGCGGAAGGCTCAATCGTCCGCCTCGCTGGTAAGACTGAATATTATATGGAGCGCTTCTCGCCCAAACTACAAGCAGCCGAAGTCATCGAGGCCGAAGAGGCCGAAGCCGAGGGCATGATGGCGAACTTAGTGGAAACGCCGCCAGAATCCGAAGCGGAACTGTGGGCGCACATTTTAGAGGGTGTTGAAGCGATCGAACACGCTAAACTCAAAGAAACCGTGCAACGCGTGTTGGATGACATGGGCGAACGCTTCCGTAAATGCCCCGCCGCCGTCAGCATGCACCATGCGTATTTTAACGGCCTACTGGAGCACACCACCCACATGCTGCGCGCCTGCCGCGCACTACTGCCGCTCTACCCTGAAGTCGACGCCGACCTCGCAATTGCTGGAATCATCCTGCACGACATGGGCAAACTTGAAGAATACGAAGGTGAGTTTGCTGCCAAAGTGAGCCGTATCGGTATTTTACAAGGTCATGTTGTAATCGGGTTCCGTATCGCCCGCAAAGCGGCCATTCAGTCCAAGCTCAACGCTGACCTCACCGAGCGCCTCGAACACATCATTCTCAGCCATCAGGGGGAGAAAGAATGGGGTGCTGCAGCGATGGCTGCGACACCAGAAGCAGTCTTTGTCTCAATGATCGATAATCTCGACGCCAAGATGGGCATGGTGCAACGCGTGCTGCGTAATACACCAAAAGGTGAGGCCTTCTCCGACCGACTGATGGGCCTACAAACCCGCGTCTTGGTGACGCCGCCTGATAAGAGCTAGTGCCGTTAAAGACTGGTGGTGTAGAACGCGGTTCTTTGCGAAGCAAAGGCCGTGTTGATTCTCACGCCAATTCAAACGCGCCCTCTGCGAGAGGCACGTCCTACAACACTAGGCGGCTGCCAACCGACTAGCGCTGGCAGCTCGGGCAGTAAAAACTATTTCGCTGCCCAATTGTTACAGAGCGAATTAGCGTGCCACAGGTCTGGCAAGGCTCACCCACCTTGCCATAGACCTTCAGCTGCATCTTGAAATAGCCAGGCTTGCCATCGGCACCAAGGAAATCACGTAGCGTCGTACCGCCCTGCTCGATCGCGTGAGCCAACACAGTTTTGATGTGGCCACCCAACGCCAAATAGCGCGCACGACTGACTTTACCGGCAGCTCGGCGCGGATCAATGCCCGCCATGAACAGCGCTTCGTTGGCGTAAATATTACCCACACCGACCACCACGGCATTGGTCATAATGAAATTCTTCACCGCCACTGTGCGCCCACGCGACCGCTTAAACAAGCGCTCACCATCAAACGCATCCGACAATGGCTCAGGGCCCATCCCTTGCAGTAACTTTAGCGGCTCTTCATCAGCTCCCTGCCAAAGGCATGCACCGAAACGACGCGGATCATTCAGCCGCAGGCAATACCCACTCTCCAACACGATATCCAAATGATCATGTTTTAAGACGGGTTTATCAACTGGTTGCACCGTCAGACTCCCTGACATGCCCAAATGCAACACGATCGTGCCGCGCGCCGTATCGAGCAATAGGTACTTCGCCCTACGACGCACTGCGATCACAGGCTGACCAACGGCAAGCTGAACCGTATCAGGAATCGGCCAGCGTAACTGCGGGTGACGGACGATAATCGCGGAAATTCGGCGGCCCTCGACATGTGGGGCAATCCCACGACGCGTGGTCTCAACTTCGGGTAATTCTGGCATCAATCCAGTCTACGCCTTGAATGCTGATAAAAACAAACTAAGATAATATATATTCCAATTATCTAATCGATATTATGATGAAACACTTACGCCATCTTCTTATTGCCTGCACAGTCACAGCAAGTTTAGTCGCCACAGTTTCAGCAGCCGAACAGCCGGCAAGCGCACAGGTGCAACTAGCGGCAGACGTCTGGCCGCCGTTCACCAATCACTTTGGCAAGCCACGCATCGCCACCGAAATCGTCCACCTAGCGCTCGCCAAGTCAGGCTATGAACCGACCACCCAAATCCTCGATAGTTGGACCGTGCCCGAAGATTTGAAAGCAGGCAAATACGATGGCTGTGGAGCGCTCTGGAAATCAGCCGAACGCGAAGCATACCTACTCTTCTCAAAGCCTTACCTACAAAGCCGCCTCCATCTCGCAGGCAAAAAAGGCCTCGACGTCGACTTTACCGATCTATCACAACTCAAAGGTAAGCGACTCGTGCTAGTCCAAGGCTGTGCCTACGGCGAGTTGGTTGATTCTCTCAAAGACATTGAAATTATCTATGGAAAGGACAGTGTTTCGAACCTCAAAATGCTCATCAACGGGGATGCAGACTACACGCTGGTTGATGACCTGCTCATTCAATATATGCTAAAACAGCACACGGACAAACATGAAGAGTTACTCGATTTTGGAAATGAGTCACTACTGACAAATCCAATCCATCTGGCTCTGCGTAAGAACCTTCCAGGTGCTGCGAAAATCATCAAGCAGTTCGACCAAACCATTCGTTTGATGCAAGTCGATGGCAGCTATAACCGTATCCTACGCCTCAACTCGATCAGCATCGATGTCGATGGCAACGGACATAAAGAGCTGGTACTGACAGACATCAACCTCAACACCGCAGCTCCCGTCGGCGGCTACGACATCTTCTCCAACCATAAGCCACTGCCACCAAAGACACGCTATTCGATTCGCGACACCATCTACAATGATTGGGATGACGTGCCGAATGATTACCGCAGCGAAGACGACTTCATCCCCGACACGCGAAAAGAAGGCTTCAACCTCTTCGGCGGCGACTTCTAGGCGCCTGCTTAACCCAGCCAAGCGCTGCTCACAAAAAAGCCTGACCGCACATTCGCGATCAGGCTTTTTTATAAACTGAACTCAGGGTCGAAACTACTCAGCGCTCTTCAGTGGCTTCAAGCTTGGGAAGAGAATCGTGTCGCGAATACTTTCGGCACCAGTGAGCAAAATGATCAGGCGGTCGATACCGAGGCCCATGCCACCTGCTGGCGGCATGCCGTGTTCGAGTGCGTTGAGGAAGTCGGTGTCCATATCCTGCACTTCTTCGCCAACCTGCGCAGCAAACATTTTGCGCTGAATGATCGGGTCATTCTGCTCGGAATATGCGGGCGCGATTTCCTGACCGTTGATGCACAGCTCAAACACATCGATCGTGCTGTCGTCATCGACAGTGATCTTCGCCAGCGGGCACAGCTCCTTAGGAATGTGCGTCACGAAGGTCGGCTGAATCAAGGTCGGCTCGATCAGTTTTTCAAAGACGTTGTTAGTGATCTCGTAATCTTCGAGCTCACCATCGACTTCGATGCTCATGGCGCGCGCTTTTGCGAGCTTCTCGTCGCGGCTATGGCTGAACCACTCGGTATCGCCGGTCGCTTCGATGATCAAATCCTTATACTTCGCTTCACGCCATTCACCATCGAGATTGATGATGCTGCCGTCAGGCCGAGCGATTTCAAGCGAACCAATCACAGTCTTGGCGACGTGCTGAATCAAGCCCTGCGTCAGCTCCATCATGCCACGGAAGTCGGTGTATGCCTGATAGAGCTCCAACATAGTGAACTCCGGATTGTGACGACGCGACAGGCCTTCATTACGAAAAACGCGACCGATCTCAAATACCCGATCCTCCCCGGCAACAAGCATACGCTTCAGATAAAGCTCCAGCGCAATTCGCATGTAGAACTGGCAATCCAACGCGTTGGAATGGGTGACGAACGGACGCGCCGCCGCACCGCCAGCGACGCTCTGTAGCATCGGTGTTTCGACTTCGGTAAAGTTGCGATCCCACAGATACTTGCGCATCTCTTGGATGATCTTGGCACGATGGCGGAAGCGTTGGCGCGACTCTTGATTCACAATCAAGTCGAGGTAGCGCTGACGATAGATCTTGTCGTCATCTGTGAGGCCCGCCCACTTTTCAGGAAGCGGACGCAGTGCCTTAGTAACCAAAGTGTAACTCGCCGCACGCACGGTGATCTCACCGGTCTTGGTTTTGAAGAGCTTGCCCGTGACACCGATGATGTCGCCGAGATCGAGCTTCTTAAAGTATGTATTGTATTCGCCTTCGGCTAGCTCGTCGCGAGTGACGTAGCATTGGATCGGACCATCGCTATCCTGGATCTTAATGAAGCTCGCCTTGCCCATCACTCGGAAAACGGTGATGCGACCAGCGATAGACACCTCGTCCTGCTCTTCGTCGGCGGCGTCTTCTTTATAAAGTTTAATAGCCTCGCCGGATGTATGCGTCTGCGCGCAATTTGCCTGGAAGGGATTACGCCCTTCCTTGCAAAGATTCTCGAGCTTTTGGAGGCGGACTGCATAGAGATCATGCGAATTGTCCTGGTTGGCTGTCTTATCGGTCATAACGAAAGCAGGCGAAAATGTGTCAGCACCTAGAAATGGCAAATGTAAATTACCCTTCCCTCGACAGAGGCAGCAACCGACTGAAATACAGACCACCCCTGCAATATGCTCATATGAGCATAATAATAAGCTCTAATGACACTAAAGAAAGATGCCGATAAAGTGGCAGAACCAACTGCTGTGTATGCCGCCGCAAGTAGTCATGCCGGCGAGACGGTCGAACGCATCCGCGCAGGCCTACCGATGGTAGAGTTTATTGAGCTCCAAGAATTGCTTGGCCTCGGTGCCGAAGAACTAGCGCCACGCAGCATGCGGGCGACGCATGGCTGACCGAAGCTCGCTCACCCGCGCGGTAAGTGACTAGCTCGATCATCACTGATGCGCCGAATTATGTGCTCAATCCAAAACATCCGCAGTTCGTTCGTATCAAAATCGGCACCTCTAAGCCCTTTGCCATCGATCCACAACTGACGGGACAAAAGTAGCATCCTCCGTGGCGTGCGAGTTTACTCGCGCCTGCAGTGCCCCTGAGCCGAGCTTGATACTAGCCCGCGCAAGCACGGACGCCAGCAAGGGACAAAAGTAGAACCCTCCGTGGCGTGCGAGTTGACTCGCGCCTGCAGTGCCCCTGAGCTGAGCATGATACTAGCCCGCGCAAGCACGGACGCCACCAAGAGACATTTTTCAGACATCCAGTTTTTCCGCTTTCAGTCTTTCAGCATTTGATCACCATTCCTCTAAATGACTTGGATCGAATACACCGCACTCAGCCTCACCAGTCTGATATTCCTAATCGGGCTGGCGACCTCGCTGTTGCCAGTGGTGCCCGGTAGCCTAATTGTTTGGTCAGGTATCATTATACACAAACTTTGGATGGGCGATGCCTCGGTGGCTTGGGAAATAGTCATCACTACCGGCATCATTACTCTGATCGGACAACTCGCCGACTTCGTACTGGGCGTCTGGGGCGCACGCAAATTCGGTGCGTCATGGAAAGGTGCGGTCGGCGCACTGCTCGGCGCTTTTGTCGGCTTGTTTCTACCCCCACCGCTGTTTTGGCTAATTGTTTGCCCCGTCATCGGTGCGATTATTGGCGAGTTACTCGCTGGGCGCAGCTTCAAGGCAGGCAGCAAGGCAGGCTTCGGCACGGTGATCGGCGGCATTGTCGCCTTCGCCTTGAAATTTAGCCTCAGCGTCTGCGTGGTTGCCATCTTCTTTCTAGCGCTTGCGCTCTAGGGTCCTTCCACTCAACACGAAAAACCGGAATGTAGGCTGACCAATGCAGGGCAACGCTCCGTCGTTGCGACAGATCCGACTACAATTGCAGACATGCTGTGGAAATGACGGAGCATTTCCCTGCAAAACATACAAACGCTCACGAGCCGTCCCAAGCCTTGGCGAATAACAAGCGCAGGCTGTTCAGACACACCACAACAGTGCTGCCCTCGTGTGCAAAAACGCCAACACTCAACGGGATCCAACCAAAAATCGCGGCTGCCACCATCAGCACCACTGTACCCAGCGCAATTGCTAGATTCTGCCGTATGATCGATCGCGCACGATGACTCAAATCAGTCGCTGCGAGATAATTCTCAATGCGATCTTTCATCAGCACCACCTCACTCTGCTCTAAGGCAGCATCACTGCCGCGCGCGCCCATGGCAACCGAGACATAGGCAGCCGCCAAGCTAGGCGCATCATTCACACCATCACCTACCATTGCTACTTTGTATCCGCTCTTCGAATACTCAAGGATTGCAGCGACCTTACCATCTGGTGTCAGTCCAGAACGGACTTCCTCAATCCCAATCGCCCGACCAACCGATTCCGCGGCGCCGCGGCGGTCGCCAGTCAGCATCACTGTGCGCACTCCCATCGCCTTTAGTTTTTCTAAAATAGGCTGCGACTCCGTGCGGATCTGATCTTTCAATAAAATACGGGCAATCAAATCATCCTTTAAAATCCAGTTCTCTGAGAATTCCGGCGCAGGCTCCGGCACATCTTTAATCCATTCCGCCAACGGTCCATCTTCTAGCAGTTCTCGGCGACCCAGTACACACAGAGTCTGGCCCTGCCGCCCCTGCACGCCCTTGCCGCTCATCGCCTGAAAATCATCGATCACACGCGGATCCAATCCCTGCGCTTTCGCATATTTCTTAATCGCTCGTCCAATCGGATGTGACCCATGTGCCTCTAAAGAATAAGCGAGCTCTGCTGCTTCCCGCTCACGCCCTGGTGGAAAACTTTCCACCGAATCAACCTCCATTTCTCCAGTGGTCAGCGTGCCAGTCTTATCCAGCGCCACCAAATCCACCTCTGCCATTTTTTCGATCGCCGCGCCGCCACGAAACAAAATACCATGCCGCGCGCCCCATGCAATCGCCGCCAAAATCGCCGACGGAATCGACAGCACCAACGCACAAGGACTCGCCACCACCAACAAAGTCATTGCCCGATAAAATGCCGAGAAACCAGCCTCGGTGTTTGAAAATGGCGCAATGCCAAAGCCGAGCCACCAGACAAAAAACATCACCGTCGTCAGCCCTAGAATGCCGACGGTATAACGCGTGCCAAATTTGTCGGTAAATCGCTGACTCGGCGCTTTCAAATGTTGCGCTTCTCGAATTAAACGAATCACTTTTTGCAGCGAACTTTCACCAACTGGACGCAAGACCCGGGCATCGACTGC
>Ga0115005_10004042_pt1 | contig 11716 bp, 7 predicted proteins | sample ArcOceMetagenome_FD_87163 | JGI IMG/M metagenome (GOLD analysis project Ga0115005, IMG submission 87163) | Marine eukaryotic phytoplankton communities from Arctic Ocean - Arctic Ocean - Greenland ARC118M Metagenome | ecosystem: Environmental > Aquatic > Marine > Oceanic | place: Arctic Ocean...
CAGTTTACAAGAATCCTTATATGACTTCTAACGAAATCTTATTAGGATTTAAAGGAAGTAATTTCCTTGAGACTGGTGCTGTTTACGCTCCTTACGTACCGTTAATTATGACTCCGTTGGTTTATGACCCAACAAACTTTACACCACGTAGAGGAGTTATGACTAGATACGCTAAGAAGATGGTAAGACCAGAATTTTACGGAAAAGTATACGTTAAAGATTTAGCTAACCTATAATCGGTTAATTAAGTTTTAAACTTATTTTTAAGTAGAATACTTAGGTATTTATAAATTAGAGGGATTCCGTAAAAGGTTTCCCTCTTTTTTTGTCTAAACACCTTTAATTTTCTTTTCCAATATTTATAAGTGTATAACTGAATAATAAGGAAAAACTATAATATGTCTCAAGCAAGAATTTGGACCGGTTCATCATCATTTACTTCAGGATCATCAACTCCATTCGGAACATTTGATTCTGATGCACAATTTCAAAGTGATGCTCCAAAAGTAGCATCATGGTGTGCTAAAAGATTGGGATACCCAATCATAGATGTTGAATTAGAAGGAGATAACTTCTTCGCAGTATTCGAGGAATCGGTATCTGAGTATTCAGCACAGGTAAATCAATTTAATATAAGAAACAACCTCGGTGCACTCGAAGGTCAATCAACAAGTACAAATTTCAGCGGTCAATCGGTACAAGGTTCTGAATTAATGAATGTGGTTGCTATCTCAGAAGCATATGGTAATCAAGCAAATGTAGGTGGTAGAGCTGATATAAAAAGTGGTTCTATTGATGCAAAACATGGAGTACAAGATTATGATTTACAAGCTCTATGGGGTGATGTATCCGAAAGTGGAAAACGAATTGATATAACTAAAGTATTTCATGAAGCTTCACCAGCTATCCAAAGATTCTTTGACCCTTACTCAGTAAGTGGACAGGGAACTCTTAATTTAATTGATGAATTTGGATTTGGTTCATTCTCACCAGCGGCACAATTTATTATGATGCCACTATATGAAGATTTGTTAAGAATACAACAAATTGAAATGAATGACCAGATTAGAAAATCTGCTCATACCTTTAATATAGTAAATAATAAACTACAAGTATTTCCAATACCAGAAAAAAATTACACATATCACTTTGAATATCAAGTGGTAGATGATGTTAAAGTAAAAGCGGCAATAATAAATCCTAATGTAGTATCTGATTACTCAAATATAGGATATAATTTTGCAGAATACCTTAACATCAATGATGTAGGTAAGCAATGGATTAGAAAATACACACTTGCACTCGCAAAAGAAATGTTAGGAGCAGTTAGAGAAAAATACTCATCAGTTCCAATACCAGGTTCAGAAGTTTCCTTAGATGGAGCACAGTTACGTTCTGAGGCACAAACAGAAAAAGATAACTTAATTGAACAACTGAGAGAAAATTTAAATGAAGTAAGTAAACCCAAACGAATGGAAAATGAAGCAGCAATGGTTGAACAACAACAAACTGTTATGAATAAAGTTCCATTAGCAATTTTTATAGGATAAAGTTATGCCAAAGTTTTTCAACGCAAAGGATATTGATTTTATAAAAACTATCTCAGAAGAGGTGGTGGATTATGTAGTAGAACAGGCAGTAACTTTATTTAAGATATCTGTTGGTGAAACAACAACCAACTTATATGGTGAATCTTTAGGAAAAGTTTGGAGAGCACCTTCTACAATGATGGCTATTGTAGAGAGAGAACCAATGAATGTTGTATATGAAGGATTTGGTGCAGATAGAGCTGGAACAATTGAGTTTAGATTTAACAGAGAGAGATTGAGAGAAACCTCATACGCAGTTCCAAAGGTTAGAAATGTAAACGGAGCACTTGTACCAACAGAAGCTATACAAAATCTAACTGCAGGTTATCCTGAGATTGGTGATGTTATGTTATTTGATGGAATTTATTATGAAATTGATAATGTAAAAGAACCACAATGGATTGGTGGTTCACCTGAAGTTTATGATAAAGCCTCAAATACATTTGAAAGTACAAGTAATCAATTAATAGTTGCTGGAATAATGGTAAGGAAATCTCAAGTACAAATAGATGAAAGAACAATATAATGGCAGTAGACCCTTTAAAAAATGTTCCTTTAAATAGAGGAACTCAGTTAAAAAGAGAAGGTAATGAACTTGGAAAAGGAGTTCGACTTTATGATGTAGATTTGGCAATAGCCGAACACATGATAGATACGGTTGTACCATCTGTCGAAGTATTTCGAGAAAAAGTTAAAGTTCCTGTTTTATATGGTAATCCTGAAAGATGGACATCTGTACAAAAGAAGGGATATTTAAAAGACAAGAACGGACAATTGCAAATTCCTCTTATAATGTTTAAGAGAAATTCAATTGAACGAGATGAGACAATGTCATCTACAATGAATCGACATGTATCATATCCATCAGTATCAATGTATTCAAAAAAACATAGATACGATAAGTTTTCAGCAATGACTGGTGTTCAAAAACCAGTAGAGATATTTGATGTTGTAATGCCAGATTATGTTACCGTTTCGTATGAAGTAATAATATGGACTGATTTTACAGAACATATGAATAAAATTGTAGAAGCATTTCAATATGCTACAGATGAATATTGGGGAGATAAGAGTGGATTTAAATTTAGAACAAAAATAGATTCATTTGATAATACTACTGAGGTTGGGGAAGGTTCTCAGCGAGTTGTTCGTACAACATTCACTATGTTAGTAAATGCATATCTTTTACCAGAACAATTTAACAATGAATCAACTCATAGGAAATCACTTACACCTAAAAAGGTTGTTTGGGGGTTAGAAACTGATTTAACAGGATTAGGGGGAGGAAATTCTACTAATTCTGCAACAAAACAAAAAATGTATAACGAATATTCAGATATAATTGATTTTATGTCAATTCGTGGTTCTAAACAAACCACATTCGTAGATGCAGATAGTGTAAAACTAACATCAGTAGATTTACCAAAATTACCACCTGAATTAATTGGAGTATTCAATACAGATGATTGGTTTAGAGTATATGTTAATGGGATATTCGTTGCAAACACAAAATATACATACGAAGAGATAGGAACAGAGATACATTTTAACTTTAGTACAGGTTCGATAGCAGAGGGAGGAGCATATCCAGATGATTTAGTAGCTACTTCAACTGAATTGGGTTATATTCTAGCTGGTACAGATGAAATTGGTATAACAGGTAAATTTATAGAACTATAATCATGGCACTAAAAGATTTAGAAAATATATTAAAACAAGTACATGAGCCAGATGAGTATAAACTCGTTGCACATGATATGAATCATAGTGTATATTGGATATGGAAATTGGAAAATGCAAAATTAAAAGATTTAGATAAAAATTTAAGAGTTTTTAGACCCGAACACGCACGTTTTGATATATTTATAAACGGACAGTATATTTTAGAAAATGATTATGATTTTGAAATCCCTGGTAAAGATATTTGGGTGAAATTCAAAAAATCAAATTTTGGATATACTCTAGTAACTTCGGATGATATAAAAATTGAAGGTGATATACAAGTAAGCTAATGAGTAGTAAGAAAAAACCAAATATTATAACTCCTTTCAATGATAGGGAAAGGTTTAAGAATTTGATACAAGAGATAATAAATGATACAACCATTTTTACTCATGTACCGGATTCTATATCTTTAGTTGGTGTCTTATTTACAATAACACTTTCAAACAAAAAATTTGTTTATGAGGAAGTAAAAGTAGATGCATTATCAGATTATGTAGATGTTTACTTACAAGGAGTTAAAAAAACTTCAACGTTATACTCAGTTACGGATAATGGTTCAGATATAATAATACAAACCAATGAAACTATATGTGCTGATCCCTCATCTATTGTGAAGGAAGATTTTGTAGTTAAAGGTAAGATAGTAACGAGATAGTATGGCAACATTAATTCAAAGTAAACAGATACAAGGTGTAGTAACAGCATCGGTAATCCAAGGGGATTTTACCGTTGGTGGTGGAGGTTCGGTTAACTTATCCGATGCATCTGGTGTTAGTGGTTCATTTAGTGGTTCATATCAAGGTGATGGTTCTCTATTAACTGGAATATCATATAGTAATCTTACAAACCTACCAACTCTTTTTAGTGGTTCAACTCAAGTTGATATAACTCAAACTGATGGGTTTACTGCGTTTAGTTCATCTATTGCAACATCACTTAGTTCAGTTGATACAGATGACCAAACTCTTTCATTCAATCAAGCAAGTAAAATATTAACAATAGGAGATGGAAACTCTGTTGATTTATCAACTCTAGGTGGTGGTGGTGGTGGAGGTTCTTCTATATGGACTATAAGTAGTGGTGTATATAAAGTAAGTGCAGATTTAGAAGTAACTGGATCAATTACTGCAACTTCATTTACAGGTTCGATTGATTATTCCAATCTTATAAGTGTACCTTCATTAATTAGTGGAAGTGCACAACTATTTACAGATTTAGATTCAAGATACGAATTAAGTGGAGCAGGTGGTGGAGATGTAACACACCTTAATACATTTACATCTTCAATTCAAACCGAAGTTGATGCAATTTCTGCAACAACATCCTCTTATTTAACTCAAACTCCAGCCGGAACAATTAGTGGTTCATCTCAAGTAGATTATGATGTACTAACAGGTGGTAAGGGATTACTTAGTGGATCTCATTCAGATGTAGGTTCATTAAACACGTTTACATCTTCAATTCAAACTGAAGTTGATGGTTTAAGTTCGGTAACATCATCTTATTTAACTTCAAGTGGTTCGGTTGATTATGTAGATATAACATCTATACCAAGTGGATTAATAAGTGGTTCGGAACAAATATTAGGTGGAACTGGAATCCTTAGTGGTTCTCATAGTGATTTATCTTCATTAAATACATTTACATCATCATACTCTACTGATTCATCATCATTTGATACGAGAATTAGTAATATTGGTGACCATGCTAATGTAGAACACATAAATACCTTTACTTCATCTGCAAGTGATAGGTTATTAAATATAGAAGCAGCAACTGGTTCTTACTTAACAAGTGAAACCGATTCTCAAACACTATCCATTGATGGTAATGACCTTACTATTAGTAGTGGTAATACAATTACAATACCAGGAACAACAATACCTGTTGGAACAATAAGTGGTTCGGAACAAATAACTGATTTAGGATTTATTTCTTCATCACATTCAGATGTAACTAATTTAAATACATTTACTTCATCAATACAAACCGAAGTAGATGCAATATCATCTGCAACTTCATCTTACTTAACACAAACTCCATCAGGAACTATTAGTGGTTCGGAGCAAGTAGATTTTGATGTAGTAACTGGTGGTAAAGGAATACTTAGTGGTTCTAAAACTGATATTGATTCTTTAAATACATTTACTTCATCAATACAAACTGAATTAGATGCAATATCAGCAGCAACTTCATCATATTTAACTTCTGAAACAGATTCTCAAACACTTTCTATAAGTGGAGACCAATTAACAATATCAAGTGGTAATGTTGTAACGATACCAACTGGTTCGGAATTACCAAGTGGTTTAGTTTCTTCATCAATCCAAGTATTGGGAGGAACTGGAATCCTTAGTGGTTCTCATTCAGATGTAACTCATTTAAATACATTTACAAGTTCAGTACAAACTGAAATAGATGGTTTAAGTTCAGTAACTTCATCTTATTTAACAGAGATACCAGCAGGAACACTAAGTGGTAGTGAACAATTACCAAGTGGGTTAGTTTCGAGCTCAGTTCAAGTTTTAGGTGGAACTGGAATCCTTAGTGGTTCTCATAGTGATTTAACATCATTAAATGCGTATACTCAATCAAATGATATTAGTATTAGTAACATTGAGAATACTACCTCTTCATTAGAACAGAGAGTAGAGCAGATTGAATCAAATACTGGTTCTTACGATTCACAAGTATTAGGACTTAATGATTCACTAAATACATTTAGTTCATCAATACAAACAGAAGTAGATGGATTATCAACATTCACTGGTTCAATACAAACAGAACTTGATGCATTAAGTGCAGCAACTTCATCTTATTTAACAAGTGAAACTGATTCACAAACATTATCTATTGATGGTAACGAACTTACAATATCAAGTGGTAATGCAATTACATTACCATCAACATCAATACCAAGTGGAACGATTAGTGGTTCATCACAACTTACATCATCATATGATAACAGATATGTAATAAATCAAGCACCAACTGCAACATTTACAAACCATACTACTAATTTTAATACAAATTTAGCAACTAGTGGTAAAACAATGGTTAGTATGAGTGTTTCTGATTCAGAAAGTAACTCACCATTCTCAGCATCACTAAGTGGTACTGATGGTTCATCTTTTGATTTAGTTTATAGTAACGCGGCATCAAGTTCTATTGGAATTCATGCTGGTAGTAACTTATCTGCACAAACTTATAGTTATAATGTATCTATATTTGATTCATTTGGTAAATCTACAACTGAAAGTAGAACACTTGAGGTAACACAAGCAGATACAGGTACTTTAAATGGAGATACTACTTCTTATATTATAGAATCTGCTAATAACGGAGCTACAATTAGAGATGTATCTGGTTTCGGAGGAGGAAACGCATCACAAGTAAGTGTATCGTACTCACCAAACTATGGTTCACAAACACTCGCATCATTTACATCATCAAATCCAGCGGTATTGATTGATTCAAGTGGTAATTTAACAATGGGACTTGCTTTAAGAGGTTCATCAACTGGAAGTGGAGATTCTATTGTATCTAATATATCATTTACTGACCAATACTCAAATGTTGGAAATTCTAATGTAACAATAAACGTATTTGCAAATAATCATCCAAGTGCATCACTTAGTGATATTAGTGGAGATTTAAATATAAATGAAGCAACAAGTGGAACTGATTTAGTAAATGTAACAATAACTGATACAGAATCGGATACTCCATTCTCATCATCATTAAGTGGTACTCATGCTTCATCATTTCAATTACAATATAACAATTCAAACTCATCATCAATTGATATTCAAGCAGCAAGTGATTTAATTGCACAAACTTATAGTTACACACTTGATATTTTTGATAATTTTGGAAAAACATCATCGTATGCCAGAACATTAACAATTGCAGATTCGGATGTTGGTACTTTAGGTACTAATGGTACGTTCTATATAATAGAATCAGCAACAAGTGGTAACACAATACGATTAAATTCAAATGGTAGAACAGGAACACAAGGAGATTTATCAGTTTCTTACTCACCAAACTATGGTTCACAGACTTGTTCGGAATTTACTTCATCAAATGCATTAATTGCAGTTAACTCAAGTGGTAATTTATCAGTTGGTAGTAATATAAGTGGAAGTAGTGAAACAAGTGGTGATACTATTACTTCAAATATAACATTTATAGACCAATATGGAAACATAGGTAGTGGAAGTATATCTGTAAACGTAACAACTAACAATGCACCTGATATTACGTTTAGTAATTCATCAATATTGAACACAAACCAAGCAACTGGTTCAAGTGGAACATTAACAACACTATCATTTAGTGATACTGAATCCGATTCTGTTGATTATGCTAACTTATCATTCACAGATTCATCAGGTCAGTTAACGGCAACACAAAATTCAAACACATGGTTAGTAACTGCTAACTCACAACTAAGTGCATCGAACTATACGTTTTCTGCGGCTATTGAAGATGAACATCACTTTAGAACAAACACAGAATCACATACAATTACGATTGCACAATCAGTTACCGGTAGTTTAGCTGGAGATACTTCGGTATATATTATAGAATCAGCAGAAAGTGAAAGTGTATATAGAGATGCATCCGGATTTAATAATGGAAACGCAGCACAAGTGAGTGTAACATACTCCCCATCACATGGTTCACCTGTTGTACAACAATATACATCTTCAAGAGAAGGGGTAACTATTGATTCAAGTGGTAATTTAACTGCAGGATATCACTTTAGTGGTTCGGTAATCAATACAGATTATACAAGTACGGCAATTGCAACTGATTCTACAAATAGTACATTATATGGTAAATCACTTCATTCACATGGATTGAAAATAGTACAAGGAGCGGCAATTAGTGACCAATCTGCAGTTCCAGATTTATTTACTGAAAAAGTAGCTCAAGTTGTTAAGTTAATGATTACAGGTTCTGGTGCAGATATCAATGATGTTGCACAAGCAAATATGATTGGAACACTTAAGGGTGAATTAGGAACATGGCATGCAAATAGACCAACTGCTCAAAGAATACTTAGGGGAGCAGGAACAGATTATACTACAAATCCATTGAATGATTCAAACTATTCAAGTTATTCAGGATTACAAACCTTTCAAGATTCACATTCAACTAAGGATATGATTTGGTATCTTAGTTCTACTGCAGCAAGTGGTAGTGGAGATGCTGATATTACTGAAGTTGTTGAACATTTAATGCACACAATACATTCTTATGGTGTAAGAGGTGGTGTTGAAGGTTCAGTAAATGGATTATCTTGGATTCCTGGTATGGATTCCGATTGGAAAACTCGTGAATTGTTCCTTGCATTTAAACAAGCAGTAGATAATAGTGTATTTAGTTTAACTGATTATGGTGATGAAGATTATAATACTGCTGATACATTTGAATTGGCAGTAATAGAATATCTTTACTTATTAAACTTTAATATGTGGGAATATTCTTCTTTATGGGATAGTGGTTCATTATCTCCAGAATGGAATGATAATTCAAGAACACCATCAGGTATTCAAACAAATAATGCATTAGGATATGCATTATATAACAAATATATTAAACCTGTTTTAACTAAACCATCATTATCTTCTTTAAGAAGTATATTCCAAGATGGTGATGTTGGTAACCCAGCAATAGCAGGTTCATCAGGATATACTCCTGAAGTTGGAAGTTCACTTATCTCTAAGATAACATTTAATGACCAATATGGAAATATTGGTATTGGTTCAGTAACGGCAACCGTATTTGGTAATCAAGCACCAGCTGCATCCTTTACTGCAACTTCAAATTATGAATCGGATAACGCAACAAATGGTTCAACTGCAGGAACATTAAGTTTATCTGATACTGAAAGTGATAATCCATTGGTAGTAACATTAAGTGGTACTCATGCTTCAAGTTTCCAAGTAAGTGGAACTAATATACAAGCAAATACTACTTTATCAGCGGGAACTTACACAATTAACATAACTGTAACAGATAGTTATTCAGAATCAATAACATTATCAAACCAAACAATTACAGTAACTCAATCTCAAGATTTTGGTAAAATTTACATTTACTATTCTAATTATGGTTCTGATGCAGGGTTTTCGGGTAATTATAATGGTTTAATGGGAGCTGATACTGTAAATAGTGATACTCCACCTGAAGTAACTGCTTATACAGGAAATACAGCATCACCATATTACAAATTTAAAGCAGGTGATATAGGAAGTACAAGTATTAGTTTAGCTGGTAGTAAAAATGCAACATTAGCCGCAGTAGTTAGTGGTTCAAACTTAAATTCAGCAATATCTGCTTCGGCAGCTGCAATGAGTTGGGCAAATGGAGTACAATCATTAATATTATTTCCAAGTGGTTCTGATATGGGAGGAATTCCATCATCTATGACAGATGGGTTTGGAGGAAGTACAACAGGACAATATGTTTTAGTAGAATATGCTGATGGAACAAGTGCACCTTTAGGGGCAACGAATTCAATGTTACATTCAATTCAATTAGATTCAGCACTACATGGATATTCTGAGTGGTTCGTGTTAGGAGCAAAAGCACAAAACTCAGCATCAACAATGAGATTAAAAGTATTAGCAGTTTCTGGTTCATTAGGAGCTTTTTAATATTAAAATATTTATATAATAGAAAAAGGAAAGAAATAGATGCCAAGTATTAGTTCGAAATTACAGTTAACCTCCGCAGCGATATCCGCGAACACGGCCCTAGCCGATATTCAAAGAATAAAGGGCGCATTTAAGGTCTATACTTCTACTACATTGAATTCAACATCTGTTAACTATTTTTCTAACGGACAGATAGTATTTGTTGAAGATAGTGGTTCTTTATATAAAGCCAACGTAACATTAGCTGATTATGTAAGTACATTTTCAGATTCTGTTGCTTTTTCTGAGTTTTCATTCAATAGTGGTTCATTTATGAGTGGTTCATTCGATGGTGTGAATATATTAACATTATTCGGACAAAATCTACAAGGTTCAGACCAAATATCAATGTCAATCGATTTATCTGCACTAACTGGTTCTGCTGGTGGTGGAGGAGGAGCAACTTGGGTAGGTGATTTATTAGATGTATCTACTGCTTCATTAGATGATGGAGATGTTCTAGCATGGAATGCTTCGGCAAACTCATGGCAACCAACAAATGTATCCGGAACAGGAGATATTTCAGCAGTATTTGCCGGAGATGGTTTAAGTGGAGGTGGAACACAAGGTTCAGTATCACTAGATGTGAACGCAGGAGATGGAATTCTATTAAATACAGCTGGTGTAAATGTAAATACAGGCTCTGCTCACTTTGTGGGTGGTGTACAAAAAGTAGAAATAGATGGTGATACATTTTAATCACTAACATTAAAAATATAATCTATACTTATAGGTATGGAAATTAAACTTCTCTATATAGAGAAATAATAAGTAGGTGCATATGCATCGTTGAACAATCAGTTACATTTCATAAACAATAAAATAAAGGTTTTCGTTAAAAAAATAATATAAACTTAATTTAACAAAAAAAAAACAAATGGCACAAATAATTAAACACAAAAGAGGTAATCTTGAAGGATTGGCTTCAGCAACAACACGAGCAGGTGAACTGTTGGTTGTTACTGGTTCAACCGGTCTTGGAACGATTGCCAATGGTGATAGTTTAGTCTTTGTTGGTATTGATGGTTCAACAGCAACTCCTGTAAATAAAATTTTACAAGGAACAAGTGTACCTAATTTAACAGGAGTAGCATACAACACACACGTTGATGGTATTCCTTTCTTCGATACCGATGATCAAAAATTATACATCTTAAATAAGGGTGGAAACATCGAGGTAAAATCAACTCCTCAAACAGGTGGTTCAGGTCTTGTATCTGGTTCATCTCAAGTAGTATTACAATCCGCTGATAAAACAGGATTTACAGGAGCTACTTCAATCACAACATTAGGTACAATTGCTACCGGTGTATGGAATGGTACTGCAATCGCAAATGCTAATTTAGCAAACGATGGTATTACTATCGATGGAGCTGATATTTCATTAGGTGGTTCAGTAACTACTTTACAATTAGGTTCAACTTCCTCAACTGCACTTGCTGGAGATACTACTACTATAAGTGGTGGTCAAGCATCAGCAATAACTGCGAATACTGCGAAAACTGGAATAACTTCTGGTCAAGCATCTGCAATAACTGCGAATACTGCTAAAATTAGTTATAATAGTGCTGCAAGTACTAAATTAGCTACGATAGAAGAAGGAGCAGAAGTAAATGTAGTAGATAGTGTAGCAGGAAAAACAGGAACAGTATCATTGGTTAAAGGTGATGTTGGTTTAGGAAATGTTGATAACGA
>Ga0115005_10004043_pt1 | contig 11715 bp, 7 predicted proteins | sample ArcOceMetagenome_FD_87163 | JGI IMG/M metagenome (GOLD analysis project Ga0115005, IMG submission 87163) | Marine eukaryotic phytoplankton communities from Arctic Ocean - Arctic Ocean - Greenland ARC118M Metagenome | ecosystem: Environmental > Aquatic > Marine > Oceanic | place: Arctic Ocean...
CCAATGATTCACGAATTAGTAAACTGAAGGAAAAAGAAGGAAAATTAATCCTGTATGTCGATAGTGAATTCTCTACCGCAGAAATCAATCAAATGGCTCATAACAATGGTATTACATTAACTCATTTAGTAGCTAAAGCGAAAAGTTTGGAATCAGAATTTTTAGAAATCACCAGCAAAAACTAAAAGAAAACGATGATACATCTATTAAAATTAGAATTTTTAAAAGTCAAAAACTACAAGCCATTTATCGTAATAGCGATTCTGTATTTGATCTTATTGCCGGTGTCTTTGCTCGTCACTAAAGCTTTGCCTGCAGAACCTGCTGCATTTTTTGGAACCCAAGGATTTTATACTTTTCCAAATGTGTGGAAATATTTAGGCTACATTGGAAATTGGATTGGATTTTTCTTTCTAGGTTTCATGGGAGTACTTTCCATCACCATGGAATTTGGCAATAAAACCCTTCGGCAAAATATCATCACCGGTCTTTCTCGAAAAGAATATTTTTCTGCGAAAGTGATTTTTATAACTGCGATTAGTTTGGCAGCTACTGTTCATTATTTTCTTTCAGGAACGGTGATTGGTTTAGTGCATGCTGACCCATTTTATTTAGATGTATACACACAAGGTTTATTCAATTATATTCCACGTTTCTTTTTGATGAGTTTTGGATATATGGCACTTGGGTTGTTTTTTGGAATGTTGGTTCGACGAACGGGGTTTGCCGTTTTTATATTTTTAGCCTACGGCGTATTTCTCGAACAGATTCTGAGAGGGTTGCACATGTATTATTTTGAATCGCGAACTTGTCTTTTTTATCCAGTCAATGCAATAGAAGATTTGACTCCAATTCCTTTTCCAGATATTGCCAATGATATGATTCGTGAAATGGATTTCAATCCGTTTCTGTCTTCGGGTGAAGCGATGATTACGGTTTCGATTTATACGGCGCTTTTTCTTTTTGGAGCATATCGATTGATGGTAAAGCGAGATTTGTAACAATGTATTTACAAAATACTAGAAAGCCCTTTCAATATTAAATTTGAAAGGGCTTTTTACTTTTCATTTTATCTCAATAATTAATTCACCTAATTCTACTTTTTCTTTTGAGCCAGGCAACAATACTTTAATTTTATCAAAAATAATTCTATCTCCTTTTTCTACTCTTGAAATTAAATCTTTAGTTTTTTGTTCATACCTAGCTTCCTTATTTATCACTTCTCCAACCAAATCTTTATCCCTAATTATTCGAAAACGAAAGGAATCAAATTTATGATTTCCACTAATATCAAAATCTGATATTGGAACTGAAACTCCCCCTTGCGCCTTAAATTCTCCTAATCCCATCCTACCTGAACCGTTACCACTAAGTCTTGCCTCAGGAATTGGCCATCGCTTCACTCTATATTTCCGCTCCTTAATTTGAATAGTGTCTCCCTTTTCAATTTTGTGAATAAAAATAAAAGCGATTCCGACTTCATGTGGAATAAAAACATATTTGCAATTCCCTTTCGATTTCATTTCTTCATTATTAGTCGAAACAAATATTTCATCACATGGAGTTTCTTCCACAATAATATTCATAGAATTATAAATATATGGATAAGCAATATTCTGCCTCAAATTATCAATAGCTACATTTTGAGAAAAAGAATCCATCACTCCACATTGAAAAAATAGCAATAGTAAAAATATTTTTTGTCGCATCTGCTTGTTGATTTTGATAAAAGTGTTTTATTCACACTAACCTTTTTTAATTTACCTTTTGAAGAAAGCATCCATAGCCTCATTAATTAAAATATTATTTCGCAAAAATATTAATTAAAAAATATTATTCTTCAAAAATAACATTTAATCCCTTTATAATTCATAATAACAATTTTATAAAATTTATTATTCTTTTTTATTCAAAATAATAAAACGAAAAACACCTTTATCCAAAATAATAAAAACACCTAACCTCCTGACAATCAATTACTTATAAATCAAGTAATCAAAAAATATCAATCCTAAATTTTTGAATTAGGAATAACTTTCAAATCCCCACCACTTTTTTATCAAAACAGATTATACTTTGTGTAAAGTTTACACTACCTTTGAAATACTGTTTAATGATACTAAAAGTTATATTTTTCTAGATTTGCACTTAAAGTTTTTTGGTTAAATGGTTTAATTTAAATGGTAGTTCAAATTTTCCTAGCAAATCAAAAAAAATAAAACTGTCAAAAAGCAGTCGGGTTAATTAAAGGCGAGGTATTAATCTCGCCTTTTATTTTTGCCAGTAACACGACTCTCCGGGTCGAAACAATAAAGCAGGAATCAGAATTAACTGATTCCTGCTTTTTTATTGCACGCTTTTCGACTCAGAGAGTCGTATTACTTATTCCATTCATTATTCCCTCTTTCGATATCCGCCATTCTCCAAGTTGGATCAATGATAATCTGTTCCACTTCTTTCAACTTGCAAGGAATTTCAAATTCATAAGTAGGATTTACCCACGGCCAATCTTCCATCACTTCGAAGTCTCTACCCTTTTTCATAATCATGCTATCTTGGCTTTTTGCACCACGCATCATTTGCAAAGGAATGTGAGCAATCATTTCTTTGCCACCATCATGGATAATTAATATATCCAAAGCCATCGGCATCCGACCTACTTTTTCCAAAGTAATTTTAGTCGTTTTCCTTCCAGCCTTCTCAACATTTTTAACCGCATAATCAATCGTGTGAGTGGAGTTTACCCAATATTCTCTGTACCAATCTAATTCCAAACCTGATTCTTTTTCCATCACTCGAATAAAATCATTCGCATTTGGATGCTTAAATTTCCAAGTATTATAGTAAGTCAATATCCCTTTATCAAAAGCCTCTTTTCCAATAATCCCTTGCAACTGATGCAAGAAAACAGCCCCCTTAACATACGACGCAATACTGTAGGCATAATTCGTATTAAAATGATCTGCATGTGTCGACAAGGGTTCTTCAATTCCACTCGCAACGATATTGGCATATCCAAAATAATCTCCTTTATGTATATCTTCAATTGCTTTAGATTCAGTCCCCGGAAGCAAACCTTCTGCAGCCAAAAAATTCATCACCTCTGCGGAAGCATAACTCGTAAATCCTTCGTCCATCCAACCGTACAAACTTTCATTAGTTCCCAAAGCCATTTGATACCAACTATGCATCAACTCATGAACCGACACTCCTACCAAACTCCTAAAATTTCGATGCCCTGTAATCAAAGTCGCTTGTGGATATTCCATTCCACCATCTCCTCCTTGAATAAATGAATATTGTTTATATGGATATTGTCCATATTTTTTATTGATAAAATCAAATGCTCGATCCATCGTCTTTGGTAACATTGGCCAATTCACATTCGTCTTATCGCTATCAATATAAAAGTAGTGAACCGTCAATCCATCCGGTCGAACTGATTTGACATGTTTATAATCTGGATCAGCTGCCCACACAAAATCATGAACATTTTTCGCTTTAAAAGTCCAAGTCAACTTCTCGCCTAGAGCTGGACGAACTGCTTGACTATCAGGTTGGTAACCTGCACCGATGTTCCCCCAGTTTTCCAAAAACCCAGTTGCCGCAACCACGAAACTTCGATCAATTGAAATATTCACTTCGAAGTCTCCCCAAATTCCATAAAATTCCCGCGCGATATATGGATTAGCATGCCAACCTTGATAATCGTATTCACACATTTTAGGATACCATTGTGCCATCGAGTAATCGATACCTTCTTTGTTATCTCTTCCTGATCGTCGAATTTGAATAGGTACTTGTGACTCAAATTCCATTTCAAAAGTAGCTGAACTATTTGCTTTGATTGGTTCGTCCAACATCACTTCCAAAATGGTTCCGACTACTTCGTACTTTACTTTTTTGCCATTATGCTTAAGTGATTTAATTTTATGATAACCCATCTCGTTTTCTTTCAAACCTCCAATTCGACTTCCTATTTTCGTACTAGCATCCGAAATAGTTTGCGATCGAACATCCATCATACTCCCTGGTTGGAATGCATTAAAATACAAATGATAAAAAATCTGATTCAAATCATCTGGTGAATTATTAGTGTAAACTGCGACTTGTTTTCCTTTGAATTGATGTTTCTTGACATTAAAGTCAATGTCCATTTTATAATCAATTGCTTGTTGCCATCGGTCAGGCTGAGCAAAAATAAAGTTGCTCAAAAGCAACAATCCCATGATAATATTTAATTTCTTCATCGATGTATTAATATTGTTTTTAAAAATTTTGTGAGTACGCTATTTGAGTTTAATTGATCAAGTTAATGACAACTGAAATATAAGTTTGTTGTCTGAAAACAAAATCAGACAAGTAATCTTTAAGCAGCCAAAAATAAATTTTTTAATTTTCTCAAGCGCACAAAAATAGACAATGTCGAGTAAACCGCCAAAAGATTATTCTTTGTAAGAAAAAAGGATTAGTACGATCAAAGGTGCAGCCCCGATTATCGCTTGAACTTTAACATTTACCAAACCTCCAAGCTCTATGGTACTTATATAAATTGGTGGTGAATCCCTCCGGGATTCACCACCAATTTATATAAGTACCATAGAGACGAAGATTTAGTAAACATAAATGGAAAATAAAAACGATAATCGGGGCTGCACGCCACGATCAATTCAAATTTAAAATCATTATTTTTTTTAGCATCTTTACATTCCAAAATCAGGTTCTCATTTTTCAACACACACACCTAACTCCTTGAAAAACGACACCTCCTTTTTCTAAAAAAAACAAACCATCTTCAACTTTTATGAAAAATAAAAAATCACTCCTCGCCTATTTTTTCAGTTGTGCCTTTATATTTTCCTTGGTCGTCATTTATCCAAGTTGGGACAATAAAGGTGGCGGTGCAACTTTGAGCTGGGACGTGATGGGATATTATACTTACTTGCCGGCAGGAATTATTTATCAAGATTTAGCACAACTCAAATTCCGTGAAGACATCCAGGAAAAATACCATTCCACCGGTTTGGACATGGCAGCCTACCCCACTCAAAATGGAAATCAAATCATGAAATATCCGATGGGAATGGCACTCGCTTATTCGCCTTGGTTTTTGATAGCGCACACGACTGCGACTTTCACCAGTTATCCTGCTGATGGCTATTCCGCTCCTTATCAATTCTTTTTGGAGTTCGGTTGCTTGATCTATGTCTTGATTGGATTGTGGTATTTTAGGAAAATTTTGATTCGATATTTTGATGACGAGGTAACTGCAATTACGTTGATCTTGATTGCACTCGGAACCAATTATTTGAACTACTCGGCATTCGATATAGCGATGCCGCACAATTTTTTATTTACGCTTTATGCACTTTTGACTTGGTACACGATCAAGTGGTACGAAAAACCCAACTTCAAAGACAGCATCATTATTGGCATTTGCATCGGCTGGGCAGCATTGGCGCGACCAACGGAAGTCATCTCGATTTTGATTCCAATTTCGTGGGGACTGAGTAATCTTAAAAGTGTGCGAGAGCGATTTTTTTTATGGAAAAAACATTTTGGAAAATTATTTTTAACCGGAAGCATCATTGCCGTAATTGGGTCATTGCAAATCATTTATTGGAAAATATTTTCTGGCAATTTATTGGAATACAGTTATCAAGATCAAGGCTTTTCTTGGAATGGTGTTCACCTGCAAGATACTTTTTTTAGCTATCGAAAAGGATGGTTGATGTACACTCCTATCATGGCATTTTCGATGCTTGGATTTTATTTTTTATGGAAAAAAAACAATACAATTCCATTTTTGCAAAAATACTTTTGGGCGGTATTTATTTTTTTTCTCATCAATACTTATATCATTTTTAGTTGGGATATTTGGTGGTACGGAGGTGGATTTGGTCAGCGAGCAATGATTCCATCTTATCTACTTTTGGGATTGCCTCTAGCGGCTTTTTTAGAATTTATTAAAAAGCATTTTTTAGCAAAAATTGGTTTTGGGATTATACTGTTAGGTTGTGTGTCTTTGAACCTTTTTCAGACGTGGCAAGCACATATGCCCTCTGGAGGTTTTGAAACGGAAAACATGACGAAGGCTTATTATTGGAAGATTTTTGGAAAAACGAAATTCAATCCTGAATGGAAAATATTGCTGGATACCGACGAAGAATATTTAGGTGAAATCAAAAACTCAAAAGTACGCTACTCCAATAATTTCGAGCAAGTTACAGATAGTATTTCCTTTAATTCAAAATATACAACTTCTGATTCTACTGCTTTATATTTGAGTCAAGCGGTACAGTTTTCGCCTGTTTTTTCCTTTCCTTTTTCGGCAGATGAAAAGGCGGATTGGGTGCGAGCAAGTGCTAATTTTTACTGCGAAAGTAAAGAATGGAACTACTGGCAAATGACTCAATTCATCATTAGTCTGGAAGAAAATGATCAGGTTAAAAAACATAAAATGATTCGCGTGCACAGATTGTTAGGTAAAAAAGGTTGGCGGCGAATTTCGGTGGATATAAAAATTCCAAAAGGGCAAAGTTTCAATAATATAAAATTGAAATTTTGGAACGCAGGTGGTTCGAAAGAAATTTGGATTGATGATTTAAAAATTGAATCTTTCCGTAGTGGGTCGCTTTAGCTGCCCGCCAAAAAAAAGCGCAGCGATTTTTTTTTGAACATATTCCGTATAAAAATTTCCTCTCTCCTACACTATTTTCGCAAATGCCTACTCCGTAGGCGCAATCCCTGGTGGTTGCCCCTACAAAATTACAGGATCAAAAAAATGTACGGCAAAAGAACGATTTCGAATATATTGTATACTTTAATTTAAATATTTTTTGAGATTGTATGCTTGTTGGATTTTAATTACCAACTTTTTTTTCAAAAAAATTGGGCGGGCAGCTAAAGCGACCTGCCACGGAGAAAACAACTTAATCGAATAGCCTAAAATGATCTTCTCTTTAAAGATATAAAATCGTATATTCGAAAAGTAACAACAAATAAAGAACTAAAAATTACTCCTTTCCAATAATCGTTTTACCCAATTCAGATATTTCTATTTTCACTCCTAAGCCGTTTTAATATTTTTTAAAACATACCATTTTTTACAAAATTTATTGAAAGCATTCCCATGAAAAAATTATTTACCTTCCTCTTGGTTGGGGTATTTTGTTTATCCCTTTCTGCTCAAAGCAACATTACGATTACTTCTTCCTGCGACAACACAACCCTCTGCAACATTTCAAATGATTGTAGTAATCTCTTTGCAGAACTGACTGTCTCTGCCACCACCGATTGCTCGACCGGAAGCGATTTAACTTTTGATTATCAGATTGATTGATTTGATGATGGTTCCAATGAGTTTTCTGGAGCGGATGCAACGGCGGGAGAAGATTTCCCTTTAGGTACTCACCGAATTATTTTCACCATTTTAAATCAATATAATACTAGCGAGACTTGTGATTATCTTTTCGAAGTGAAAGATTGTACCACACCAATTTCAGTTTGCATTTTTGGAATTGCGACTACCGTAATGCCCTCACCAGGTAGTGTAACAGTTTACGCAACTGACTTTGAGTCTGGGATGAGTTTTGATAATTGTACTACTTATGATGATTTACATTTATCATTTTCACAAGACATTAATAATACATCTATCACCATTGAATGTGATGATATTCCTGCAGATCGACTGTATCCAATTACATTGTACGTTACAGATGCAGCTGGCAATTATGATTTCTGTTCTACATTTCTTAGTATTCAAGATCCAAACGGAGCTTGTGGAAGTGTGCCAACTACCGGTCAAGTATCAACTGTAAATAGAGAAGGTTGTGAGATTGAAGGAATGGAATATGATATAAATGGAACTTTTTTTCAAAATGAATCCTTCCTGATTACTAGTCTAAATGTTGGTGACGAAGTAACACCTTCCGATGATATTAATTATCTCAATGGCGTGACTATTTATGATTTAGTACTCATTCACAAGCATATCCTTAATCTTCAATCACTCGATGAACCTTGGCAATTATTAGCGGCTGATGCTAATCAAAATGGAGCAATCACCACGCTTGATATTATATTATTAAGAGCCTTAATTCTTCAAAATATAACGCAATTACCAAGTGGAAATTCGTGGGCTTTTTTACCTAGTTCTTTTGTTTATGATGGTGCTATGCCAGACTTTGAATTTCTAGGAGTAAAAATAGGTGACGTAAATGAAACTGCCGTTGTACCTAATTGTTTTCAGGCTCCAACAACCGATACTCGAACACTTGGATCATTAAATTTAACTGCAAAAAACAAAACCATAAAAACTGGCAAAACTTATACTATCAATACGTTCGCTAACAATTATGAAAAAATAATTGGCGGTCAATTCACTATTGATTTTGATGCTACTGCTTTGGAATTCCAAAGTATCGAAGGCAATAATTCGATTGAATTAAACGAGGAGAATTTTGGAAAAACACTAACTGATGACGGTTTTATTTTATGTGGTTGAGATACTTCCGCTTCGCAAAATTTAAGTGAGAAAGAAGCATTTTGTAACATTACATTTACGGCAAAAAAAGATGGGAAATTAAGTGATTATTTAACTATCAATTCTAAAAAAATCAATGCGGAAGTTTATGTCGAAAATGGAAATGAAATGGAGTTTTGGAGTGCAGAATTAAGTTTTGAAAACAAAATCCATAACAATGTATTTACAATTTCTCCAAATCCATTTTCTGAGCAAACTACTTTTAATTTTTCTGTGGAAAATGCAGGACAAATTGAATTAGAAATTTTCGACATCAACGGTCGCCTAGTTTTTTCCCAACAAAAACATATGCAAGCAGGGAAAAATAAAATTAAAATTCAAAAAGCGAACTTGCCCACCAACGGAATTTATTTTTACAAAATCAAAACTGATCAGCGAGTTGATTCTGGGAAACTCATTTTATTCTAATATTTTCATTGCAAAATAAATTCTTTCAAACTTTGACTGACTTAGGAATACGAAATTCGCGGGAAGATTTTTTGAGGAAGGCTAAAGTTCGTAAAGCGATTTTGAATTTACAAAAATAAACGCTTTACGAACTTTAGCTTTTCACAAACCCCTCCTGCGAATTTCGCAAAGCTACATTCATCAAAAATAAAGATTAACTAACTTTACAATGATAACCTTATTAAGAAAATATAATTTCAAGAAAAGTATCAATTTCAAAACTTCATCATCTAATAAACAGTATTGAAAGATGATTTTCAGTTTCTTTGAAATTGATACTTTTTTAATTTATTTTTGCACCTCAATTAGAATAACTTAGTAGAAAAATAATAAAAATGGCGAATAATAAATTCAACCCACGATTCGGAATTATCGTTTTAATGATTGTAGCTGCTGCTGCAACACGATTTATGCCACATCCACCTAACTTTACTCCGATTGGAGGAATGGCACTTTTTGGTGCAGCTCACTTTGCCAAGAAATATTGGGCATATTTGATTCCATTTATAACATTATGGGTAAGTGATTTAGTCATGAATAATGTGGTTTATGCGGAGTACCAAACTGGTTTTACGTGGTTCACTACTTTTGGAATGGTTAACTTTTTAGCATTTGGATTAATCGTTTTGATGGGATCTAATGTTTTGAAAAAAGTTAATTTAAAAAGTGTCGTTGGAGCAAGTCTTGCAGGATCAATGATCTTCTTCTTGGTTTCCAATTTTGGCGTTTGGTTAACTTCGCCAGTTGCTTATGCTAGTGGATTTAGTGGTTTAGTGGCTACAATGTCAGCAGGAGTTCCTTTCTTTTGGAGTACTTTGGCTGGAGATTTAGTTTATGTTGGAATTTTATTTGGAGGATTTGAATTGGTAAAAAATATGTATCCAACTTTGGCTTTGAATCGAGCTTAAATTTATTTTATAAAATAAGGAAAGGGCAATTAACTTTGAGTTAATTGCCCTTTTCTAATTTCTTACTTTGGTTGTTTGTTTGTTTCTTCTAGTGTAGTGTGTGTCTGTGTTTATTTTTCATTCAAACTCAATCTGATCTTTTTCTCCAAGTCAGCAACAGTATCTTTAAAGATCATGTCGGTATCCAACAAGTCTTGAACTGCTTTGCAAGAATAAATAACAGTACTGTGATCTCGTCCGCCAAAATTCTCCCCAATCGCTTTCAACGATTTGTTAGTCAAATTTTTCGCTAAGTACATGCTCAATTGTCGAGCAATAACGATAGAACGTTTTCTAGTTTTACCTGCCAATTTCCCTACAGGAACACTAAAGTGATCTGCCACTAAATTTTGAATAAAATCAACGGTGATTTCTTTTGACATTTGGGAAACGAAGTTTTTAATCACATCTTTCGCCAATTCAACATCAATCTCTCTTCTATTTAAAGAAGATTGAGCAACCAATGAAATCAAAACACCTTCCAATTCACGGATGTTATTTTTGATATTATAACAAATGAACTCCGTTACGTTCTGCGGAATGTCAACTCCTTCTTTGTTCATCTTGGCTTCCAAAATCGCCATCCGAGTTTCCAAATCAGGTGCTTGCAAATCAGCAGAAAGTCCCCACTTAAATCTAGAGATTAAGCGATCCTCCATTCCATTCAAATCTTTTGGAGGTCGATCAGAAGTCAAAATGATTTGCTTCCCGTTTTGGTGCAATTGATTGAAAATATGGAAAAAGATTTCTTGCGTCTTCTTTTTGTTTTCCAAAAATTGAATATCATCTACAATCAATACATCCACCAAGTTGTAAAAATTCACGAAGTCATTGACTGCGTTGTTTTTAATAGATTGGATAATTTGATTCGTAAATTTATCAGAAGGTACATATAGTACTCTCTTCTCAGGCATTTTTACCAAAACCTCATTTCCAATAGCTTGAGCCAAGTGAGTTTTCCCCAACCCAACATCGCCAAAAATCACTAAAGGATTAAAAGCTGTTCCACCTGGTTTTTTTGCGATAGCAATTCCAGCAGATCGAGCTAAACGATTACAGTCCCCTTCGATGAAGTTGGTAAAAAGGTAATTCGGATTGACCTGTGAGTCAATTTTCATTTTCTTAATTCCCGGTATGACAAATGGATTTTTGATATTCCCAGTATCAACGGAACCTGGCCCGTTATTCTCGGCTTTAGCAGCCATATGAGGTTGAGGTGCATTTTGTTTTGCATTACTCGACATCAAAATCTGGTATTCAAGACGTCCATTATCACCCAACTCTTGTCGGATGGTCATCTTGAGCAGCGTTACGTAATGTTCCTCCAACCATTCGTAAAAAAACTTATTCGGCACTTGAATCGTCAATGACGAATTATCTAGGCTTACCGCCTTGATAGGTTCAAACCAAGTTTTGAAACTTTGGGGATTTACATTTTTTCGGATCGTACGGAGACAATTGTCCCATACTGAAGTACAGTCTTTTACCATTCTTTTCAGTTCAGATAATAGGCTCAAAGCCTGATTAGGAAATATAACCAGTTGTGAGTGTGAAATCCCTTTTAAATTTAAGTAATATGACAGCGTGAAAGGAAATGTAATTAAACATTTTGTTCTGCCAATTTTGTTTTGCCAATTTTGTTTTCTCAAATGTTCCCTTGCAGTAAATTTACTTTTCAGATGCAAGAGTATACAAAGAAAAAAAAAAAATTCGAAAGAAAAAAAAAAAAATACTATTTTTAAAAATATATTTTTTTTTTTTTTTTTTTTTTTA